>Ga0233403_10000779_pt1 | contig 15238 bp, 12 predicted proteins | sample Na_oxic_1_MG_FD_179866 | JGI IMG/M metagenome (GOLD analysis project Ga0233403, IMG submission 179866) | Seawater microbial communities from Saanich Inlet, British Columbia, Canada - Na_oxic_1_MG | ecosystem: Environmental > Aquatic > Marine > Inlet | place: Canada: British Columbia | collected...
TCACTGATTTAATAGTATTTAATGGTATTAAATAGAAGAAAATACTAAAGAACTTTGTCGTTCAAGCAATCTACAATTCGATGGTGTTGATGAAAAAGGTTCCCCAGGAATTCGCCTAAACGCCAATATGCCATTTGAGTAAATCGAATTGATTTGTTTCAGGAATTTTTCTTTGACTAAAACAATATCGCCCTTGCTAAACTTTCCTAAACTCGGATTGACTTGATACTTAACGCGACCTTTGCCTTTTTTCGGCAGATCGTAGAATTGCCTTCTGGTTTGTGTGGCTCTGAAATTGATCGTGTAAAAATTATCTTTATGGAAAGATATCACTTCACCTGTTCTTAATGTGGCAACAGCTAAGGCATCTGAATCATGGTCTTTTGGTAGCCCAACGGCTTTTCTGAATTCAGCGGTCTGATAACCGTAAACTCGCTCTAAACAGTATTTTTGACCTAATTCAGCGTAGAGATAGTGTTTACCTTGCATTGTTCTTTGAGCTATTTTGTCTTTAAAACCTGAAACACCCTTGGTTTTTAATCTCATTTTTCCAGAATGAATGTGACTGTGACATTTTGAACAGAGTGTTATTAAATTCTTGATCGTATTTTTCCCCCCTTCAGAACTTGGTTTGATGTGATGTGCTTCCAAACACGTATTTTTAATATGACATTGTTGGCAACGGAAGTCATCACGTAGAAGTGTTGCTAAACGTAAGTTTTCATGCAATCTATTGGATTTTTGGTAGTCTTTACTGGCAAGTGTCGGATCGTTTAATTTAGCAATATCAATCAAGACATCCTCAATAACGACCGATGTAATAGGTAACGGTAATGTGTTGATTACCCTAATCACTTCATCTGCATTCGCCTTGATAGAAGGTGGAAGCCGATAACTAAGTTGACTTGAAGAGCGGTTGTTAAATCTTGCTGCTCGATACCATAACCGACTTCTTCTTTGTCTTCTATTAGATGCTCTCGTTTCCATCTTCTTTGTTATATCTGTTCGGTGGTTAATATATCCAGATATTAAAATTTCACCATTAGCTATCGCACTATAACCGGTTATTTTACTGCCTTTATCCACGCCTATAGTTATATCCTGTCGGTTTTCTTCACAGTCCCAAGTTAATTGGATTGTAAAAGGAACCCGTTTGACAGGTTTAGCTTTTCCATCCCTTAATAACTTTCTTGCTTTTGCTGGTTTGCAAGGCATCAAAGGATTTCCATTCTTGTTAATCACATAAATTTTCATCATTAAAATAAGCTTTAAGCTCTCCTTAAAAAAGAAGTCAAATGATCCTTGAGATTGTTAAACCGGGTTTTTACATTTAGCACACTTTCACGTTTCCACTACCCTTAATGCTAAACCACAGAGCAAAGAACTGGATCAAACATTCCATGGTGTGATTCACCGGCCTAACTGCTGCTGATTACTCAGCCCTCTGTTAGCACCGTACTATAGAATACTATAGGTTAGGTAACTATTGGTTCAATGTTTTCCGTTTTAATCAAACGAAGCCCCAATTCCAAAAGGCGAGGTCATTCATTTTGGTAAAAACGTAATTGCTGTGCGAGTTCGGTTGTCGTTTGTATTTGGATTGTTTCCATTTTTGTGTTCTCTAAAATTGAGTACAACGAATTAACAAAAATAACGAATTTTCAAGCAGTGAACGTCGGGTGGCTAGAGGTATAAAACCCACCTTTTTTCTAAGAGCCTGTTCAAAATCTTTTGAGGATTCGATGCAGAAAAACAAGGACAACCATTTTTCGATGTAGCCAGCCAACAGAATTTGGGAACCAGAAATAATTTTGTTAAACTCTGTTCCACTGCACCCAACCGTAGATAACTGTCAATACCAAGGTGTAGATTATAAGAACATAAAACCATTTTCCGGAAAATTTAGGTGTACGTATAGGGGCTAAATTTAATACCGAAATTACCATCAACAGTGCATAAAGAATTATTGAAAAAACGGCGTGATTAAAAAAACCTTCAAATAAAAACACAAAGGCAAGAATAATTCCGTTGTTGTCTACTGCCATCCCCATGTAGGATTTGTTGTCAACCAAACCGAATATATTGAAATAACTCAATCGTATAGCACATGCGGCGACAATAATAAATGCTCCCGGTAGGAACCACAGACTGAACTCACCATAACTTAAGAGAAAAATAGCCGGGAATACTCCAAAACTTACAATATCTATCAGCGAATCAAGTTGGCCCCCAAAAGCTCGATGCTGATCGGTTCGCCCCGTCATTTTGCGAGCAATGATTCCATCAGCCCAGTCAAATAAAACCGCCCATAGAACTCCAATTATCGCCGCCGGGAAATTGCCAAAAATAGCATAATAAATACCAAGCACCGCACATAACAGGCCGGCAAGCGAACAGATATTGGGAATATCCCTAGCAAAAGAAAGCATTGTGGGTTGTTGAGGTTTGGGATTTGTCATCATGCTTCTGCGGTTTTTAAGTTGACTACATCAATTAATGCTGCAACTAATTTACAATTCTCTGCTTCGGTACGACTGGCAATCCGAAGATAACGATCAGAATCCGGTTGAGTTTTGCCCACACAGTCCTTTATGTACATATTATATTCAATAAATAATTTTTTCGTAATTTCAGGAGCACTTTGCACATAATCGGGTAGGCGACAGAAAATAAAATTGGCATCCGGTTTGAAAACAGTCATACCTTCTATACCACAAAGTTTTTTATACAGACTGTCTCTATCGGATCGAACTTGTTTACAACTTTCAATAAATTCCGGTTTGTAATCGGGTAAAATCCGTAGAAACTCTTCTGCAAATCCGTTAACATTCCAAATATGCACGCCTTTTCGCACAGCTTCAGCAAATTTTGAATTTGCAGTCAGCATATAACCAATCCTAAGCCCACAGATACCGTAGGCTTTGCTCATGCTTTTAAAAATTGCCACATTCGGGTAATTTTCTATTTCTGGTTCGAGGCTTATTTGCTCAGGGTTCTCGGCAAAATATAAAAATGATTCATCAATAATCAGCATGCAATCATGAGTGTCAAGTTTTTTTGCAAGCCGAATGAGATCGGGCTTGGGAATTAACATAGATGTTGGATTGTTAGGCGTTACCACAACAGCAATATTCGCTTTTACTCTTGTAGCAACCGCCGCAAATTTATCTACATCCAACTGGAAGGATGGAAATTCAAGAGGAAACTCAATGACTTGGCCTGAAGGCGCCGCATTGGCATATTCATTGAAAGAAGGTACTGGGACGATTAACTTGCCGGATATGTGACCGGATACTATTTTTATTAACTCTGAAGCGCCGTTTCCCACAACAATTCTTGCAGCAGGTTGGTCAATTATTTTGCCAATAAGCTCAGCAAGGGCATCTTGTGCCACCGGATAATTTAGGACAAGATCGTGAATTTGATCTTTAAGATTTGTAAAAATAGCCTCTGGCGGAAAATAAAGATTATAAAGATAGGCATGATCTATAAAATTATGCCGATAGTAACCACCGTGTTGACCAGAGATGAATTCGTATTTTTCAGATTGAGTCTTATAATTATTTTGTGACATTTAAGATTTCGGTTTATAATGTGTAGTGCCCCAATAAGTCGTGGTGAACCACCGTTTTCAAAAAACTGGGTTGGTAGTCCTGCAAAGTGAGTGACGGACTCCAATATTTATCTTGGAATAGCCAAACTAAAGTTTGGATTCCATCACTCATATTGCATCACTACCCAAAAAGCAATGCCAGTGGCAAGATATCCAGTATGGAAACGATATTGGGTCTCTTTTTATAAATACCGGTTCCAAAACGTTTAAGCATAATTGTTGCTTGCGCGAAGTAAGAAAAAGTGATTGGTCAACTCAGGAAAAGTGGAATTGAAAACCGCGGGAACACGGGTAATCCAAGGATTACAAAGTCTTAAGCCCCAATAGGCCAGTCGCCCAACAATTGGAATGGCTTGCAACGGTTTAGGAGTGATTTTTTGCCATTTTTCCATGGATTCACAACCCATCTGCAAAAGATTGTATGGCAAATTGGTTTCCGTTTTAATCAGCTTTAGATTACATTTCTCAAAAATATTCATGTAGGTTTGTATTGAACGATAGACTGCTTGGTATGTACCCTCTCTGATAACGGTTCCCTCACGCACCGTCGTTTCACGGCATAAGATCATCCCGCCTTTTTCAAGAAACGGAAGGAGTCTGCACAACAGAGCAACAACATCGTGTTCATTAAGATACATAAGCATTCCACCTAAAAAAACCATTGAATAATTTTCTTCCGGCTCAAACAAAAGGACATCACCTTGCACCGAATTCACGTTTGGATATGTGGAACATCGTTGCACCATAGCTTCAAACAAAGGAGGACTTGCCTCTACCGCCGTCACTTTGGTGAATTGTCGAGCAAAATATTCTGTCCAATAACCTATACCGCAACCTAAATCTAACAAACCGTTATAATTTATTCTCTGATCTTGCAAAAGTTGCTTGACAATTTTGCACTCTGCTTGGAAACGAAATTGTCCCGCACTGGCAGGAAAACCCAATCCATCCATCATGTAGGGACCCAAAATAGATGGCGTAGCGTTTTGCCAATAGTGATTGATTTTGGTATAACTTACCTTGTTCGATGTTTGTTGTTTCATTGGATTGCGTGGCTTTTTGGCTTTCTCTTGGGCAACATTTGGTTTAAAAACATCCGCTCACACGCAAGCAAGTCTTCCACTGTGTCAATTTCATACCAGCGTTCCTTCGCAAACAAAATACGTTGAAAATTCAGACTGCCATCAGCGATCATTTCCGCAAAAACGGTTTCATAATAGTCATTTACCTTTCCAGCGGAAATAGAGTGATCCAAGCGTTTAGCAACCCGTTTCCAAGTTTGTCGTGAAAAACTGTAAATATTGACCGTTTTGTAGGTAATATCGTGCGCATTGGCGGAGAGAGAATTCAGATTAAACGCAGTGACATTGTGTGGTATCTCAGGGTCAGCAGTAATTGTTGTACCATTCATCCATGGCAAAATATGCGAGACGGCAATTCTGCCGGGATAAAGCATATTTTTCAGTAGGGAGGGAGCAAAAACCAAGTCGCTTTCAAGCAACAGGAAGGGGGATTGAATTTTATTCCGTGCCATCCAAAGCGAATAGATGTTATTGGTTGTTCTGTACTTTGGACTGACAATGTACTCAACAGTAAGGTTTCCCGCTATCTTATCCAGAAATTTCCGGATACTTTGTTCCAAATAGCCTACAACCACAATTAAACGTCGAAAATTATGCAGGTGAAGGCTATGAACCAAGTGAGCTAAGATTTCCTTTTCATTAACTTTCGTTAGGCACTTAGGCATATTGTTGGTTAAAGGCCGTAAACGGTGTCCGATGCCTGCGGCAAGCAATAAAGCAGTCGTGATCGGTTCGTTGTGTTCCGTTTGATGCATCTGGTTCCTTTATTTTTTTTAAAGAGTGAATTTCTAAATGATTGCCGATTTCTGATACTCAAATGCAAGTCTTTTTAAATATTTGATTTAAAAAGAAATATTATTTTTAATAAAATTTTTTTATTAAAAATCAATGGGTTGCATATAGAAGGAAATGGAAATAAATAATATAGGCTTTCAGAAAAAGGAGTCCAAACTTTAGTTTGGCAGAACCAAGCTTTAGCTGGCAGACTCCAACTAAAAAATTTATCTGACAAACTTATAGACATCTTTCCTAAATAATTTTTTACTTTCTATTTCAATATCTTACAGTGCAAAATTATAACACATTGATATAAAAGGAATTTAAGTTATTTAGGAAAGATGTCTTATATACCCATTTTTTTAGGGTACTGACGGGTACTTGAGCTGCTTGGCGGGGAGGTTATTTTTTTTCCAAGTCCCTAACACTCAAAAATTGATCTATGCGACACCAAATCACATCAAAAAACTTGAGCATCAAGAAGAGTGAAGAGTGATCGTTCATCGTGAAAAAAAACCGTGAAAAGCTTTCATCGTTCAAAGTAAAAAGCATTTTCACTTTTGCCTAGAAATTACCAATAAGTACCTGTGCATAAATTTTTGGGTATAAAAAATTTCAGTTTCAGAATTAATTCGTTCAAACTCACTGATTAAAATGTCTCAAAATTTATGAACAGGTACTTAAAGTGATCGTTTCAAGTTAAAAAGAAAAAAACAGTGCTTTTGAAGTGTAAAAAGCATTGGAACGATGAACGATAACTTCTTGAACGATCACTTGGATTGTTAAGCATTTCCACCATATTTTGGGCGGTTTTCAATTTTATCTCTTTAATTATAACACGTTTCATCACGGCAGAACGAAATTCAAGCCTTGAAATATCAGCAATAAGTACATTTTTCAACGGGGCAATCCTTTATGGTTGCCCTGTATCTCACCCAAACGAAAAACGTTATGCCGTAACTTATTGATTTCATTAATTTTCCATTCAACAACCCCAGTGCCTACATCATATGGTTGCCCATAGATTAAGTTGAACCTTGCGTGAATATAATATAAATTATTGTTTTATAAGGGATTTTTTTTAACATGCTCTACTTCCCCATATCCAAGATGAGTTGGCAAACCCAAATGGGATGTCAATCCAAGCAAGTGGGCTGCACGACATAATTCAGGAGAAGGGGCAATCCAACCCACGGTAACATCTGGGCGATTTATAAAAGCCAATAACAATTGCAAGGCAGCAGTATCGATCCGTTCAACCTTTCCACCCCATAACTGAACCCTTGAACCATGATATTGATCTAATTGTTGTTTTAAATCGATTAGGTGTGGCAATGTTAAAGTGGCACCTAAAGATATCTTTTTCCACTCACTCTGAAATGATAGCGGTTCTAATGGAATCGCACCTTCAGCCTGCTCATTAGGTATCCTAATATTCGGTTTGGAAGAAAAACTCACTTCATAGTTAGGTACATAAGGATTTTTTGTAACAGGTACCGTTTTTTTTGCTTTAAATAAAAGTTCTGTTTGCTTGTTAATTGCGTCAATCCGCAGTTGCGTCTTTTTTTCTGCATTCATTTTTCCCATCCCGCAAAAGTTTAATGGATAACTTTTCGCAATATAACAGTATTTAAACCATCATAATTACCATCCGCTGCTAAAGTATACCCACTGACTCGCTGGCGTGTTGCTAAAACATGATCCTCATACCACAAGGGCACATAAGGCAATTCTTTAAATAACAGAGCTTGTAGCTCACGATATAACGCGCCTTGTTCTTCAAGCGTCTGGGCTTGCTCCGCCTTATCAATCAAATCATCTATTTTTTTGTTTTTCAAACGCCCCCGATTGGCACCGTTAGGGGGTACTGCACCACTATGAAAAACATAACGAAAAATATCAGGCATTTTAATGCCAACCCATGATAGGCTATACATTTGAAAACGCCCTGCCTTAATATCACCGAAAAATGTTCCCCAATCATACGTGCGTAAATCCATGTCAATTCCCACTGCTGCTAATTGTTGCTGAATAACCGTGGCAATACGAATACGAAAGGGATCGCTAGATGTTTTATAGCTCAACTGCAAAGGATTTTCTGCGGTAAATCCAGCTTGTGCCAATAAAGTACGGGCTTTATCAGGATTATAGGGATAAGTTGGCAAGCCCGGATGCCCCGCCCAATGTGTCGGGGGTAATAAAAAACTACTTGCAGGGCGGGCAGCATTACCCAACACATAGCGAATAATTTCCTCACGGTTGAGGGCATAACCAATTGCCTCCCGTATAGCAAATTGTCCCGTGTTCTTATCGATCAGATTAAAACCCAAATAAGTAAAATTCGTCCCTTGCGCTTTTACAACATGCAGCTCGGAACGCTTTGTCAACCACCTCACCAATTCTGGCGATAAATCGTTTTGCAATAAATCTATCTCACCACGTACCAGTTTAAGTGCCCTAACAACGGGGTCTTTGACTTCTAAAAATTCAACGGTTTGTCCATCACGGTGCCGTTTTAAATATAAATGACTGAGTTGAGGCCATTGAACAAATTCAAATCGACCACTGCCCACAGGTTTTTTGTTAAACGGGTGTTGAGCATCAATCAGAGCAGCAGGGACGATACCTATTGTTAAACGCCCCGGCAACAAAGCATCCGGTTTTTTGATAATAAAATCAATCGTATCAGCATCAATCACTGATATCTCCGAGAGTAAACTCAAAGAACCACGATAGGGCGACACATTTTTTTTATCCAAAATAAAATGGTATGTCGCTTCGACATCAGAAGCAGTCAATCGCGTACCGTCATGAAATCGTCGCCCATCGTCACCTAAATGAAAGCGATACTGTGTGGGGTTAAGTTGCTCCCAATCCGCTAAATCTGGAATGGGGCGTAAATTTTTATCAAAATCAACAAGAGAACGATATAAAAGACGGTTAATACGCGCCGAAGTGGCATCCATCGCAAAACGTGGATCTAAACTCACAGGTGCTGTTGATAGCCCAAAGCGTAGGCTATGCTGTTCTACTTCACGGCAGCCTGTAAGAACAATGATTGATAAAACGAATAATAGCACTGTTCGGAAAACAGGTTGTTTATATTTTAAGTCTTTGCTAAGGATTGAGCATTCAATAATACTCAAAACTAAACCTGACAGGTTTTCAAAACCTGTCAGGTTTGGCTTAAAAGTTAAAGTTTCGGAAGTTATTAAAGCCTCATTCCTAAATAAAAAACAAAAACCGAACCAATCAAAAAAGTATAATTTTTTCATAATCATTATCATTTACCACCACACCATGACTTTATTACACCCTGCTTGTTTGGCAGCGTCTAACATGAGATTGGCACGATGCATTAATTCTCTTTGAGAGATTTCTGTGACTATAGCCGTTTCATCAGGATTTGTTTCATGACGGGTATCTATATTATGTGCAACGCCAATGCTCACAGTCACTTTCAGTGGAAGCCCTTGTGATGTCGTAAAAATACGCCGTTCACAGCGTTGCCGAATGCGATCTGCCAAAACATAAGCACCATCAACACTCGTATTTGGGAGCAGAATGGCAAATTGTTTATGATCATAACGAGCAGGAATATCAATTTCCTTGCGTATTGAATCTGTTAAGATGTTAGCCATTTCTTGTAATACTTTATTGTATTCTTCAGAATGATATCCCTCATTAATTTTTGCAAATTGATCGACTTCTATCTGTAAAAGTGATGCTACTCCACCATGACGACGGATTCTACTATATTCCCCTTGTAAACGCATTTTAAGATAATGCTGTGTATATAAATGAGTCAAATTGTCATAAGTTGATGATTGCAGTGCTTGTTCATTTTTCAAATTAATTTCTACAATACTTGTCACTAAGGGACATATTGTTTTAAAAAGGTGCAAATATCCGGAAGACAGAGTGGTTCCAGTCTTTTGGGAAAGCACTGCAACACCTTTTATTTGATTGTTTTCCGTCAACAATGGCAGACATAAACATTCAAAATTTCTGAAAGTTTCTTTATAAACGGGAAAAGGTAATAAGTCAACCAATGTGCAGGGGTAAGTACGTGTTTGTTTGGTTAAAATCACTTTTTCTAAAGGGGTATTTTTAAATTGAACACTTTTATTAGGTAAAGTAATTTCACCCCCCACCAACCCGCCAAGAATTGTACCACTATAGTTATCTAATACGCTAAACAAAGTAACTCGTTTGCTATTTCCCAAATGAGCTATTACATTAAGTGCCTGTCTAATTAACTGTTCCATTATTCCCACCGTTATTGAAAAAGAGCTAATTTAACATAGGCATAAAATATGCCAACTTAAAAAATGCGAATGAATGGATGCAGTTATATAATTGGGAATTGGGAATTGGGCATTGAGAATTGGAAAGGGGGAATTTAAAAATGTTATTAAAAAAACAATAGGTTAATCTCTCGTTATTCTTAGAATGAACCAAGGAACATTCCCAAACAGTGGCAGACACTTTATGTAAAACTTTGATTTTTAAAGGATTTTCTTTGAAGGTTGCAAATAAATTTTTTTAATCAATATGTTACACTTTTTTTACCCACATAAATACTCCCTTCCCCAATTGGTGACAAATGATGAAAAATTCTTTTAATCTTGCAATTTACGATTCACAGTCTATGATGATTCGTCGACGGAATAAATTTCGTCTATTGTTGTTAATACTGCTAGTGGCAGTGGCAGTCGCAGGTTATTTTATGGCACCCCAACTAATTAACTGGGGTTCTCAAAAAAATGAAGAAAAAGTCGCTCCATTGCCCCCCGCTAAAATGGTTCCACAGCCCATTGCGACTAAAGAACAAATTATTAAAACGATTCCGCTGCCAAGTAAAGAAAAGGATTAACCCTAAGCCTGATGTGTTAAATTTGCGCTTAACTTAACCTATTTGCTTCACCCTATTTATGTTCCACCGATTTCATCGGTGGCTATCCATGTTTTACACCTTCGGTGTGAGAAATTTTACATGAGGTACCAACCCCGAAGGGGTTAAATGTGAATAGCCACCGATGAAATCGGTGGAACAATCGGTGGAACATAAATCGGTGGAACATAAATAGGGTGAAAAATTATCGATCATTTTTTTACAGATTTAACACCCCACCCTAAGCCTCAGAATAAATTCTGAGGCTAAAAGTACCGCATCAGGGCACTCAATAACTGATTTAGTCGGCTTTAGCCTACTTAAACTTTTAGCCTTAGAATTTATTCTAAGGCTTAGGCGATTCGGTTATTTCATTTCACCATTCACAATTTTCCCTCCCTCTCCTAACAAAGGCAAAACCATTTCTTCAAGTTCCTGTCGGTTCAGATCACCAAGCTGCCGTACAACAATACGATTTTGGCGATCAACAATAACTGTAAATGGTAAACCAGCATAATAGTTACCCAAAAGTAGTGCAAGTTCCGGCGCATTTTTTCCACTTAATATCGGATAATTAATGCCTATATCGTCAACAAAACCTTGTACCGTTTGATAATTATTATTGAGCTCAATACCGACAAATTGTAAGCCACGCTTTGCATACGCCTTTTGCAATTCAATAAACACTGGGATTTCTTTGAGACAGGGGGGACACCAAGTCGCCCAAAAGTTGATGACTAACACTTTGTCCGCCCATTCTGAACGGCTACGGGTTTTGCCTGTCAAGTCTTTAAAGCTAAAGTTTGGCAGGTGCGTGAGTTCTTCAACTTTTTTTTCTGCCTCTAGTGCTTGTGAACGATATAATAAATAACTAGCCATGCTAACGATGCTTACTAGCGTTAAACTTAATAAGACAGCAGATTTCATCATGGTTGAATAACCTTTTTTAAATGTTGACGAAATTTTTCAGCGGTTACAAATCCTACCACGCGATAAGATTTTTGTTCTTGCCCATTGGTGTCAAAAAATAGAATGGCAGGGGGCCCAAAAATGCCAAAGCGTTTATATAAGGCTTTGTCTTGTTCATCATTGGGTGTGACATCGGCTTGCAAGAGGACAAAATTGGCTAAAAGTTTTTGCACTTTGGGATCGCTTAAGGTAAAGAGTTCCATTTCTTTGCAGGAGACACACCAGTCTGCATAAAAATCTAGCATCACAGGCTTATTTAGTGCTTTTGCCGCAGCAAGCTCACGTTCAAACCCTTCTACACCTTTGATAGCTTTAAACTGGAAAGCAACTGTCGCTTCGTCAGAGCCAGTTTCCGTGAAATGACTATTTTTACCCATATTTTGCAACGGTTGCAAGGGATTCATATTGCCGCTTGCCGCGCCAATTATCAGTAATACGCCATAAACTAATAAAATGACACCCAAGCCTTTCCATAGTTTATACCAACCTGAAGTGTCGGCATCCAGTTTGTCTAATGTCCCCATATATACAGCGGATATTATCAGTAAACTTGCCCATAGCAGCATGGTAACTTGTCCCGGAAGAACACGATCAAGCATCCAAATGGCGACAGCCAGTAACATCACCCCAAAAACGGATTTGACTGTATCCATCCAGTCACCCCTTTTAGGCAAAAAGTGCCCGGCAGAAATACCGACTATAATCAATGGAACACCCATACCCAAGCTCATCGTAAAAAGAGTCAATGCGCCTAATATAGCGTCACCAGTTTGACCAATATAAATGAGAACGCCCACTAGGGGAGCGGCAACGCAAGGCCCAACGATCAGTGCCGATAATACACCCATAATCGCAACACCTATCAAAGTGCCACTCTGTTGACGATTGCTCAAGTTAGTGACTTTTGTTTGTAGTCGGCTAGGTAGTTGCAACTCATAAAAGCCAAACATGGAGAAAGACAAAACGACAAATATCAGCGCAAAGCTAACCAGTACCCAAGGGTTTTGGAAAGTAGCCTGTAAATTTTCACCGAGTAACCCTGTCAACGCACCCACAATGGCATAGGTAAATGCCATTCCTAAGACATAAACGACTGACATAATGAAAGCTTTATAGGTGGTGACTTGTTTACCCTGCCCAACAATAAGGCTGGACAAAATGGGAATCATCGGAAAGACGCACGGTGTTAAAGACAACAATAGCCCCAAACCGAAAAACACCATAAGAGTGTATAACACATTGGCATTGGCAAGTAGGTTGGCAAGACGATCCTGTTCAGGTATATCCCCTCCTTTGTTAGAGGAGAGCGTTAAGTTAACAACTTGTGTTGTCGGTGGATAACAATAGCCTGCAAAGGCGCAACCTTGATATTTGACTTTAAAATCAATAGTGTTTGACCCGACTGTTTGAATGGGTATAATCACTTCAAGTTGTGGCTGTTTATATATTTGGACATCACCAAACATGGGATCATGTTTAAGAATGCTGAGTGGTAATTGTGGCGTACCTAGTTCGCCACCGCTTTCTAATGAAAACTGTAATTTATCCCTATATAAATAATAACCCTCAGCAATTTTCCACCGTGCTATAATATAAGAGGGATCAGAAAATTCGGCAGAAAACTCAAAAGCTTCTTCAGCCTTAAGAAATTCGACTTTTTTTCCTCCAACCTGATTGCTGCTTAAATTGCTAATGGCAGCTTCATTTCTTGGGGGTTCAGATAGCGTGAAAAAATCGCTATCTGATTGATTTTCTTCAATATTTTCTTCTTCATCTCTTGGGGGATCAGAGAGATTGAACCAATCGCTATCTGATTGATTTTTTTCAGTATTCTCCTCATTTTTAACGGTTGTAATCCTCGCAGCAACTTGGGTTGTCGTGTCTTGCAATTCTTCCTGTAATTCAAGCAAAACGGTTTTTTTAATAGGCGGATAACAAAGCCTATCAGCAGCACAGCCCTGATAAGTCGTTTCTAGCTTGAGAGCCTTTAAGCCTTGCGCATCAACAATCGGCAATTTAATGTCTAACGTCTGCTCATAGACTTCAACTTGCCCATATTTAATATCGTCTATGATTTTGCCCTGCGGGAATTGTGGTTCACCCAATACTCCACCGCCCTTGAGGGAAAATTTAAATTGATCGCGGTATAAATAATAATTATCAGCGATTTGCCAAGTGGCTATCAATAGGGAAGGATTTTCCATATTGGTTGAGAATACAAAAGCGATGTCTGGAGCGAGAATTTTGAAAGTCTCCCTTCGCTCTTCTTTTTTAAATTCTGGAGGTAAAAAGTCTATTCCTTTACTAAAGGGGGAGGAGTTGTCCGTGCCTTTTTCAAAGGGGAAAAAGTGATCAGTCTCATGTTTAGTTGGCGGAAACTCATTGACTTCTCCTTCAGCCAAGCGTAGAACATTTTCCAATTCAAGAAAGTAGGAATCTTGCTGAGGTTTTGCGTGACAATGCCATGCCAGTAAACACAAACTAAGTAATACAATAATTTTTTTTGTCATAAGTTAATTTTTTCTGTGGAGAGTCAAAATGAGGTAGAAAAATAATTGTCTGAATCAGAATTAACAGAATTTAAGAATTTTCAGAATTTAATTGTCTGAATCAGAATTAACAGAATTTAAGAATTTTCAGAATTTATTGGAGAAGCCTTTATTTATTAGACATTATACCGATTAAATTTAAGTAGCTGATTTTATTCATTTTAACATGGAATTTTATATAAATCAATGGGTTACATTACATCGGTCTAATGTCTAATTCTGTGAATTCTTAAATTTTGAAACTTCGTTGCCTGCGCGGAGATCAAATTCTGATTCAGACTTGTTCAAATAAATCATTTCACCTGTAGGGAGCCTACACCTGTTAACCGTTCAATTGATCACTTTTTATAGTACAGTAATTGATATTCGTAAAATGGATTGAAGAATTAGGTTATATTAATAATGCGAATTAAGAGTTGAAATTTTGGAGTCTAACGCTTTAGCTTTGGAACCGTGGTGTCATGATGCCAGAAAAAAACTAAACCTGCCCCAATTAATTTTTAACTTTTTGATTTTAAACACGTTTATGAACAATTCATTCGCATATGAACCCTTCATTCGCATTATTAAGAATTAAAATAACAAATTATAATTCCTAATGACATAAGCTTAACAAAATAACTAAATTCTTCACAACTAAATAACTGAAAACGGAATAATGAGCCCCTTTCAAAGTTTGTTACTGCTATTTATTATTATCCCCATTTTTGAAATCTATCTTTTAATTACAGTTGGTAGCTTTATAGGAGTTTTTCCGACTATTTTGCTAGTCATTTTGACGGCTGTTTTAGGTACACAGCTATTACGCGCACAAGGTTTAATTACTTTACAAAAGCTGCAAAATACCTTGCAACAAGGACAGATGCCAGCCTTTATTTTATTGGAAGGTGTGTTTATCTTACTTGGTGGGGCTTTGTTATTAACACCGGGTTTTTTTACAGATGCGCTGGGATTTGCTTGTTTAATTCCCAGTGTGCGTCAACATTTCATCCATTGGTTAAGTCAACGTATTCAAGTCAAGTACGCTGGTGCATCTCCCAATCATTCAAAACAGCAACGAACTAAAGTCATAATTGATGGGGAGTATCGGCGGGAAGAGGAATGAACCAGTGTAGTGCATTGATGTTGGGAATCCTACATTTACGGGTAATCCTAAATAAGTCGTTATTTTGGAATTCAAAGCTTTAGCTTTAGACGCTATAAGCAGTTGTTTTGGAGTTCAAAGCTTTAGCTTTAGACGCTATAAGCAGTTGTTTTGGAGTTCAAAGCTTTAGCTTTAGACGCTATAAGCAGTTGTTTTGGAGTTCAAAGCTTTAGCTTTAGACGCTTGATACCACTCGCCCCTCGTAACAAC
>Ga0233403_10000780_pt1 | contig 15224 bp, 9 predicted proteins | sample Na_oxic_1_MG_FD_179866 | JGI IMG/M metagenome (GOLD analysis project Ga0233403, IMG submission 179866) | Seawater microbial communities from Saanich Inlet, British Columbia, Canada - Na_oxic_1_MG | ecosystem: Environmental > Aquatic > Marine > Inlet | place: Canada: British Columbia | collected...
GGACGACAAATAGTTGTACAGGTCGATAAATCAATACTAAAGATGATACAATAAGTGATAAATATATTGTTGCTAGGAACAGAATAAGCATGGAAATTATATAATATTTGGTGCGCCTTTTCAATGAACCCATAGGATTGATATGAGTTTTTAACGAGGCAAAATAATTTTTTACTGCAATCCAACTACCCAGAAAAATCGCAGCTATAATGACTAACGTAATAATAGCCGGTGCAAAATAAACAAAGAATGGCATCAGGAATACTTGCCACACAAAAATTGCACCAACAGCTATCCATTTAACTGCCCAATTAACTACCCAAATAACGGCTAGAATAACCCAGTATATTATAATGATAGCCAATATAAATTGCGGCATGCTTTTTCTCCTTTTTAAATAGAATTCCTATTTTGTTTCAGGAATTGGTTGATCATTCCCGATACATCAAAAAAATTCCAGCAACCCTATACAATGGTTCGGACAGTTTTTGTATTGTTATTACAGCGAGCGTAGGGTGTGTCCCACGCGCCTTTAACATCACAAGTATTGGAAGGAAGCCGTTCTTCAAGGAGCCTAATGATGCCAAGTGCATTGATAAAAAAAATAGCAATACACAAATTTAGAGGTTTTAAAAAAACTAAACTCTCTGAATTGAGACGAGTGAATCTAATTGGCGGACCCAATAATATTGGTAAAACGGTTTTACTAGAAGCATTATTGCTCAACTGCGCGCCTACCACTCAAAATGTCAGCTTACTGAAAAGATTAAGAGGATTTGATACAGAATACGACAAAGAATTCCCTGAATATACTTGGGATAACTTTTTTTACAACCAGCAAAAACCGGAGCCGATTACCATTGTTTGTACTTATGACGATGACAGAGAAATCACATTAAGCATTCATTGTGAGGAATCCAAAGCAGATTTTGAGTCTTCTCATGAACCAGACAATGTTACCGATTTAATTTCTGTTTCCAATTTTGAAACCACTCTGAAATCAACTTTACATTTTAACTACTTGATAGACGGTAAAAACTATCCTGTTTTAGCTTTAATCTCTCATGCTAAAGGGATTACTGGTAACACTTTTAAAGCATATAATATAACTAAAGTGAGCTATATGCCACCTTCTTATCAAAGAACCAACGCCTCTTTAGCGAAAGAATATGGTAAAGCCGAAAAAAAAAATCAGGCGGATTTAGTTTTAAAAGCCTTACAAATAATGGATTCAAGCATTGAAGAGATAAAAACTGCCGTTGTGGGTGGTATTCATCTTGAAGTCAAACGTCAAAAAGGACATTTTATGCCGCTATCCCTATTTGGTGATGCGATGAAAAAGGCGATTAACATAGTTTTAAATTTAATCAATAATAATAGTGCCGTTTTATTAATTGATGAAATTGAAAATGGGATACATCACACCGTACAAGAAGCCTTTTGGGAATTCCTGTTTAAATTAGCCACCGAATTTGAGGTACAAATATTTGCTACTTCTCACAGTGCTGAGATGATTCAAGCGTTTGACAAGGTTTGTTTAATGTCGGCGCATTTTGGTGCCTACTTTGAATTAAGGCGCAACCCAAGAACGGATAATATTGTCGGAACCATTCATGAACCTGACGTTTTAGACTATGAATTAAAACATAAGAAGGTGTATCGCGGTGAGTAATTTATTAATTGTTGAGGGTAAAAGCGATCTGCCTTTTATTGAAGCGTTGACAAAACATCTCAATTTGTTCAATGTTGAGTTTGGTATTCCAATCTGCAAAATAGATGACTATGAATGTTTACAAGGAGAGGGGGAACTCGGAAAACAATTAAAGTCATTAATCAACGAGATAAAAAATGGCAGAAAAGAAATCCATAAAATTGGTATTATATTGGATATTGACAAAAATAGTTTCAGACAACGCATTAAGTTTGTCAATAGCCAATTAAAACAACTCAAAAGTCTTTTAGGTAAACAATATCGAATTGTAGAATCGGGGCAGTTTATAGCATTAACGGTGCCTACAGATGATGAAGATGATGAGGATATTCACATAGAATTGGCTTGTTATTTTATGAATGTTGAGGGCATTGGAGAGCTAGAAACTGTTCTAAAAGCGATAAAGACAAAAGAATCTTTATATGCTGATTGTTTGCAAAATTGGCGAGATTGTCTCAAAAGCCACAACCAAGAGATAAGTGAGAAATTTTTTGATAAGCATTGGCTACATTATTACATAAGATATGATACTTGCTCTGAAGAAGAACAAAGGTTAGCCGGTGATTATTGTGATGTTAGAAAATTAGATTATGTCTTTAAAAATAAGCCAGACATTTTCAATTTTGATCATGAAGTTTTAAATGAATTAAAGGCATTTCTCCTGATGTTCAATTAAGAGGGGGTGTGAAAAGTGATTTTATTCTTTTTTGATTTTAGAAATCCGATTTTTTTCAAAAATCGGATTTCTTGAACCTCGTTTAAAGTATAGCTTTTCAGATAAATATTTTGGCCTAAAGACCTGACAGGTTTTAAAAACCTGTCAGGTCTGGTCGCTTTTATTTTTCTGAACGTCTATCTAAGCAACTCATCAATTTGAAAAATATTGTAAGTAATTGATTCTATAGAATATTTGAGCAATGACACATCTTCCATAATCTATCCGTTCATTCCCCTAATCCGTTGTACTAAGTAGGGCGGTGAGTAGTTACAAAAAACGATTAACACGATGAAGTACATCATGTTTTCCAAAATGGGAAATATATCCTAAATGCTGGAAATGTGATTGACTCATAGTGATCAACCACATGAACGACAAATTGTTTGCTAGGTGGATAAATCAACACGAAAGACGATAGGATAAGTGATAAGTATATTATCGCCAAAAACAGAGTCAGCGTAGATATTATGTAATATCTGGTCAACTTCTCTGATAGCCCAGCCGGATTAATGTTTGTTTTTAGCGATAAAAAATAATTTTGTATGGCAATCCAACTGCCCCAAAAAATGGCTGCGACAACGATTAACGTAAAAACTGCCGGCGTAAAATAAAGAAAGAAAGGCATAAGAAACACTTGCCAAAACCAAAAAACCGCCGCCGCTATCCATAGAATTACCCAAAAAACGGCTGCAAGAACCCATACTGCTATGTATATTATAATTATAGCCAATATAATTTGCGGCATTTTTTCTCCTTTTCATTTCAGGAATTGGTTGATCATTTCTGAAACATCAAAAAAATTCCAGAAAGCACACAATACTGTATGTCTAACGACGAGTGCAGAACGTGGAAACGACGCTTGGATTATTCAGCTATAAGCTTAAGTCTTCTGATTTGTAAATCATCTTTATCACTCGCTTTAATGACACCAGAGCAAATTTTTAATTGATTATCCCTGTCTTGCTGCAATCCATAGGCGGGTAAAACGACTTTCTCCTTAATCCACTCCTTAGAACGCTGTTTATATGGCAAGGTATCTACCTTATTTCCGTTCAAGAAGATGACATTGGAACGACTATCTGAATTCCATATATCCAACTTCAAAGTAAGTTTTTTGATGGGGCGATCCACATAGAATGTTGCTGTAAAACAATCACCATGCAAAAGGTTCCACCTTCTTATTTCTTCATCACCAATATGGTAGGTATTGTTATCTTGATAGATAATCGCTTGATTACGAAGGCGCATTCGGGAAATTTTCCATTCGCCTTCAACATTTTCTAGCTCTATAGTACCTTTCCATCTTTGTTCCGTGTTGTGACTTTTTTGTTTACCACTGACATCAAGTGAAAGTCTGGCATTAACGGCATCCTGATTGATTAGATGTACTTCATTGATTTTCACCCACTCAGAGTTTTCGATAATTGCCCTTAATCTCTCCTCTTTTGGAGAAAGCCATTTGCGAATGGCTATGTCTGTATGACCTCTGTTGATGTCTTCATAATAAGCACGGATAAATTGAATGGGGGTAATTGTTTCCTTTGGGTTCTGGTTGACTGGAACAGTATGTGGCACCTCTTCTGGCAGTGGCATTTCTGGCGTACTCGCACTAAAATCTGGCTGGGTGTTATCCTCTGGAGACGACTTAGCTTGGATAGTTTGTGAGACATCTGGCAAAAGTGGCATTTCTGGCGTACTAGAACTGATCGGTTGTTGGGGATTATCCCTTGTAAACGAAAAAACGCCATAAAAAATAATGATAATTAAAACAGCCCCTATAAAATAATGCGCATATTGTCTCGCAATGTTCCCAAAAAAAGTGACGATTCCTAATGCTGGCTTGAACGTATTCGACTCTTTAGAAGCCATTGAGTCGAACTCCATAGAACTCACCGAGTTGAATATCCATAACATCGGATCGAACACATGGTGAGGAACAAAATCGTTATTCGTTGAATCCGGTATTCTCCCCAATGCGGAGCAAGAGAAGTATCGAACCTTCTCAAATCGCGTGTCGAGTTGTTGTATCAGTGCCCCTTCATCCCAGTCTATTAATTGCTGCCTTATGAGAGCACTTTCTTTTCCAATGAGTTCCTCAAGCCCAAAGGCATCGACTTTACTAATAACAACAGCCAATGGCTTTTTTATCTTACTTGTTTTGGAAAGTCCAAAGGATTCCTCCAAGGTTAATAATACGCCAGCCAATGCATCTTCCAGATTTAACTGACTTGGATTGACACTTGACCAAGTACGCGAAAGATCATTTTCGTAATCCCTTCTAACCGCTGGAATACTGAACGGATCAACGATCATTATCATGCCACTCAAATAGGCATAGTAAAGATGCACAGATAGATTTTCTGTGTTTTCAAAAGCTTCACCGGCGGGATCATAAATATATAAAACCCATTTAGTTTGTCCACCTTTCTTTAACTCTAAATTGAAAGCTTTAGGAATACTGGCGACGGTTTTTGTTGGCACGTTTCCTTTGCGTAGCTGATTGACAACACTCTGATACTCAGACTCCGTCTTTTTCTCAACAAAAGCGGTTTCAAAGCCCATTTCAGCCGCTTTCTCTTCAAGCAATTTACGCACCACGGCAAACATAAATGCGGTTTTTCCCGCTGAAGGACCGCCCAAGATTGGGATGAATATTTTTCTTGACTCAATATGCTCCCTATGCAATAATTGATGACATGCTTGGCAGCGTGCCTGTAGCTGTCCCCGATTGACAAAAAAAGTGGCGGGTAGTTTCTGCCCGCACAAACACTGATGGAACAATATTCCATAACTGTTTGGCATCAATTTCGTATGTATTTTTCCACAATGATTGCACACATATTCTGGTAGTGTCGTTTTTTCGTAACAGTGGGGGCACGCAGAAAAAAAGCCATGAACGAAAAGATAGGTTCGTTCAATAGTCCAAACGATTGTAAAGCCAATATATATCATTAAAAAAAATAAGCCAAGGAACAAAATATGGAGTAGTGACACTGCAACGAAGAAAAGTGTACCAAAGACGATGACGGAAACACCGGCACCGCCCCAAAATATAAACGAGAATACAATCTCCCACCATTCACCATAAGTTTTGGTTCCAGAAAAAAAGTTTTTAGCTGAGCCAAGATTTCTTTTCCAGCTTTCTTTGATAACCGCCTCCAAATCACGATAGCCCTTACCAAAAAAGTAGCTTTTGATAGCCGGTTCGGTAGATGTACTCATAGTGTTGGCTTCTCCAATTTCACATTGTTTTTGAATGCAAGCCCGTAGTTATAGAGGCTCACGCTGCCTCCAACTATCGCTGCGACTATAATAGTCATTCCAACCAGCCATATCATCGCTATCATGATGAGGTAAACGACTATGATTACAAGGTATATTGCGATGATAGCTGCTATAATTTGTGGCATTCCGGTTTATCCTTGTGAATTTTGCTTTGAAATCAATCTTTTGGTTCCAATGCGCCAGCGTTGGAACCTTGTTGTGGATGGGTGCTTTCCCTTTTTCACAGTTCAAGTCAAGTATAAGTACGAGTACAACGGATGACGTGGATAAACGAATAATACTTTGCACCGTCACAAATTGCGCTTTTGCAGAGGAGTACAAGATTTATCTTGTGAGGATTGTGGCACCGAATCGCACAAAATAAATTTTGTACTCCTTTCGATATCGAATAAAGCCACACACGTCTTTAAAATAATCAAGGGTGCTTATTCGTTTATCCACGTCATCCGTTGTACTCGTACTTAAACGCCATTCTTGACTTCATTTTCTCCATTTTCCAAATAAGCGGCGAACCAAGGTGTTTCTTTTTTCTTCGGCTTGGGAGTAGATTTGCTCCCATTTCTTTCGCGCCCCCGCCAGCTTTATCTTTCTGTCATATTCAATACGACGCACAAGTGTATGATATCTATCATCTTTTAACTTGGCAATACGAGACGACAACAAGTCGATAGCGGATTCCTGAATGATCTGAAATGTTTGGTAATCCTCATCATCACTTTCCAAGCATAACCAGAACATTAAGGCAGCATCGTCAGCATCATCAAATTGTTTGAATGATCTCTTGCTATAAAACAAACCATACGACTGCTTAAATATATCAACCCTATCTGGAAGAAAGACTGCTTTGATTACCAAACCATGCTGCTCTTTTTGAGTGAGACGGGAAAGAATCAAAGGCAGATATAACTGACTAAATTCCGTATACGTCTTTTCATCTACTCCCATTAGTGCGGATTGAATTTCCTTAATAGGCTGTTTGTCGAACTGAAAAGCATCTACTACATTTGCTTTTATAACAGCATCTCTAAGCACTAAGCGATTTGGAGACAATACAATATTGTGGCGGCGGTTCAATTGATCAACAAGCATCTCATATAACTCGTCGGATTTCTTATCCTTTGGATTAAAAGAAATGCTTTCAGTCGCGCTTTGAAAAACGGTATTGAGCAGTTCATTTGGAAAAGACGCAATTTTTTGATCTCGAACCCAAGTGATAGCCTGTGCCAGTTGTTCTTTTTTAGATAATAATTGCCACAATTCCTCCGATAACACTGGCTGATAATGTTGTGAAAATTCAGAACTGTCTTGCAGAACCTGTTGGTAATAAGCGGCATGATCTGCCACCTTATCACGCGATTTTGCTATGGCATATTTCCACTCTGCCTCTAATATCTGCCAAGTAGTGCGACTCCGTTTCATCCTATTAATCATATTAAAACGATATGCCGCTCCTTTATATTCAAACATCTTGCCCAAAAAAATTGCAAATGTCCTCTTTGATTCTTCCCCAACTTCTGGCGCGATCTTACCACAATTGACTTCATCCACCAAAATTTTGGAAATATAATCACAAAGGTAGGCAACGGCTAAATTATCCTCAATAAACGGAGCCATTAACCACTTCAGTTTACTGAGTTTGGGTACCTTAGCCAATATTGCAGACTTCACAAACCACAGCAGATGAGCATCTTCATAGACTTTGACTGTACCCAAAGCGTGTATTGAAACGATAACCCCTTTAAGAGCGAAAGATAATTTCTCAGGAGGCAAACCCTGCATATTTGAGGTTATTTTCGACAAGTGCGATTCTGATAAAAAAAGCGTCGAAAATTCTTTGTCATAAGATGCGAATGCCTGTTCTGCTTGGGAACGCAGTGCATTCATCTCGTCAATCAAAGCGTCATCATGAAACAACGCTTGATCGAATAGGCGAATAATGAGTTGATAAGAGAGCTGCCGATATTCGCGATCATTTGTAGCACTTGCGCCCTTGATGAAAAACCGTGCCAAGTGCGTTATCTTTGCTGGTTCTTCAGATTGAGTTAATTCTTCTACTGAGCATATCATCTGAAGAATATCGCCAAAAAATTCCTTTTTAGTATATGCGCTTGCAAAAGCCAATACGTTCACCAAATCTTGTTCTTTCAGCACTTTAACACCGATGCTCAACTGAAATAGATGAAGCATTGAGACTAACTCATCATTTAGGGTGTTCTGTTTGAACTGTTTGGTGAAATCATAAAACGCCTGAAGTCTCTCTGGCTGTGTACTCATCCAAGTCGAGACGGTGGTAGCATACTCATTAAGAGAAGCAACTTGACTGTGATTGCCCTCCACAAAGTCAAATACATAAAATTGGTATTTGCGCTCGTTTTCATCCAGCACAAAGTCAGTCTCACCCAGCGTCACATTGACGGCTAAACACGCACGCGGATCGAATTGGAAACTGGAACAATCCAATTCTTTCTGATGGCTAGGCGGAAAGGATTTTTGTATACAAGCAATCCAAAATAAGCCGGTTGTTTCCAATTCTTCTCGAATGACTATATTTCTTGACGTTTCTCTCCGCATGAATACCGCTTGAATCATGTACGCAAGGTGTTCTTTATAGTTATTCTCCTCATTAATAAATTCCTGAAGTTCCGTGAGAGCATAAGCTTCTTTATCCGGTTTGAGAGTAATGGCAGGTAATTCAAAAGAGGCGTTTTCTGTATCTTCTGTAGGCAACAGTTTGTCTTTCCAGCCATCCCATTCATATAAATCAACTGGCCAGATATTGTCTGGCAAATGATCAATAATCAGGGTGTGAGAAAAGTAATTTCCCCAACGCCCCGTATAATCTTGTCCTACATAAACTGATTTGATCACAGCCAGCCGACCCGTTTCCAAATAGGTGCTACGATACGCTTTGGGAAAAATATCAGCAATTTGCTCTTGATCCGGTTCGGTGGGAAAATTACGTGGCGGCTGATAAATTCCCAAGCGTTCCACCGCGCGCTGTTCCTCCGGTTTTATATCGCGGCTCATGGCGCGTGTCTGAAAACCGGCATGACCGGAAAGCCCATAATGACAAGAGGTATAATGGCTATGGAGACCGACTATTTCCGAGTGGGTAAATTTATTGTTCATGTGTGTTGCACCTTTTTAATAATTCCATTTTGCGCCAGCAGCCAAAGGAATGGATCCTCAACGCGGCGAGGAAGAACACTGGAAATCTTTTTGGTATCATGAGGATTACATCCCAAAGCACTCAGTCCGAAAAAGCCGTATTTGGCATATCGTGTCTGAGCCAGTTGAATGATATCCTGTCCATTCCACTGATCTAACAAAGACATCATCTCACTATTGATCGCCTCAAAATCACCCATGTCGAAGCCGTTGTCATGATTTGCAGAAGCATGTAATTGAAATTGCGGGTCAATTAGCGGCAAAACGGCATCAAACTTTGAGAAAGCTATCGCTAAAGGCGTTTTTAATTTATCCGTGGGTTTAAGCTCACAACCTTTCTCAATAAGACGTGTGGTACGATTCAAAATATCAGATGTTTCCGTATTGATATGGGGTAAAGCCGTACTATTAGGCACTTGATGACGAACGCTTGAGAGTTGTAAAGGATCAATGAGTAAGACAATACCATCTGAGCGGTAGATATATTTATTCACTGTTGACATCACGTCTTCATCATTGAGGTCTTCCCCAGCCGTATCAAAGAAAACGAGAATAAATGCCTTTTTTATACGATCATTACCAAGCCAGCCTTTTCCACTAAAAGTGATACTATAAACTAAAGGCTGTTGAACGCGACGGTCTGCAATGGCAGATTTAGTGGTTTCAATGACTTGTCCATTATTATAAACCGGGTTGTAAAAGTCGTTTCGGTAACGCTTGATCGTTTCATCATTCATTGGTTCTAAGAGCATACCCATATTGGGACCGAGTTGCTTCCTGATTTGATTGATCAATACTGCGATATAGTGGCTTTTTCCTGCCTCTTTAGCACCGATAACGGCAAATATATAGTTCTTAAATTGCCCAGTAGTATGCGGCAATTCGCTATGACAGTGTGGGCATAGGCGTTTGTGGCTTTGATGACCACAACTCTCGCAACGAAGGGATTGACTAAACCGGTATTTGATATTACCTTTGGGCTTTAGTACCTTACCCATAGGACGTGTATCTGCCCAAGCGGATTGGAAAACCGCATCAGGTTCTTGCGCACATCTGCCGGGAGGACTCGCGCAGCGAAAAGGTGTATCCTTAATATAAAAGTATTCAAAACAGTAAGGACAAATTTCCTTTTGGAATTGGCTAGTTATCTTGTGCCACATTGTTTTCGTTACCTCTACATACGCTTTATACGATTAATATTAGTTTTGTCTGTCCTGTCAAAAATTCGATGTCTAGTACAACGGATTAGCGGAATAAACGGATTTCATTTTTAAATATTTCATATTTCATTCAAGAAGTATTCCAAGAAGTATTCATTGATATTTAATTGTTTTCAATGGAAATACTCCTCATCAATCCGTTGATACCGCTAATCCGTTGTACTAGACATAATAGTCATTTCAGCTATTATATCATATTTTCAGTTTATCCTTCGCCGCTGGCAACAATCGTACTTCCTTAGCGAAAGCATCGTCTTTGAAAAATACCTTTAAATAGCCTCCCTCTTTAAGATACTGTTTTGGTATATCAATTCGTGATCGTTTATTTAGAAAAGTTATCCGATCTACTTCAGCCACAATAACGCCATCATTCTTTGAGACAGGTGGATATTTGGGTTTTCGCACCACCTGTAACCCTTCCAGCGGCGCACCTTCTTCACTCATAAACTCGACCCATGCCGCTCGTGGTGTTTTGCTAAATAGTTGTTTTTTAACCACCACTTGGTAACGGACAATGTTTTCTTGCCCCATGGTTTCTAACAAATTCACGCCACTGGAATAGATGTCAGCAGTGGGATCTCTGATAAACACGGTAAAATAGTGTTTTTGGTGCGCTGTTGACCGTAATTCCCAATAATTATTGCGCTCGTATTCGGAGCGCGTTACCCGTGCCTTTGCCGCGCCATTTTCTTCTGGTGATTTCGGAAAATGGTTGTGATGATAGGCAACCAGTACTTCTGATGAGCCGGTTGGCCACTGCCACGTTAAAATAATATTGCGACCATTGCATTGGGACACAAGGTGAGATATTTCATCAATCGTCGTCACAATAAAGGGTTTGCCCAAAACCGCCGTTTCCGAAATAATGCTCAATGGCACGAAAAACACACGCCCTTGCGTCTTCAATGTTGTCTGCGCTCGCCCTTCAGATGTCACCTGAATCGGTACGCCAAATTTTTCACCCTTTTTTAGTGACACTATCTGCCCAACCGTCATATCGGGTATAGATTGTGCCTGTCGAATCTGGACTTGTGCTTTGCCGGGCGGCATAGTCCAAGTCAGGAATACGGTACGCTCGTTGCGACTTGCGCTTAAATCTTTCACAGGCTCGGGTGGCGCAATTGGCGTGGCGATAAAACTGATGCCTTTAGAATACAAGCTGCGTGTTTCATCTTCAGGATGGCGATACTTCGCAATAATCAAATATCCATAACGCTGCCCGTTTTGCAAACCGACATCCAGTAGACTACTCATGGAAGCAGTGATCTTTTTTCCTTCACCACGATGCGAAGGTGCGAGTCCTTCCCTGCGCCAGACTTCAACCGCTATACAACCTTCAGGCGGTCGCCATTTGAGGGTGATTTGACCATTACCAACCTCGTAATCAATTTCTTCAACTTCAGCCGTTTTAAGGTGGGGCCCGGTTGAAGCGAAACAAGGGGAAGCGACCCCAGCACGGACGGAAAAAACACCATAGTAGTAGGCAATTCCCGGTTTAATCTCTATATCATCTGCCTTGGTTATTGATGTTTCGGCGATTATATCGCCATCCTTATCGTTAGCCGGTAATCCACCTCGTTTCCGCACAATACGGTAACTGATTTTGCCACGCGCCTTGACATTGAGCCAAGATAAATGGAGCGATTCGCCAAGCCATTGGGCCGTTATCTCTTGCGGCGGTGGCGGTGGGCTGCTCGCCATTGCGGATAAAGCAGCCGAAAAATCCACACAGTGAGAGAGAGAGTCTTCGTATTTATCAAAAGCCTCTTCAGTCTTGTCGGATAAACGGAATTTCTCTGCGACATCATAAGCTTGTTTGGCACGGCGCAAGCCGTCGTCGATCTGTTTTTTTATAGTCTCAGTCCGTGCCTGACCATTATTTTCTTCAAATCGTTCTAGTTGTGATTTTCCTGCCTCAAGTTTTCGAGCCTTGACAAGGAGTTTGATCTTATCCAGCGCCTCAGCGCGTTCTCGCTTTTTTGATTCTGCTCGCTTCTTTTCGTCAAGTGCTGGTTGCCAATCTGCCCAATAATCCAGTGCGCGGTTAAAATAGGAAATGGCTTGATCAATATCACCTTCCGCCATCAATCGTTTTCCATCTTTCAGCAATGCTTTTACCAAAGGGGCATCCCCGGTTTGGCAACCGCAACGACTACAAGCCCTATCCTCAGTCGGTGTTGGCTCTCCACATTTCGGACAAGGTTGCACCAGTTCTTCGCCACAGTTTCTACAGCGCTTATCCTGTTCCGATGTCGCCAAAGTATTGCAATAGCCACATATGGGTAGCTTGATAATTGTGGTTTCCGTATCCTTCTGTACATTCCACTTTCTTTTAGCCGCATAATCCTCAATATATTCTATGGCGACTGTTTCAGTCACGCCAAGTTTTTTGGCCTCTTGAAGCAAGAGTTCGACACTTTTCGTTTCGATAAAGTTATTACACTCAACTATTTCCAATCGCCGATCAAGTTTAGTAAGCACCTCCGTCGCCAGTGTGTTATCGTAACGCTCTTTTTCTGTCTCATTAGTAAAGACTGATTTCGCACGTCCAGCCAAATTCATTTTTAACGTCGTGTCGGGATCTGTCTTCCCTACCCTGCTCAATTCCTTATAAATTTCATCCGCGCGTTCATATAGGCTTTTGGGAGAGGAACGGACACTATACTTTTTAGAATTCTCCAGATTCAGAAAATCATACAGGCTGCTCAGTTTCAAAGTATCCAATTCATTACGAATACCTTTGGCGACGGAGGTTTCCAATTTTGGACGCGCTGTTCTTTTGGTCCTTTCCCCTCCTGTTTCCAAGCGAATCCCCCGCTGTTTCAGGCGATCCTCAACCTCTTTTTCAGAAAAGACTTTCCCAGTTTGACGAACCAGCAATTTCACTTTATTTGGCGATACTGTGGCGGTATGGAACATACCAATTAATCTGTCAAGCTCATCAAACTGTGCTTGTTTGTCTTTTTTCTGCTCCTGAGTCGCAGCCTTTGCCTCTTTCTTACGGCTTTCAGGCTCCTTGAGCAAGGATTCCATTTCCGGTATGAACTTCATATATCGCTCCGCCTTCCGACGGGCAGCTGGGGACCCTTGGCTCTTTTGCAGACCCCAAGAACGTTGTTTGTTCTTAATGGTCGCTTGGATTATGGACCAGTCTGTTATCGAAGGGTCGAGTTCTAGAATAATGTAGAAATTAGGGCGTTTTTCCATCGGTTAAAATTATCAATTTAAAAATTATCGGGGTAGGTGGGCAAACTGTACAGTAGAACCAAATCAGATTATTAATTGTTTGCCCAACATCCAATATCAAGGTCAAAACGTTGTTCTGATTGGAATGGCAAGGAAACGATAATGGGCATAGTGAATGGTTTTTGTTTCCAGCAGCATGGGGTTGGAGTCAATATTCTGATGGGGTTTGGTGAATATCGTATTTTTCGTTTGGATTAAATACAAAAAAGGGCAAACACACAGGTTTGCCCTGGGGTGGTGAAAATCCTGTTTTTTTCACAAAAAGTTGATCCCTTTTTTATTCCGTAAAAAAATATTTATTAAAAAAACAACCATTTATGAATTGGATTTTCATTCACAATTTACAATTCACAATTCACAATTTTCACCACCCTAGGTTTGCCCCTACGAAAAATGTACTTGACGCAAAAGGTAAATGCTATCTAAAAAATTGAGTATTTATCTTGACCAAACAAACAATTATTAAGTTAAGATAGGGGTGAACACATCAGCCCGCCCCTAGGTTTTGCCCCTACCACATTAAATCATCTGGGATAGGATAATCCGCATAAGGATCATCGCAAGGATCATTAGTTGTTTTTTCTTTGCCCAAATCAACCACCGTTTCAGGCACACGTTCAAGCAATTTTTCTGCAATAGGCGTGGGGACTAAATAGTAAGCATCATCCAAAACCGTGATTGCTAGAAAACCGTTACTGAGCTGCTGTTTCTGTTTCGCATTAACGGAGATTTTTTTAACGAACTCTCCTTCAACAAAGTTATAGGTAATATCCGCCTTAGAATCATTCACTTGATGACGTTGAATGAGATCGCGCACTTGCGCCCGCAATTCTTTTTCCAAGCGTTGCGCATCTCTTTGGCGATTCAATTCTTTGGCGCGTTCAATTTCTTCTTCCCGCGCTTTTTCCGCTTGATAAGCAATTGAATCCGTCTCTATTTGTTCAGTTGTTCCTCGTTTTTTATGCTTTCTTTTCTTCTTCTGTTGCTGATGCGTTTTTAATTTTGCTTGTTGATCAGCTTTTTTAGCCTGCTCTTCGGAGGCAAGCCCTGTTTTCAACAGTTGATCTCGTAAAGAATGACTCATTTTCAGTTATTTCGTTATCAGTTATCAATTAACCATTCACAATGAACCTAATACTTTGTCAAGGTTATATTGAAATTTATTGAATAGCCATAGAAACAATATTTCTTAATTTCTTAATAAATCAAGTGTTTACAAAAAACTTTTGGGAACTACCCGTTTATCTATCGCATTTTTAAGTGCAATCAGTAGCCCTAAACAAAAAAATGCGCCCGGCGGCAAAACAGCTAATAAAAAGCCTCGATAATCCTCAAAGACTGTGATAGTCATCCATTGCGCTGCTTCTCCAAACATGAAATCGGCTTGGGCAAACAAAGTACCATAGCCTAAGACTTCCCGTAAACCGCCCAACATTATGAGGGCAAAAGTAAAACCTAGCCCCATCATCAAACCGTCTAAAAAAGCCTTATCTATAGGTTGTTTATAAGCAAACGCCTCCGCTCGCCCCAAGACAAAACAATTGGTGACAATCAAAGGAATAAAAATACCGAGTGATAAATATAAGTCATAATAAAAAGCCTTAACAATCATCTCGACGGCAGTGACAAACGAGGCAATAATTAATACAAATACGGGCAAACGAATTTCGTTAGGTATAATATGACGAAAGAGAGAAACTGTCACATTAGAAGCCATTAATATTAAAGTTGTGGCAATGCCTAAACCTAGCCCATTAACTAATGTACCCGTTACAGCTAACAAGGGGCAAAGCCCTAATAACTGAACAAAGCTGGGGTTATTATCCCATAAACCTTCACGAATAATTTGCGTGTATTGTCTCATAAGCCATGAAAT
>Ga0233403_10000781_pt1 | contig 15223 bp, 14 predicted proteins | sample Na_oxic_1_MG_FD_179866 | JGI IMG/M metagenome (GOLD analysis project Ga0233403, IMG submission 179866) | Seawater microbial communities from Saanich Inlet, British Columbia, Canada - Na_oxic_1_MG | ecosystem: Environmental > Aquatic > Marine > Inlet | place: Canada: British Columbia | collected...
CTGGGAAACCCGCAACCGGGAACGGTTTGCCAGAATAGCAGCCCTGCCTCCGAAACCCGGACAGGAAGAAATCCGGGCAAAACTTCGGGCGTGGAAGGAAAGGATTGGCCGCTCATGCTGACGATTCTGGCTGATCACAACATCGAAGGACAGGCGACGATGCTTTGGGGAACATTGGCCACAGAGGGATGGACGGAATTATTGCAGATTCATCTGTCAATGCTCGCCCATGAAGGGCTGCCACATGACAGTTCTGACCGGAAAATTTGGCGATTCGCACAGAAGAACAGGATGATTCTGCTGACTGCCAACCGCCGTATGAAAGGAGAGGACTCTTTGGAGCAGACCATTCGTGAGGAAAACACGACGGACGCTTTGCCGGTTCTGACAATTGGCAGCATAAACCATATACAGGAAAGAACTTATCGGGAGAGATGTGCCGAGCGTCTGGTGGAAATCGTGGTGGAACTGGAAAATTATCTGGGAACAGGCCGTATTTTTATTCCATGATTGATAAAGAGTATACGAACCCTCATTTCGACTGTGAAAAGATTCAACCACAGAGGACACGGAGAAGCACGGAGAGAAAATGCTTTGCAGGAAAATAAAGGATTAGCGATTGGCAGGGATTTGTCCCAGAGGGACAGGCGAGAACAGCCTAACCGCATATCGCCACAGAAAATGTTGAGGAGGCAGAAAAAATGAATCAGGGCAAACTGTTATCAGGTATAAAAACCTCGGTGATCTCGGAATATCCCTCAGCCCAAATGATTTTTTACGGCTCCCGATCCAGAGGAGTTGGAGAGGAGGGCTGACTGGGACATCCTCATCCTGACAGACGAAAATCTGACTGAAAGGAAAAAAATAGAACTTCATGACAAGATATTTGAGACAGAACTGGAAACCGGCGAAATTATCCACTCCGTCATCCATACGAAACAGGAATGGCAGAGTCCTCTGATGAGGATAACGCCATTCTATCAGAATGTTGTCAGGGAAGGAACAATGATATGACGTATCCGAAAGACGAACTGATAAGATATCGTCTGGAGAGAGCGGAGGAAGCTCTGATGGGGGCAGACGTGATGAGCAGACATGGGGCATTGGAAAACCTGCATAAACCGCCTGTATTATGCCTGTTTCTACGGCGACCCTCTCTGAGAGAACTTTTGAAATCATAAGGAGATTTTCGTAATGCAGACATTGAAACAGGAAAGCATCGTTGCGATTTCGGAACTGCCTGACACGGCAGCCATTTATGACATACTGCATGTTCTGAGAAAGTTATGGGCAAAGAAGGATGCCGTTTCCGACCGCACAACGGGAACGAGGCCCGTCTCGTGTCTGGACATAATGAAAGGTCGGATCGGATGCGTGAACGGCCCCGAAAATCTTTCCGTCAGCAAAATCCGTATGGAGGGATACGGACAGTGAGGCAGATCATACTTGATACCGGCCCTCTGGTGGCAGCGATCAACCGTCAGGACAACTATCACGAATGGACAACCTGCCAACTGGCTGACATCCGGCCCCCGCTTCTGACCTGTGAGGCGGTTGTCTCCGAGGCATGTTTTCTGTTGCGCGACCATGGCGATGGGATAAGGGCTTTGTTCGAATGGATGGAAAACGGAGTGATGAGTCTGGCGTTTCGTTTGGACACAGAGACAGAACAGATTGGGAAACTGATGAAAAAATATGCGGATGTGCCGATGGCTCTGGCCGATGCCTGTTTGGTACGCATGTCCGAGATTCACAATTTTTTCCCAGGGTGGCGCTGCGCTGACCCTGGGCTGTTATATGTAACCCCTTCGGGGTATAGAGATTTTCACTCGTTACGAGGCTCCGCCTCGTAACGCAATTCCGGGAGGCTCCGCCTCCCAATCCAAAGACAGGAATTTGTCCCGGTTTCCACATGACCTAAAAATTTAATCCCGCATATTCGGAGAGAACCCTGATTTCGACTGTGAAAAGATTCAACCACAGAGGACACGGAGAAGCACGGAGAGAAAATGCTTTGCGGGAAAGTAGGGGATTGGCGATTGGCAAGGATTTCCATGTCCCGGAGGGACATCCGACAATAGCCCGGCAATTCATCTACGATGCCTGCCAATCCGGCAGCTTTCTCCCCCTGCTCACCCCGCCCGAGGGCAAGGAACGCATCCTCATCGCCAGCACCGAGGCCGACAAATCAGCCGTTTATCAGAAATTGCCGGGGCTGCCCGGGGAGATCAGCTTTTCCCGTTATCTGTGGGACCGTATCTATGAAGGAGACGAACTGAAAAAGGCATTTATCGTGGGCAGGGAAGCCATGAAAAACCACAGCCGGAGAAACCAGATATCCCAGATGGACATGAACGGAAACGGCATCGGAAACGAAGGCGAGGACATGAGACTTGCGGAAGGTGTCGCCATCGGCAGGGCATCCCCACTGGCTCCCTTCAAACTCAAAATTGCAAAGGTCTGCCCGGAACAGACCCTGAAAGACGAGACATCGGCAACGCTCTGGGCCCCGAAGGCATCAATGGTCCGGAGGGCCTTTCCGGCATACAGGCAGTGATTGTTCCCCCGGGCTTTGAACCCGAATCCCCGGAAATTCCCGTGACCGATCTTCCCTCCGTGACGCTCACTGACCCGGACGGCAGGTACGAGGGCGTTTACGAAAATTTCACACTGGCCGGAACCTACAAGATCAGCATTTATGCCGTCGGCACGGAGGGCAACACCTCCCTGCCCGGGGAAACAACAGTCATTCGGGATGGAAAGTCATGCGCCAAAGGCGACCCTGACGGAAACGGCTCCCTGACCCTCGCCGATGCGGTGCTGGTACTGAGAATCGTGGCCGGAAAGGAAATTCAGACAGAATGCTCGGTTTTAAGCCTTGACATGAGCGGGGATGATAAGGTAGGGTTGGCGGAAGTGGTGGGGATTTTGCAGCATGTTGCGGGGATGAGGGAATAAGATGCCGGAACAGGGAGAAATCTTCCTGAGAGAGTGCGGGGATGGAGGAAAATATTTCCTGCACACCGTCCGGCGCACCCAGATGCAAAAAGATTATAACTGGCCGGAGATGAAAAAAAATGGGACAGACAGCCGAGCAGAAGACATATTACACCAGAGAGGAATATCTGACCTTTGAAGATGAGGCAGATTACAAAAGTTGCTATTATGATGGCGAAATTCTCGCAATGGCAGGGGGAAGCCGCAATCACAGTGTTATTTGTCTCAACATGAACTGGGGCATCCGGGAAGCAATCGCTGACAAAAACTGCGTGGGATTTGACAGCAATATGAAACTGGATATCTCCCGGCACAATCTGTTTCTGTATCCCGATGTCATGGTGGTGTGCGGAGACATTGAATTTTCGGGGAACAGAACAGACATCATCAGAAACCCTGTGCTGATTGTTGAGGTGCTGTCTCCGGGAACAGAGGACTTTGACCGGGAAGACAAATTCGCATATTACCAAACTCTGCCATCCCTGCGGGAATATGTTCTGGTTTCCCAAGACGAACCGATGGTTGAGACATATTACAGACAAGACGGAAAAAGCTGGCTGCACACTGTTTCCAAAGGACCTGAGGCATCCGTCATCTTCCGGACACTCGGGTACGAATTCTCCCTGGAAGATATTTACCGGAAAGTTGACTGGAAACACAAAAAGTTTAAGGGTTTAAAGGTTAAGAGGGTGTAATTCGGTTATCAGTGCTTGGTGATGGCTTGGTCCCTTAAACCTTTACCCTTTACCCTTTACCCTTTACCACCCTTACTTCAGAAAGGGGAACCGTATGTTCATGGAATATTTGCCAGGATGGATGTTTCTGGCCCTGACCATTTTGCTGATGGCAGGTTTTCCCGTAACCTTCACCCTTATGGGAACGGCCCTGTGTTTCGGGCTGATCGGCTTCGGGTGGGATTTTTTCAACCTGCTGCCCCTGCGTATATGGGGCGTGATGACCAATGTCACCCTGCTGGCAGTTCCCATGTTTGTATTCATGGGCGTGATGCTGGAGCGCTCGGGCTTGGCAGAGGATCTGCTGGACACCATGGGCCTGCTTTTCGGGCGCATACGGGGGGGGCTGGCTATCTCCGTGGTGCTGGTGGGCGCGCTGCTGGGCGCGTCAACAGGCATTGTGGGTGCGACCGTGGTTACAATGGGCCTTCTGGCCGTGCCGACCATGCTCAAGCGGGGCTATCAGAAAGAACTGGCAACAGGCACTGTGGCCGCGTCCGGGACTCTGGGGCAGATCATTCCGCCCAGCATCGTGCTGGTGCTTATCGGCGATATTGTGGGTGTGCCGGTGGGGGATCTGTTTATCGGTGCGATCATTCCCGGTATGGTGCTGGTGGGGCTTTATGTTCTTTATATCATCATGGCCGCCCTCATCTGGCCTGACAATGCCCCGGCGATTCCCAAAGAGGAACTGGCGGCTTTCACACCCATGACACTGTTCAAAAGGATGAGCAAAGCCATGTTTCCGCCCCTTTTCCTGATGCTGGCGGTTCTCGGCTCCATCTTTGCGGGCATTGCCTCGCCCACAGAAGCAGCGGCAGTGGGCGCTATGGGTGCGACGGCCCTGACCGTTGCCAACAGGAGATTCAGCCTGAAAATCCTGAATCAAGTCATGCATTCCACCATGCAACTGACCTGTATGGTGTTTATCATTCTGGTGGGTGCTGCGGCCTTCGGTCTGGTCTTCCGGGGCATGGGCGGCGATGAACTGGTTCGGGAATTTCTGGGCGGCATCGCGGAACATCACGGCAAATGGTTTGTGCTGGCCATTGTCATGGGCCTCATTTTCGTGATCGGTTTTTTTCTTGATTTCATTGAAATCACTTTTATCCATGTGCCGGTTCTCGCGCCCATTATGATCGAATTCGGCTTTGATCCGGTCTGGTTCTGCATTCTCATAGCTGTCAATCTCCAGACCTCCTTTATGACACCGCCCTTCGGCTTTTCCCTTTTTTATCTGAAAGCAGTCACACCTCCGGAAATCTCCACAGGAGATATTTACAGGGGAATCATTCCCTTTGTGCTGTTCCAGTTGATCGGCCTTCTGATTGTGATTTTTTTCCCGCAGCTTGCGACATGGCTGCCGAAAGTTGTTTTTGCCCGATGATGCGGAATCAGGCGATTTTTATATAAGGGTGAAGGGTTAAGGATTAAGGGTTAAGGGTTAAGGGCAAAGCGATTAACCCTTGCCTCTTTACTCTCAGACTCCATATCTCAGCAGAAACGGAAACCGGGGAGTGCGACGGATTTTTTGCACTCTTTCCCCTTTTTTTCATTGTTCAACACAAACAGGAAAGGAAGCATACAGAATGGAAAGACGTGAGTTTCTGAAAAAAACAGGCGTGGCAGCTGCAGCCGCAGTTGCCACAACAGCAGTATCAGCGCCGGCAGTGCTGGCCCAGAAAAAATATAATTGGAAAATGGTGACCACCTGGCCGCCGAATCTTCCCATACTCCAGACCGGTGCGGAAAGATTTGCCAAACGCGTTGGAGAACTCAGCGGCGGACGGATCAATATCAAGGTCTTTGCCGGCGGAGAGCTTGTGCCGGCGCTGGGGGTTTTTGATGCAGTGTCCCAGGGAACAGTTCAGGCGGGCAGCGGGGCATCCTATTATTGGGCAGGAAAGGTGCCTGCGGCACAGTGGTTTGCATCCGTTCCTTTCGGACTCAATCCCCAGGGACTCAATGCGTGGTTCTACAGCGGCGGCGGTCTGAAGCTGTGGGAGGAGATATACGCGCCTTTCAATCTGGTTCCCCGTCCCCAGGGAAACACCGGTGTTCAGATGGGCGGCTGGTTCCGGAAAGAAATGAAAAGCATTGAGGACTACAAGGGCCTGAAAATGCGTATTCCCGGACTGGGCGGGAAAGTTGTGTCAAAGGCCGGGGGAACGGTGGTTCTGTTGCCCGGAGCCGAAATCTTCACTTCTCTTGAGCGCGGGGTGATTGATGCCACCGAATGGGTCGGTCCCATGCATGACCTGCGAATGGGCTTCTACAAAGCCGCCAAATATTACTACTATCCGGGCTGGCATGAGCCGGGAACGGCTCTGGAAGTCATGTTCAACAAGAAAGCCTATGACGATCTTCCCGATGAACTTCAGACCATCATAGATGCCGCGGCCATGGAGACCAACCTCTGGAGTTTGTCCGAATTCGAGGCTGGGAACGGTGCGGCTCTTCAGGAACTCATCACCAAGCACAAAGTGCAACTGATGAAATTTCCCGACCCCCTGCTGGACGACCTGCGGAAGCTTGCCAAGGAAACGATGGAAGAGGAGGCCAAAAAAGACGCTGCATCAGCCAAGGTGCATGAGGCATTCAACAAATTCAAGGAACAGGTGGGCACCTGGGGTTCTGTTTCGGAAAAAGCCTATAACAATCTCATAGCGGACAAATACTCGCTGAAAGGATAAAAAAAGGGGGATAAGGGTTAAGGAAACTCTTGACCTTTACACCTTTTAACCTCTTTTTGAGACAATGACTTCGCTTTGGCCCGAACTTTATCCTCGGCCGGCAAGTTGATTAACATCCGAGGTTTTTCTTAACCTCGGATGTTTTGGTTTATAGCGCGGGAAACAAATATGTCTGTCAGAATCCGTGCCTCCGGGCGAGTTTTTCAAACATTTGGGCAAGCCCTGTCCCCAGCGTGAACACTGAACTGATGTCGAGATTCCTGTCTGCTGTGTCATCAAAAAAAAGATTGAGACTTGATTCTATCCCCTCTTCCGGCATCCAGTAACATACCATGACAGGGACTTTGGGCAGGGGATGAAGCACCACCGAGATGTCCGACTCAAACTGTTCCGCCACCTGCTTTCCGTTGAAAATATGGACAAGATCATCGAAAAGCTCCGTATATATATCAGCCACCTGCTTCATAACCTCTTCGCATCGTTTCTGAAAAAGCGGATACTGGGCCTTTCCGTGTTTCAATTCCCTGAATGAAACCCAGTTTCCAGAAACCGGCAACCCTCTGCCGTAAAGAATGTAGTTAAAAAACGGTATGGCCACCCACGGATTGATATGGATGTCCGTGTAAAAATTCCCCTTTGTATCAACGCTGAACGCCTTGCCGAGCACCCTGAGCGTAAGCCTGTCGCCTGAAAACCGGCCTCCGGCTTTTCCGGCTGCGGAGACAAAGTCAATACCCGCGATTTCGTTTTTCAGCTTTTCCAGATATTCATCCCCCGCTGCATTCTGTTTTTCAGGTTCCCCAGAGAGGCGTTCAATCGTTTCCTGATCCACTTTCGGGCATTCATTGAGCTTTTTTCGGCCTGTAAAGACTGCTCCGGCGAATGCAAGGCATGTCTTCTGCCCGCATTCCCGGCAATTCGACTTGTCGAGCAGTTGAAAGATTTCCATGGCGTTTTTCGGATGCGGCATCTGTAGCCTCCTTTTCAAGTAGTGATATGGTAGTGGTGATTTACTTTTCCGGCAGATATGTGAATACGCCCCGGTATCTCAGCCCCGGTATCTCAGCCCCGGAATTGATTCCGGGTCGCCATGCTGATCAGGCAAAATATCGCTCAAATTCCTCCCTCAGTATCTGCGGGTCAATGACGGGCAGAGGTTCAATTTCCGCGAGAACCTTCACCTTTCCGTAATGCTCAATGGCCTTGCGGTTGCCCGGATTCCGGGGGCCGCTCATCACCACTCCGAATATTTCCAGATTGTGCCGTCTCAGTTGCTCCAGAGAAAGCAGGGTATGATTGATTGTACCCAGCGCGCTCGACGCGACCAGCAGCATGGGAAAAGCGATTTTTTTCATCAGGTCAAGCATGAAATGCCGCTCGTTCAGGGGGACCATAATCCCCCCGGCGCCTTCCACGATAAGATATTCTGACGGGTCTGTTTCGGGAATGCCAAAAGCTTCCAACTCAATGCGTATGCCTTCTGATGCCGCAGACGCATGGGGTGACACGGCGCGTTGAAGGCGGTAGGTTTCAGGAAGGAAACGGCTCTCCGGAAGACCGGTTCTCTCACGAACCCATTCCGTATCCGTCATTTCCTCAAGCCCGCTCTGAACAGGCTTCCAGTATTTGCCCCGCAGGCCAGCCATAAGCATGGCTGACACCACGCTCTTGCCAATTTCCGTATTCGTGCCTGTGACAAACAGGCGATGAGGAATTTTGTTTTGTGTCATATGGTCAGGTTTCAGACTAGCTGCCGCATTTCAGAAGATTGTTGCGGCAGCACAATTTTTTAAATTGTGTTTTGAAACAAACTGGAAATTTGTTCTACATTGCCAGATCACTTCTTCAAGACAATTTTGTCCATTGTTTTTTTGGCGGCGATTCGGACATCTTTGTTCGGATCAGCCAGAGCCTTCACAAGAAAAGGCATGGCTCTGATCGCATCCGGTCCGATTCGGTCCAGCACTTCAGCGGCTGCCTTTCGCACAAACCATTCGCTGTGTTCCAGTGCCTTTGCAACATTGGGAACAGCATCACGGGCACCCTGGCTTTCCGGCCATTGGGGTTCTATTCGCTTCAGAAGTGACTTGGCGGTATTGACAATCCCCTTGTTGCTGTCTGTCAGTTTTTCCACAAGACATTGAACAGAGCCGGGCCCGATTTCCATCAGAGCTTCCGCAGGTGCGGCATAACCGGATTCAAAACTGCTGTCAGTCATGGATTTCACAAGGTTCGGAATTTCGGCGCGTATGATTTCATTCTCCTGCCATTTCGGGTCAGTCCTTTTCAGTTCCCGGACAGCCTCGGCACGAACCTCTGCATCAGTGTGCGCCAGTTTCTTTACAAGTCCGACAATGTCTTCTTTCCTGTTTCTCTCGGATGAGGCTTTCATCTCATCCTCCGAAATCTCCTTCACCGATTTTGCGGCAATGGCCGGATTATGCACCACGACCTTGTCCAGTGCGTCCTTGATGGCTTTTCGGGCTTCCTTGTTGCTGTCTGTCAGCCCCTTTACAAGAAAGGGAACCGCTTTCAGCGCGGCATGCCCCATGTTTCCCAATACTTCCGCGGCGACACAGCGGATATACCATTTGGGGCTCTCCAAGGCTTTTGTAAGAAAGGGAACTGCCTTATGGGCCTCCTTGTTTTTCACCCATTCGGGATCAATTTTTTCCAGTGACCGGGCAGCGGCTTTCCGAACCTCCTCTTTATTATGCACCAATGCCTCTGCAAGCGGATGAACAGAGAAGTGTCCGATTTCAGCCAATGCCTCCGCAGGCCCGGCTGCATACTCGCCTCGGTTGTTTGTCAGGGTCTCTGCAAACCTGGAAGCCGCATTGCGTGCGAGATCGCTTTTCTGCCAGTTCTGATGGATGCTTTCCAATGCCTCGGCTGCCGCATAGCGGATTTTCTCGTTGCCGTCCGCCAGCATTTCTATGAGATGGGGAGCGGCTTCCTTTTCGGCCTGGGGGCCGATCTCAGCCAGCGCCTTCATGGCCAGATCCCGGGCAAAATTGTCTGTCAGCAGTCTTGCCAGTTGGGGAACGGCCGCGGAGCCGATTTCTCCCAGCACCCGGACTGCTCTGCGGTGTGCCTGGGCATCGTCACTGTCCAGACTTTTCACAAATAGGGTAATCCCTTTTCTTGCAGCCTCATTCTCCGTCCACATGGGATCTATTGTTCTCAATGCTCCCACAGCCGCGCTGCGTATGTTCTCATCTTTGTGGGCCAGCATTTTCACAAGATGGGAAATGGCCTCTGACCCGATTTTTCCCAATGACCGGGCTGCCGCATTGGTAAGCGCATCATCCTCCATGGCCTTTATCAGTCGGGGAATTGCTTTTACCGCGCCCTGCCCGATTTCGCCCAGAGATTCAGCGGCTGCAACCCGAACCCCCCTGTTTTCACTCTCCATTGCCTTGATAAGCCCGGGAAGGGCTTTACGAACAGTGTCGCTTTTGTACCAGCGGGAATCTATGTTTGCCAATGCTTTGGCCGAGGCTCCCCGGACGAAACTGTTGCCGCTGATCAGAATTTTCACAAGATCGGGAATCACGGATTTTGCAAATTCTCCCCAGTATTCCAGATTTTTTATGGCATCAATGCGCTCTTTTGTCGAGTATTCCGGAGAGGAAAAGATTTGGGCCAGTTCTTCCACGGATTTGCCGCGCTCGCGAAAAAGGCTTTTTCCCAGATAAGTCACCATGACCATTGCATAGGAAGCAATGATCAGCCGGAAGAAAATCGCAGCGATTGCCAATCCGGTGGCCATGTTCAGAGGATGATCCCGCCATCCGAAAATTTGGATTGCATCTGGCAGATCCAATGTGCGGAGAATGTTATCCCCGGGCCACAGATACCACATGCTTGTTTCCCAGTTGCTTTTCCACCCAAACACGCCGATCAGTATGATTGACGCTATAAGTCCCACGAGTCTGCCCCATTTCACAATCTTTTCTCTGATGTCCGGTTCTCGGTCCAGCGGTTTTTCCGGGGCCACGATCTCGGCCAGTCTGAAAAACAGTCCTGCCGTGAAGAGACTCACCAGAAGATACATGGCGAACAGAGCCGCGGTTGCAGGCGTTCCCTGACATTCAGGGAGCTGCAAGGATATTCCATAGGCTCCGATGATATCCAAAATATCCGCAGCCTTCAGGACATGCCCTCCTGTGAATTTCATCCACGCACTGAAAGAGGGGACACCTGATGATCCCCAAACATAGTTTTCCGGTCCCAGAATGTTGTAAATCAGGGCATGCAACTGACAGAAAAGAATGATCTGAGCCAGTCCGAGCAGCATGACCCAGGGGGTGATCGCCTCCCCGCGGAACAGTCGGAGCAGCAGCAGTATGATATTCACTCCTGTCAGCCCTCCTGCAATCCACAGCATGATCACCTCTTTTCCCAAAAAAAAGGACGCAGCCACACATGCCAGTGTGATTCCCAGCATCACGTTCACATATTTATTTGATTCCATAAAAAAATCTCCTTGTTGATGTTGAATATCTGTCCAGTGACGATCCAGTAATTCTTTCTTAACCATAATCCGTGCAGAGCGTTTAAGATTAGTTCCGCAATCCCTGCCAATCAAATTGCATGCGGCAATCTGTCTGCCCAATAATCCGGCCTTCTGTGCTGATGGGCCACTGCGATGATGAAAACATGATCCGCTTCAACCGAATACAATATTTTGTATGGAAACTTGTGAAGCAGATATTTCCTCACATCACCTTTCCCCGCGGGCCAAATTTCAGGATGTTCCGAGATTCGCATGACAGCCCTTCTGACTTCATCCCTGAACCTCTTCCCCAGACCGGGTGTCCTCAGTTCATAGTATGCGACCGCGTCGTTGAGCTCGTCTCTTGCCAGTTCGTTGAAAATTATGTCCATTTGGCTAAACATCCTCTCCGAAAACATCAGCGAACGGCACACCTTTCAGCCTGCCCTCTCTGTAAGCCCTCAGTCTCCTTTCCGCCTCCCCTGTCCATATCTGGTCCATTGTCTTGTCCGGTTCGTCCAAGCTTCTGATCAGCCCTTCTATCAGCATGAAACGATCCTGCGGTTTTAATTTCAGGGCTTTTTCCAGCAACAGCCTTCCTGTCTCCATGTCAAACCTCCTATGTGTTCATTTGTGTTTAAAATTTGGCCACCATGGATTTCAATATCCTGAGAATCTCATCTGCCTCGGATTTCTCGGAATATTCCCTGCTGTGTTCGGCAATGAGGCACGGGCGGTCAGATTCCATGTCCGAAACCGTGCCCCGAACAAAGGTCCAGGTGTCGGCAATGGTGTAACATCCGAAAACCTCCTGAGTCTCTCTGCCATTTTCCCTTTGGTTGAGTTTGGCCGAAACGAGAATTTCTCCGTAAACTTGGGGCTGGGGATTCTTTCCCTCCACGCCCCGTTTTGCCTCCACGACAACCAAATACGGCGAACCGACATTTCCCGCGACACACTTGCCCAAAACCCCGTCTGCCAAGCCATGAAGTTCAAATTTCGGATATGCGGCATTCAGCGGGACCTCGGCTGAGGCGAGAATCTCGCCTTTTTCAGCCAGTTGCAACAAGGGATAAATGGCTCTGGCCCACAAGGTAGCCTCATTCATCAGATGTGCCGCGTAATATCGCAAACGAGATGTGATATGGGCAAGAATGAAGGTCTCCTCATCTGTCAGCGAAATGTGCTCTGTGAGGGTCCAGTCATAATCTGCTGCCCCTTTTTGCCTCAATTCGGCAATCTCCTGCAAAATGGGAATAGACAGGTTTGAAAAATTGAACTGCTGCATTGTTGTATCCTTTCATCCCGTAGGCGGTCCAACTGCGCCGCCAGACACCCCTCCGTGAAAAATTGACCACAGAGGGCGCAGAGTTCCACAGAGAACTTTGCCTCCGTGTCTCTCCGTGTCCTCTGTGGTTTGAAATTGAAACCCCGCACAGACATTTTCAATCCGGCAAGGCACAAATCCTGACAATCCTTTAATCCTTTAATCCTGATCCAAAATTTGTCGCGCGCAGGGGGGCAAGCCCCCCTGCACCCCCCAGCTTTTTTCCTGCCTGCCCGGAGAAGCGGAGGCATCCGACCTTCGCTGCGTTCCGTTCGTCCCTCTCTACACTCCGCTACGGTGCGGATGCCTCCGTTCTCCCTGCCTATCTGCCCTGCTGACCTGGAAGCCGGACGAGCCGGAATCCGAAGTCCCCGTCCCGACTGACAGGAGTAATCCCGTCCCGAACCGCAGCCCGGCAGAACCTGGCGTCATTGATCCAAGAACCGCCCCGGAGAACCCGTTCCGAGCCTGTAGACGGCCCCCCGGGGTCGGTCACAGTTTCCGAGGGATAATAGTCCCCGTACCAGTCCTGGCACCACTCCCACACATTGCCGTGCATGTCGTACAGTTCCCAATCATTGGGGGGAAAGCTCCTCACGGGAACCGTCTTGTTCCTGTATTCACCCTTGGGACAGTCCCCCAGCGGATAGTTGCCGTTATAGTTGGCCTCATCCGTGGAGAGGCACTCCCCAAAATGAAAAGGGGTGGTCGTCCCGGCCCGGCAGGCATATTCCCACTCGGCCTCCGTGGGCAGGCGGTATTTGTCGGTTTCCCCGGTTTCGTTCAGCTTTTTGATGAATCTCTGGGCATCGTCCCATGAAACCTGTTCCACCGGGCAATCCTCTCCCCCATCTTTAAAATGAGACGGATTGACTCCCATCAGCTTTTCCCACTGCCCCTGCGTCACCTGCGTGGTCTGCATGTAGAATGCCTTGCTGATTTTCACCCAATGCTGATTTTCATTATCATCTCTGCCGGGTTCGTCCTCGGGGCTGCCCATGAGAAACTCTCCCGGGAGGATGAGGACGAATTTCATGTCCAGTTTGTTGGTGAAGACATCCCCCGAAACACCCCCCGCGCCCCCCTCAAGGGGGGATTTTGAAGAGACATCCCCCGCACCCCCTTCAAAGGGGAATTTTGAAGAGACATCCCCCGCACCCCCTTCAAAGGGGGATTTTGAAGAGACATCCCCATCCTTCAAAGGGGGAGACTGAGACTCCGAAATCCCCCCTTGAGGGGGGCGCAGGGGGGTGTCTGTTACGGAAACATCCCCCTCTACCCCCGACTGAGACTCCGAAATCCCCCCTTGAGGGGGGCGCAGGGGGGTGTCTGTTGCGGAAGTGTCCAACCGCTCCGCCATTTCCGTATACTTCCCTCCGAGCCGCCGCAGAACACTGCTTGCCACCTTTGCAAATGGCTGACTGTTTCCTTGACCCAAAACTTCGTCCACCAGAGACGGATCGGCAATCATGGCCTGAAAATCAAGAGGTTTTCCCATGTTTTTGCCAATGAACTCGGAAAGCGTCTCAAGCACCAAAACCGATTCGCTGAGGAGATTGTTGCCGAGAAGCATTTCCCGCACCCCCTCCACAAACTCGTACTGAATGCTGTCCGGATGGATTGCGGGATCGTCCCGGGGCGTGGTTCGCCGAATCAGGCCGCTCAGAAAGACCTCGGCAAGATGCACCTGCCGGGATTCGGGCAGCATCACCCGCTGGATCAGCCGCATGACCGGCAGACTCAGCGGAGCAGCGGCAAAATATCCGGCCAAGCGTCTTGCAAGGGGGGAAACCGTGGCCCGGAATATTTGCATTCGTTTTTCCAGAGACAGGTCAGGAGGGGGTTTTCGGCGGGGGTCCGGGACATCTGCTTGATAACCCAGATAACCCAGGGTGGCGCTTCGCTGACCCTGGGCTGTTTTATGTAACCCCTTCGGGGTATTATCCGGACTGCCGGAGGAATCCGAAACATCCCCCGCGCCCCCTTCAAAGGGGGATTTCGAAGTAACATCCCCCCTGCGTTGTCCATTCCCCCCTTGAGGGGGGCGCGGGGGGTGTCTGCGCCCCAAATTCATCACAATCCCGGGTATCCACAGGCCACCCGTGGCTGCAACGGATTTGGCATAGGGATGCAGGGATCGGGGTTCCAATGTGATCACCGGAATTTTGAGACCTGCCGGAACTTTCGGGGGTTTTCTTCTCATTCTCCGGCTTGCGGACTTTGCTTCAAGCTTTTCATTGACCGTCCCGGGGGCGAGGCTCCGCAGATAAACAGACGATGCCCTGCCAAGTCCGGTTCTGGACCAGAGCCGGTAGGGCAGTATTTGGACAATGGCCGTCATGTTGCTACCTGTCCAGTTCATCATCATCCGGGAAACCCTGCCATCATACCACGCGGGGGACACGCAATCACTCACAATCAGCACCATGCGCTCTCTTGACGGATCAACAAGCTCCCTGGCTTTGCGAGAAGGATTGCCAACCGCACCGTGTCCCGCGCCCTCGTGGAGAAAGGGTTCTTTTTCTCCATCGGTACTGAAACTCCAGAGCCGCACATTCCGGAACGCTCCCTGACGCTCCAGCATATGCTTGAGATCAAAAATCGTCTCTTCCCATATCACCATGGAAGACCACCCATCCGCCACAATCACCAGATCAAGCCAGCGGGAACGTGCGGGGCGATAGACCGGAAACCAGTTGTCCTCATCCGCAATCCGTTGAACCGTGGCTTCCTCATCCAGAACAAGACGGGTGCGGGAGGGAACTTTCCGCATAAGGGGACGCAATGCCCGGCCCATGGCCAGTTGCCCGGGGAGTCCCGATCCTCCCGGGGTGCGGAGGGGCAGACCCCCTGCACCTCCCTGGCCCGGGTGATACAAATCGGCTTGGCTTTCCTCCACGACCACCTTTTTAATCTCGGGCCGGGGCCTCATTTTCTCAGGCCGGGGCCTCATTTTCTCAGGCCATTTGCTGAA
>Ga0233403_10000782_pt1 | contig 15221 bp, 18 predicted proteins | sample Na_oxic_1_MG_FD_179866 | JGI IMG/M metagenome (GOLD analysis project Ga0233403, IMG submission 179866) | Seawater microbial communities from Saanich Inlet, British Columbia, Canada - Na_oxic_1_MG | ecosystem: Environmental > Aquatic > Marine > Inlet | place: Canada: British Columbia | collected...
GAACTTTTATAATTTTCCATTTGCCTTTTATGAAATAAACTTTTTTGTATAAATAAATAGTATAATTGTTTACCTGATTTTGGATGAACATTTTATAGACAAAAAAGCTCTCTGTCAACACCCTAGGTTACACCCCGCTCTACCCACCCTACAATCAATTCAATATTTAACCCATGCTACGCTCGCTTTTTGTTGTATTTGAATATTGGGCCAGATTTTAAATGTGGTCTGTCCCCTATTTTCTGGTGAAGGTATTGATATTATGACCCCAATTATTTATTCAACATTTAACCTATACTACGCTTGCTATTTTGAACGTTCCGGTGCTTTTCTATAAACAAGGTTATCTTCCCTTTTTCCCACTGCTATCACTAATAGAGTCTCTTCGTCATCTAAAACTTCGTAAACCAAACGAAAACCAGCTTTTTTAAGTTTAATTTTATAATGGTTTTCAAAACCACGTAAGCGACTAGCGGGAACCTTGGGATTTTCTAGACGTTCTTGTAATTTTTTTTGAATAACGAGTCTCTTGCAAAATTATTTCACGAATAGAGCGTAAAAAAGTAAATTATCAGTTTTAGGTTTCAAAAAATCGGAAATAAGTTATATGAGGGTCAATTTTGCTCAAAATGAGTTAAATTGGTGAATTTTGGACGTACCTGTCCTTATCGCTAAAAAATCTTTAAAAAACAATTAATTATATAACCAACCGCATCAATTGGTCAGCTGTCACAACTAATATGCCAAACATGAGATGACAGAAAACTTTGGCATGGCCTCGTACACGAATATTACGGCCTCCAAATTCGTCTTTTAATCTACCATTGACTCGTTCAGCAGCACTTCTTTCACGATAGCGAATCTTCTCTGGTGACTCAAAATTAAGTAAATCAAGTCGTTTCTTTTCTGCTTCAAGTTCTTCTTTAAAAACTTTATCACGACGTGGATTAATATCTATCAAAGGAATATGTCCCAAATCCAAACTTTGGTTTTTTATTGATTGAGCATTGTATGCACTATCCATCAAATCGTATAGATTTGTTACTCGTTCAAAAGAGGGATCGAGAAAAGGTATAGCTACTTGGCTGTCATGTGTTGATGCAGATGTCAATATACATGAAATTGGCACTTGACCATCGGCGGTATCAATATGAAGTTTGTATCCAATCCAAGTTTCTGTATGACCTTTGCTATTTTTTTTACAGCCAATATCACATTTTTTTGGCAAATCATCCAACATTTCTTCAAGAGTCATTTTACCTTGACATTCAAGGCGAGTGGGTTCTTTTACCACTTCTTCTCCTTTTCTAGGACGACCCCGTTTTCTTTTATCTTTGGCTTCTTTCTTAGCTTTTTTCACTGGTTTTTCACGAGCTTCAATTTCAGTACCATCTCTTGAAAGATGTCCTACTATTTGTCCTTGTTCTGTATAGTTTTTCTTTATCAAAGCTTCATGCACTCTCTCTGGCAATTGGCTTTGCGGAAAATTCCGCAAATGCTCGAGAAAATGTTGCTTCACTTGGTATTTCATTGATTCTTTCCCAACCACAAATCCGCCTCAATGCCGGGTCACACTTTAATCTGTCCAATAACATTCTTGTGGTTGACATATCATATATAGCTTTGGCTACAAACGCTCTTGCTATCGCCACACGGTCACTAATTGGTCGGCCAACTTGGTTGAAATGACTTGGAATATATTCTTCTAATCGTATGATTTCCAAAACTGTTATCAATAATAGCTGTTTTTCGGTTGCTTCTCCCAACTCTTCTTTCAACCAAGGAAATAGGTTGCTCTGGATTGTTAGCCAATATTGTGAGAGTGTATCTTTCAATTTTAACATTTTTAAGTATCCCAAATGGTTGGTTTTTTAATTGACTTGGTTAGATTTAATCGTTATGATACCACATTGGTATTCTGATAAAATAATTATTGGCTTTTTTGGTGAATTTTGCAAGAGGCTCTAACGGTTTAATATTATTATTCAAATTTTCCCATTCCTTTAAAGCACTAGGCAGAAATTTAAGGTTATAAGTCATTAATAGATACCTCAATCGCTTGTGGTTTTTCTGCCATTCTTTCTTTGACTAATAAACCCAATTCATAATCTTCCAAACGTTCTAACAATGCCTCATACTCCGTTGCAGGAATAAGGTAGGTAGAAGGTTGGTTATGAATTAGAATAACCACGCGAGCGGTTTGAGCTTGTTCTAAGACGCTATCAGCATTTTGCTTAAAATCAGCAACGCTGGCAACATAGTCCGCAAATATAGGCTGCATAAAAATATCTCCACTTGTGCTATGTGTTATGAATAAACCGCTGCAATGATAATGCTCAATTAGTGAGCCGATTTGATAATTTTTCCTCAGCTATCTCCAAATCATAATATCTGTAGGGTGGGTAGAACGAAGAAAAATCCACCACAGCCATACCACCAATTAAAAAGACGATGACATTGATTTAGGAAATGGTGGGTTTCCGCTTCGCTTCTACCCACCCTACGCTCGCTAATAATTCGGCATGATTGGCTCGCATGTAGCTATGTAATGCGTGTTCAAAATCAACTACTTTTTTTACATCTACATTGTCTAAATAGCCTTCGTTCGCAGCATATAGGGACACTGCCATTTCTGCAATGGTCAATGGTTGATACTGCTTTTGCTTCATTAATTGTTGAAAACTCCGGAGAAAAGGGAAGCAAAAAATAATAAATATATAATTCAATAAGTTAGCATGTTTTTGCACTCAAGTGATATTGAAAAATCAACAACCGGTCATTATACTTGATAAACTATTCCTTATCAAAGAAGCAAAATCATGAACTTAATATTTTACACTGGTGTGTTATTATCTTTTTTCAAAGACAGACGTGTTACTAAAAATATAGGACAAATGATTAAAAAAATGATTGAAAAAAAGACGACACGTTTGCATACAATTACCAAAGATAAAAACGAGTACAATCGTTTTAAAGACCTTTTAGATGGTTCTCTAAAGTCAGTTTTAGACAACGAAAAAATTTCTCAGGCCCTAGAAAAAATAGTAGTGAAGCTATGTCTGGGCAAAAACAGATAATTCTTATCCACGATCCTTGTGATATTCGTAAGAAATATTCTAAAGAACTAGAAAATCTTGGAAAAGTTCTTGATTTGGATAAAAACGTCATTAACGGTTATTACACGTTTAATACGGTTGCGATTGATGATGATGGCAAGCGATTACATTTGGTTGACACGAAAGTTTACAGCAATAGAGAACCTCAGTTTGTTAGCCAAGAAGAACTCAAACTTTATCACAAAGGTACGTTACAAAATTCCAAAGACCCTTCACCCCAAGAACGTACTGAAATCATCAGACAGTTAGTAGAAGCAGATGACTATATCAATACATCTACTGTTACCAAAGAGCAACTACAAAAAACTAGTCAAACCTTCAAACAAGGGCAACCTGATGTAAAAATTACTCACCTTCTTGACGCTGGTTTCGACAATCAGGACGTGTTTGTTTACATAGACAAAGAACTTAATGATGAATTTGTGATACGTCTTAAATTATCTCGTAATTCAAATGAAATTTACATTGACGACAAAGCCAAAGAGCGATATACAAAGATAAAAGAAGTAAAACTCGCTAATAAAAAGCGTTTTCCTATACAAAAAGTCCAACTTAAAGGTAAGGTTTATCAACAAGCCTGTTGTTTGATTGAATACGACGAAATAACCTTTGAGGAACAAACGTATAATGTTGTTCGAGTCACACTTAATGATAAAAAAGGTCAAAGAATATTCAAAGAGCCTATGCTTTTGTTGACAAATCGCAAAATTAAAACAACAGAGCAAGCACACGGTGTCTATTTCACTTATATAAAACGTTCTAAAATAGAAGGTGTTTTTAAATTTCTCAAAGACGTACTTGGTTGGATCGAGATTCAAGTTCGAGATTTTGAATCCATAAAAAATATTATTGCTTTATGCTTTTTTATTGGTGGTTATTTCTATGAAATGGAATCCGAACTAATAGAAAACACCACTATACAATACATTTGTGATTTGGGCGGTGGTAAAGGCAAATACACCCGCTATTATTTTTTGCAAGGGTTAGCCAAAATGCTCACTTACAAAGCAGTTGAACAGTTTGTCGATGAACAGGATATTAGTTATGAACAGTTTGAGCAAATGAAAAACGTGCTAATATGTTAATTAATATACTGTTTATTTTTATGTTCCGAGTTTTCCGGAGTTTTCAGTAATTGGGTTACTCGTTGCCCGCGTTCAATTTGCTTGCGAGTGTTTTCGTCTAAGTCGGAGGCAAATTAGGCAAAGGCCGCCAGTTCACGGTATTGGGCTAAGTCTAAACAAAAATAATTGGGGTCAGAGTAAAATTAATATGGTATAAAATTAATATGGATATAACAACGCTGGTCAAAAATAAAAGTTAATCAATTTAATATTACTCCGACCCCAATTATTAAGGCTGTTCTTAAATTAATTCTTTCAAATCCGGAATAGGCGTTGTTGCTTCACAATGCAATACCTCTTTAACCCTTATTTTATTTGCCTTTTCCAAAGTTTCTAGTTTTGGTTTGGATAGCATTCCATTTGAAACTATTACAAATTTTTGATTTACTTTTTTATTATCAAGACTTTTAAATCTTTCAATAATATTTTTATATTCATTTCTATTATCCCTAGTATAACTCAGTTGTCTAAACGCTTTCTCTATATCTCCAGCTCCCTTTAATTCAACCAAAAAAGAATATTTACCGGTCTCTTTTTCATATAAGAATAAAGCATCACACTTTGGTTCATTATCCTTGATGATACATCCATCAATAATAATGGCTAAAACGCTTTCTCTAGCATTTTTACGTTCTAGTTTTATGGATTTACTTTGTTCACTAACAGTATATTCATTGCGACACTCTTTTCTTATATTACCCATTTTCTTGCAAATACATTCCTTTTCTAGCTCTTCTAAATCAATCATTTTGTTCTTCCCACTCTATATCCTTCATTTTGTCATAAAGAATATTAATATCATTAAAACTATGAAGAAGATTATCATCAAGCAATCCAAGCTCTACATTTAGAATGCTCTCACAACTCCCGTCTTTGAGCAAATAAGCTGTTGTATTTTGAGGATTTAAAGGCTCAATATTACTTATTTCTTTATTATCAGTTTTAAGATCTCGAATCTTATATTTTTTGAGATGATTGTTTAGAGACTCTATAACATAAGGACTATGAGTTGCTAAAAATATTTGCATACCATTGTTTGATAAAGCAACTAAAAAACGAACAATTTCCCTCACAAGTTTTGGGTTAATATTTGATTCTGGTTCATCCCAAAATAAAATACCATTTTTGCTTAATGTTTCATTTCGTAGTAAATAGGAAAGTAAACTAATTTTTCTTAAGCCTTCAGCTACCAGATGTATTTCGTAACGAGTGTTATCATCTTTTATAAGATAAAATTTACCATTAATAATTTCAACTTTACCCTCTAAAATAGTTTCTAAACTCTGAACTATTTTTGAATCACCGTTATCTATGCTTTTTGACAAAGGTTCTTCAAGTGAACGACACAAATTATAATAACACTTATCAAATTCCAAATATTTTTTTTCATATAGTGTTCTAAACCCAGGGAAGAATGACAAAACTTCTTTTGCCGGAATAAATACTGATGCTTTTTCAATAAATTTTTTTGTAAAGGGTGTTGTTTGTGAGACTGCTTTTTCACTCTTAGAACCAAATTTGAACGATGTCTTATATGAATTAAAATCAATGCATACTTCTGCTTCTGTCTCCTTTTTTCTTACTAAGTTACCTAATTTTTCTGGTTTAAAAACATCCCTCAAACTATTGGCTAATATTCTTTGCTTTCCCTTAATAGATTTTTCTTTTTCTAGTTCTATTTCATTATTAGCATCAATGATTCCATAAAGTAACTTTAGTATTTGAGTTTTTCCACTCCCATTCTCACCTATGACTAAATTAATTCCTTTTGAAAAAATTACTTTATCATTTTTGAGTGACATAAAGTTTTTAGTGCTTAAATAATTAATATGAAAATCATTATTTATTTCAGTATTTTCAATGTTGTTTTTTCTCATGTTATTGACCTTTGTAAATCACTCCCTCTTCTATAGCCAAAGGAAGCTGTTGGATTAACACTTAAAAATTGGGGTCAGAGTAAAAATAATATGGCATAATTAATACCCATTAATAAATAAAAGTTAATCAATTAATGCTACTCTGACCCCAAAACTATTTTTTAGATAATTATATTTGAGTTTTACTTTATATCAGAATTTTTCTGTTGTTTCCACTGTTATTTTTAAATCCAAAAACCGGGATATAAAATCTAAGCAAAATAGCCATATTTCGACAGCCTAGCCCTGACCTTTCGCATGATTTGCAAAAATTATTACAAATCAGTGCTTTGGGTCAAACGGGTCGCACCACCGTTCTTGAGCCGCGCGGTTTTTTGCGTCGGCTCCAAGACCAAGTTAGAATTAAATTAATTTTACTCTGACCCCAATTATTTTTTTGGTAGAAAAAATCTGGCTTTACGTGGCATGTTAGTAGCTGATAGTTTTTCTTATTAAAGGTATACTGCCTCCTTTATTCTAATACAAAGTTTGATTTGAAAAAGGGTACTGATCCCTTTTATTTTCTGACCCTTTTATTTTTCTTATAATTTGGTTGAAAATAGGCTCTCACAAATTAACACATCAATCTGAAAGCCATTTCCATACTTTATAAACACCTAAGCCAACAACTCCTGCTGCTACAGCGGGAGCTGCTATGCTGATCGCAACACCCGAAACCATTCCACCGCCCACTGTACTTCCGACGGCTGCCAAACCACTTGTCAATCCTGCACCGCTAAGACCGGCAACAGTTCCGGCACCAGAGATTGTACCGACTGTACCGACTGCGCCTGCAACAGTTCCGACTTTTGCTGCAACTCTGCCTGCCGTTCTGGATTCTCTTTCTTCATCAGGGAGTTTGTCATCATCTTTTAAAACCTTGCTGATAGCCACATTTGCAATTACAGCGGGGGCAGCAGCCAATGTTCCGAGCCCTCCGACAACTCCACCCGGTCCGATTGCCGCAAGCCCGGACATCACTCCCGCACCGCTCAGTCCGGCAGCCGAACCGGCAGCGGAGACACCGGCTATTGAAGCGGTGGTTGCCAAGCCCGTTCCTACAGAAGCGTTTACTGTTGCTTCCGCATCATCCACCTGCTCGCTTTTTTTCTCACCGGTTTTGCACCAACGGGCAAAATGTTCGCAGTTGTTGTAAAACAGACTGTATCTTTTTTCTCCCAAACGGGACAAAGCCCTTTGAACAACTGCATCTGAGGGGAACGATTTTTTATATCTGACTATCTCAAGCTTTTCGCCATCAAGGAATTCCAGCATTGATGTGCGGCTGACTTCGGCATTAACTTTGTTACCTGGTTCGCCTGTGAAATGAACAACTGTCCCATCGCCAATATCAATTCCATGATGGTAATAGCCAAGTCTTTCTACTTTTATATGAGTACCCTTTGCCATTCTCGCTCCTTGTTTTTTTAAACGGCTAACGCCCCTACTAATAACTGGCGAAAAATAGTGGGCTAAAATGAAGCGTAGCGAAAATAGCCCACTGTTTTTAGTCCAGTTGATTGGCTTGTTAGCCTTTAATTTAAAGCTGACGAAATAGGATCCCAATTATTTTTAAATTGTTCTATTTCTTCGATATCAATATGAAACCTAACCATTTTTGCATCTACCCCATCTTTGCAGTGATTAAATACATATTCAGAAGGTATTATGTATACATCAGGACTCTTTTCTTCCCAATTGAGTCCATTTAAATCAACAAAAGTAAATACGAGATTTTCACTTTTATATCTTGCAGCTTTATGACCCAAGGGAAATTCTAAATGATGAGGCTTTTTATTTTCACCTCTTCCTCTATCTATTGTTGCCCACTCAGTAGTCTTTACTTGAATTGATAAAACATTAGATGCCTCTGTATTACAAGCTAAAATATCAACAGTAGGTGCGCCTTCCCTCGGAATTGCTGCAACATATCCCATACAGGAAAGTTTATAAGCAACGAAGTGCTCACCAGCAGTTCCTGTTAATTTAGAATTAATTTTTGGCATAGATACCACCGCTCTTCAGCCGCGCGGCCTTTTGCGTCGGCTGCAAGGCAAAGTTATGAGATGTTCAATCTTGCATTTAACCGAATACCACCGCTCTTCACCCGCCGTTAAGGTCGGGTGCAAGGCAAAGTTAGCAGGTTACAGCAATGTGTTCAACGAGCTTACCTACTAACACCGCTCTTCAGCCGCCAAAGGTCGGACTGCAAGGCAAAGTTAGAATTAATTATTACTCTACCCCCCGAATTATTGAGGGAGGAACAGACTCTAAATGTTTGCCATAAATATGGCGAATTTTTTCAAGTACATCCACATTCCGTTCGTATGTGTTATGGTGATCTAATAGCTGACTCAAATTTTTCCACTCATATTTAACATCTTTTATTGTATTATATTCTAAACTATTCTCATTCCTTATGGTTACATCATAAAACTTGTAATTATAGTTCTTTACACGATTAGCAGTGTAGGAATACTTACGGACATTAAAAGCAGCCTTGTTGTTTTCGTCAATCTTTAAAGCATGTAAATCGGTATCAGGAATATCTAACATTCTTGCCAATTTTGTTTTTAAATATTCTTGATTTTCTTGATGAGTCATAGTAGGAACGAAGCGAGTATTAATAACAAAATAACAGTTCCATCTTTTATTTGTATAAACCAATATTTGGCTATCTTCATTCTTGAGGATAAATAATGCGATGTATCCAGTATTAAGGCTAGATATGAATGTTTCTCGATCACACCTTTCTTTTCTAAAGAAATTTTTAAACCACCCCAATCCTATCTCTATTGTCCATAGACCAAAAGCCACTGTAGCGAAGATAAAAGCATTTTCCAAGAATGGCTGGTCAAATTTTGCGGTAATAAGAGCAATCATTAAAGTAAGAAATAGGCCAAATGGCCCCAAAAAAGATAGACTTGTTTTGCAGACGGGAATAAATTTATCAAGTTGTTTTTCTAAATCTTCACGACGACATGTAAAATATTCACCAATATTTTCTGGCGGACATTCTGGTTGCTTTTTTTTCATTTTCCCTCTAAGTGTTTTTACGTTGTTTCCAAATGTTTGGAAATATTCTCGTTAATAGACAATTGAAGTATAAAAATTTAGCAGAATTATATAGCTAATTCTGAGCCTAACTACTTATTATAGGGCCGATTCGCCCTAATATTCCTAGATATTGACCGAAGATTCAGGCCAATTTGCCCGCATATTGAATATCCTGTCATTTTGCCCGCATATTACAAACCCTGAGACCTGAAATTCAGGCAAGTTTGCCCGTATAAAAAATTTATCAGGTCAAATCCACCTAATAATAGGTATAACTAAGTGGGTTTGCCCGCATATTCAATATTACCGACAATTCAGGCCAGTTTGCCCGATTAAAAAATTATCCTGTCAAGGATACTTGATGTTATCTATCAAAACAAGCATAACAATTGGTAACAATTGGGGTCAGAGTAAAATTAATATGGTATATATAACGCCGATCAAAAATAAAGGTTAATCAATTAATATTAACTATGACCCAATTATTACCTATTACCAATTATTACTGGTGGGCAACAACGTTGCCCACCACTTAATTAATTACCCTGATTATCACTTGTTGATTTTTCAAATTCCCGGAAAAATAGGGCGTTCAAAAAAACTCAAAAAAGAATAACCCTGTGTAGTAAATAGGGATAGACTTATTATCACCCCCTATTCAAAAAATTTCAACAAGTTATAATCAGTAATTACCAACTATGATTAGCCTTAAAATCATCTAAAGCCGCTTTAAAACCATCGACTACGTCACCAGTATAGTCGCCGGTTTTATTGATTTTTGCTAATAATTCGGCATGATTGGCTCGCATGTAGCTATGTAAAGCGTGTTCAAAATCAACTACTTTTTTTACGTCTATATCGTCTAAATAGCCTTCGTTCGCAGCATATAAGGACACTGCCATTTCCGCAATGGTCAATGGTTGATACTGCTTTTGCTTCATTAATTCCGTTACTCGTTGCCCGCGTTCAATTTGCTTGCGAGTGTTTTCGTCTAAGTCGGAGGCAAATTGGGCAAAGGCTGCCAGTTCACGGTATTGGGCTAAGTCTAAACGAACCCCACCACCAAGCTTTTTAATGATTTGGGTTTGGGCGGCACTCCCAACCCGCGATACCGAAAGTCCAGCGTTAATCGCCGGGCGAATACCAGCATTAAATAAGTCAGTTTCTAAAAATATTTGGCCGTCAGTAATGGAAATAACATTGGTCGGCACGAAGGCTGACACGTCACCGGCTTGGGTTTCAATAATCGGTAAGGCCGTCAGTGAACCGGTTTTACCTTTTACTTTACCATCAGTTATTTTTTCAACGTATTCCGCATTTAAACGGGCAGCGCGTTCTAACAGGCGGGAGTGTAAGTAGAATACATCCCCCGGATACGCTTCTCGACCGGGTGGACGGCGTAACAATAAAGATACTTGGCGATAAGCCCACGCTTGTTTGGTCAAATCGTCGTAGATAATTAACGCATCTTGGCCTCGATCTCGGAAAAATTCTCCCATGGAGCAGCCAGCGTAGGGAGCAATAAATTGCATAGAGGCTGCGTCAGAGGCGGAAGCCGAAACAATGATGGTATGAGCCATCGCGTCGTGTTCTTGCAATTTACGAACTACGTTGGCAACCGATGAGGCTTTTTGCCCAATGGCTACGTAAATACAAATAACATCGGTAGCTTTTTGATTAATAATGGTATCAATCGCTAGTGCAGTTTTACCAGTTTGCCGATCCCCAATAATCAATTCACGTTGACCGCGTCCAATCGGTACCATTGAGTCAATGGCTTTTAAACCGGTTTGGATTGGTTGACTTACCGATTGCCGACTAATAACTCCCGGCGCGATGCGTTCTAACGGTAAAGTTTCGCTAGTATTAACCCGGCCCTTGCCATCAAGCGGTTGGCCTAAAGAATTGATGACGCGCCCTAACAATTCCTCACCGACTGGGACTTCCAGAACTCGCCCAGTACATTTTACGGTGTCACCCTCAGTGATATGTTCATAAGGGCCTAACACTACTGCGCCGACAGAATCACGCTCAAGGTTAAGTGCCATACCAAAGGAACCGCCCGGAAATTCAAGCATTTCACCTTGCAAGGCATCAGCAAGGCCATGAACACGGACGATACCATCAGTGATACTTACAACCGAGCCTTCACTACGAGATTCCGTTGGTAAATCATATTCTTTGATCCTGAGTTTTATTAATTCACTTATTTCAGATGGTTTCAGTTGCTGCATTATGTTCTCTTGTCTTTAACGGCGCAATTCGGTGGCTAATTGTTGTAGACGACCCAACAGTGAAATGTCAATAACTTCATCGCCAACCCGAATTAACCAACCGCCCAACAGGGATTTGTCAATCGTAATATTAATATCGACGGCTTTACCAAAGCGTTTTTGCAAAACAGTTTTAATTTCTTCGAGTTGCGATGGCTCAACCGGATATGGAGAAACGATTTCTATAATAAGATATCCCTGTTGTTGTGCTTTAAGTTGTTCATATTGAAGCACTATTTCTGGTATTGCCGGTAATCGGTTGTTATCAACCAAAATTTTTACAAAGTTATCACCAGTCTCGCTGATATGGTCTCGACAAATATCCAATATGATATTGGTTAAAGTCTTTTTGTCTATCTGTGGATTGGCAATAACCTTAACCATAGTTGGATAGTCAACGACGGTTGCTAAAAAATTTAAGGTATCTGACCATTCATCGAAGTTATTCGCCTCAACTGCCAAATCAAACACCGCTACCGCATAAGGACGTGCTAAGGTTGCAAGTTCTGCCATAATAATCAATCACCTATAGCCGTTTCATCATTTCGTTAAGGAATTCACCATGCGCTTCGGCATTGACCTCGCTTTCTAAAATCTTTGCTGCTGAAGCTACAGTTAAATTCACAAATTGCCGGCGCAGATCCTCTCTTACCCGGTTGATTTCCTGTTCGATTTCAGCCAGTGCGGCTTCTATTTGTCGTTGTCCTTCAACATGCCCTTGCTCTTTGGCTTCTTCAATAATTTCATTAGAACGTTTATTAGCAGCACCAATAATTTCCGCCGCATTCAGTTTGGCATCACGTAAAAGCTCTGCGGCTCGTTCCTTGGCTAACTCTAACTCATAAGTGCCACGTTCCGCTGCGGCCAAACCGTTAGCAATACGCTCAGTACGTGCCGCCATCATTTGGGTGATGGGGCCCCATAAAAATTGTTGAATGAACCAGACTAACACTGCAAAAGTTAGAATCTGTCCAAAAAGAGTGACTGTGATGCTCACATCAACCCCCGTTTATGAATGATGAATTATGAATGATGAATTATGAATGAATACTTCAGAATTATGAATTATGAATGATGAATTATGAATGAATACTTCAAGTTCACAAATTTGAGGTACACTCAGTATATTTATATTAATAAGTCATCAATTGATGATTGACAATTATCAAGTTAGCCACCAATGGCCTTAATGGCAGAATCAGCGGCACCAATAAACGGATTAGCGAAAATGAACCACATAGAAATACCAAGCACGATCATTGGAAAGGCTTCCATCAAACCGCCGGTGAATAACATTTGAGTCATAAGTTGAGGCCTCATTTCTGGTTGTCTAGCGATACCTTCCAGATATTTGGCACAGATAAGTGCCCAGCCAAGTGCAGACGCAAACCCGGCAGCCGCAAGCATAATGCCGACAATAAGGGCGGTGGATGAAAAAAGCGTGGTAATCATTTCAGGGGTCATTCTAATTAGTCTCCTTAAAGAGTATAAGTGTTAGCAAAAAATTCTGATTCTAACGTTTTCTGTGGATAGCAAATCAAATGTAGGGTGGGCAAAGTCCTTTTTTTGCCCACCATTAAATTTAATTTATAGATGATGGTGGGCAAAAAAGACTGCCCACCCTACACGTAAAACATTGATTTTATTAACCACAGAATCCGTTAGAATCAGAAAAAATTGCTAATAATTTCCAACAATTTTGTTTGACAAATCCTAAATAATTAATCTAGCAATAAGGGCAACCATGCGTGCCCCTACAATATTCAATCAATGTAGGGGCAATCCCTTGTGGTTGCCCTAGCATATTAATTAGTTTTTATTGCCTTTAGGCAAATTCCAAATAATTTAATTAGCTATTCGCCAATTCCTAATGCCCTTCTTCAAGTGATTGATGTGCAATACTTAAATAAACGATTGATAATAGCATAAAAATAAAGGCTTGCAAAGTGATAATCAGGAGGTGGAAAATGGCCCACATACCCCCCGGTACAAATTGAATCCACCAAGGCATGAGGGCAATTAACACGAAAATCAGCTCACCTGCGAACATGTTACCAAATAAACGTAGTCCCATACTAACCGGTTTCGCCAATTCCTCAATAATAGTCATGAGAATGTTAACGGGCATTAACAATATTTTGACGAAAATATTGCCGGCTGGAAATGGATGAAATAAAAACATTTTGATAAAGCCAAGCAAACCTTTGATTTTGATATTGAAAAAAATAATCAGCACAAATATGCTGCCAGCAAGAGCCACCGGGGTGTCTAAATTTGCCGTTGGCACAACCTTCAAATAAGGGACACCAACCCAACTAGCCATTAAAGGCAATAAGTCAACTGGTATTAAGTCCATTGCATTCATCAACAAAATCCACACAAACAGTGTGAAAGCTAGAGGGCCAATCAACGGATTATAACCGACAAAAGCATCTTTCACTTGTTGCTCAACAAATTCCAGTATGATTTCCAGTACATTTTGCACCCCGGTTGGTTTATCGGGGTCTAAACTATCGCCAACTTTTTTCGCAATCCACCCCAAAAATATCGCCAAGACGACCGCAAAGAAGAAGGTATCAATATGAAAAGTCCAAAAACCTTCACCAACTGAAAGGTTATGCAAGTGATGTTGAATGTATTGTACTGGGCCAATGCCCGCTTCGTGAGATTCTGTCACATTTATTACTCCAGATTAATTAAGTTATATCAATTATGAATAGTCAATAAGGAACGTGCCTAAAATAACTTCGACAACATAAGGGCAACCATAAAGGATTGCCCCTACATAATATGACAATTCGTAGGGGTAATCCCTTGTGGTTACCCTTACGTTTCCTAAGTGATTTTAGGCACGTTCCTAAGTAGAATTAGGTTCACTATTCGCTATTCGCTATGGAATGTTCATTAACAAGATAGCCCAAATGGGCAACTGCAAATGCCACAATCATTGGTATAGGTGGGAATTCAAGCCAGCCCATGCCCAAGATAAAAAATCCCAAGGTAAAGATAAACCGTTGGAAGGCAGCAATATAAAATATCATAACTTCTTTACCGGGTGCGACTTTCGCTAAATTAGCAGCGGCTCGGAGTCGTCGATTTGTTATCCAAACATTAAACATAACGATACAGCCCCCGTATAAAGCGGCTTGTGCAGCTAACTGTCCTTGATAAAAGTAAAAAATCCATGCCAACACTACGGTTATAAGTGCCTGCATGGCAAGTATTTTTGATGCGCCGGTATTAAATGGAGTTGATTTAGAAGTTGTGTCATTGTTCATTGTTTTCTGTGAAAATGTTATAGATTTGTAGGGCTCCTTTCGCTATAGCGTATCCACCCCACATTATGTTCAACATCAATCTGACCATTACAAATCTTGCTCGAAATCCTTTGGCGGAGTTATGTAAATATTTATAATCTATTATATTAATATTTTTTTACAAAAATACCGATATCATATATAATCTCAACGACTAATATCTTTCGCTAATGGCTAAATAGCAAATAACTTAGTTTAATTTGTAAAAAAATTGCTTTGAATTGTATATAACATAAAATCTTGCTTAATAAAATATTTTCTTAGCCGTTAGCAAAGTACGACGTTAAAATCTCACACAAAGGAATTATATATTATGAAACAACCAGTACGTGTTGCGGTCACCGGTGGTGCCGGTCAAATCGCTTATTCTTTGATATTTCGGATTGCCTCTGGGGAAATGTTGGGGACAGATCAACCA
>Ga0233403_10000783_pt1 | contig 15204 bp, 13 predicted proteins | sample Na_oxic_1_MG_FD_179866 | JGI IMG/M metagenome (GOLD analysis project Ga0233403, IMG submission 179866) | Seawater microbial communities from Saanich Inlet, British Columbia, Canada - Na_oxic_1_MG | ecosystem: Environmental > Aquatic > Marine > Inlet | place: Canada: British Columbia | collected...
AAACCATTAGAATCGGGTTTGGGCCAAGAATATTTTACATAACCTTCTCCATTGTTGTTTTCACAGACTTCAACAAAAGCAACAAAAAGGTTTTGTTTGCCACCAAGTGCAGTATTGAAACTTGGATGATCCAAAATTTCTCCATCTAAAGGTGGTAAAGTAGGATGCATAATCATCTTGGGATATGGTTTGCTGGTATCGTTAATCCAAATATATCCAGTACCATTATCATATCGGAGTTGCTTAATTTCCGCTTTGGCTTGTTCCTGTGCTTTCTCAAGACTTAAATTGCCATCTTTGATTTGTTTTACCTTCAATTTTAGGAGCACTTCTACAAGATCAATAATGTTCTCTAAACGATGTCCATAGAAATTCTCCAAATAGGTTTTACCCTTTGGCGTTTCATAAAGCGAATTGTCATAATTGGATTCCATCACTGTATAAGCAATATCAACATGATTTTTGAGGTTTTGCTTTACATTAGCTATGGCCCTTTCTTGATATTTATTGATGTCTTCAGTCCCTTGGTATTGGATACTGGAAACTGTCAGCCATAAATCAATGCCGTAACCCAACATAACCGGTATAAATACTGCGAGCATAATTTGCCTTTTTTTCATAATTTTTACATCTCCTTTATCTTAAATGGTAAAATGAATAGCAATTTAATTATTGCAAGAGTATCAATTTTTGACTCCGCAAAAAATCACCAAAAATTATTGACGTAGCTGTCGCAAACGTTGCTTTAACTCCGGGATTTTGGAGGATTTAGGGTTTACTTTTTTTAATCCCTCCAAAGCCTTTTGGGCTTTTTTATAATTTTTATCTTGTAAAGCGGTGTTGGCCCAATCTATATATTTTTGCTCCATGTTTTGAAGCTTTTGTTGAATATCAGAAGAATGATTTGGGCATAAATTTTGGGCTTCTTGATAACAACTCAGTGCGGTTTCTTCACTGCCAGTTGTTATAATATCTCTGTCTAAAAGGTTTTGACAACGTCTCAGACGATATTGACATAACTTTTTGAAAAGTATTTTCTTGTCGGTATCAGTGTAATTATTTTCACACTTTTGAAGCCGTTTTTCTAGTACTTCACATTTCGTTGTTGTTTCAGACTCACCATTTTCTGTCCTACCAAAACATTTCAGAAATTTAGGATGACTTGGACACAACGCTCGTGCTTCTTGGTAACAACTCAATGTATCTTTTCCCTTACTATTTGTACAACTTTTGATTTTTTTTTCTGTGAGATCACAATCTCCTATTTTTTTTCCTAATTCCAAAACTTCCTGATTATTTGGGCATAATGTTTGTGCTTCTTGATAACAACTATAAGCTGTTGTTTCCCCACCACTTTTTATAATTCCTTGATTAAACAGGGCATCACACTTTTTAAGTTGCTTATTTAAGGCAAAACTTTTTACTCCCCTACAGGATTGTTCAGCTCTAGAACAACTATTTTGTCTTTTAAGAACAGAAAACCGTTTTCTAAAATCCTCTGTTATGTCACGAACAGATAAATCCGGATCAAACTCCGGGTTTAAATTCAGAATTTGACAGAGATAATTATCTACTTGTTCAGTGTCCTTGTTATTACCTAAGGATAATATTGCCAAAAAGATCAGGGCATATTTACGATCTTCGTTATTGCGGTTACTATCAGCAGCCACGACTTTTTCAAAAATCTGCTTCGCTATTTCAATCTCAGCATTTCCCCGATAGTGGGTTTTAATAGCGGTTTGAATATCTGGAGAAACAGCAAAAGATTGGTTTGATGAAAATAGGAATATAGACACCACTCCTATTAGCATAACTATCCAGATTGCTCTTTTAGTTTTCATATTAACCTTTTCCAATTAGTCAAATTTACCAAAATCTACGCTTATTCAATATCAATTATTGAGATACACAATTCTTAAAACTGTTATCACCAATATTTTTTGATTCATTAGGAGATAAGTCAATTGTGGCACACATCTTAACATCATTATCAGGAGGAATTATTTTTATTTGAATATCATTACCGGCTGGTACCGGCAATTTTTTAACTGGCGTTTTCTGTTCTTGCTTCTTACTATTAATATAAATGTCACTATCGGGAAAACTGGTTGTGATGGTGAGTTTCCCGTTATATTTACCATTAATCGGAGTGTCACTATTAATGTAATTAAAAATAACGGTGATTATGATTATTATGAGTATAAGTATATCTCCCACTAACCTCAGTGATTGTATTAGTGATTGTGGTTTATCTTTTATATATGGTTGAGTTTTTTCTGTAATTATATCAGGTTCATTGGGTTTTACAACACTTTCCCACTCCTCTTCCACATTCATTTGTTTAAGAAATTGGTTCAATTTCTCTTCCCCTATAATGTTAGCCATTACCGGTTTTGAAACAATTTCCTTCTGGCTCCAATCTACATTATTTTTTGTGAGCCAGTCTAAAAATATTTTCTTAACTTCTTTAGGCACAAAAAAAACTTTATCGGTGATTTCATCACCGACTAAATCCATGAGTTGAGCCTTATGTTTTTCAAATGGTTCAATATGTTTATTGGAAATGAGAAAATTGTTCTGCGAATTGAGGTTATCATAGAGTGCTGAAAAAGGCACTTCATCATCAGAACTATAAAAGAAAACTTTCATATTTACGATCCAACAGTTTTGAAAAATTTTTATAAATTGTAATTTCCCTTAATACCGCGACAGCATCCTCTCGTTCTTTATCAGTGTAGCCTTCTAAAGCACTTTGATAAATTGATAGGGGAAAGATGTTAATGGGAAGCAAGGGCTCATCCTCATTATTGACAATCTTTCGGATGGCTTTATCTAGTACATTAGCAAAAAGTAAATGAGGATCTTCGGATTTGCTTTTACGTTTTACTTCTGTATGAGCCTGCTGTAACTGTCGTATCCATTTTCTAAATTCAATATATTGTCCAACTTTCAGTTTTTCTAACTCTAGCAATTTTCTAATTGTGTAATCTTGATCTCTCCTCGTAGCATAGTCAGTTGTAGAGAACAATCCTGATAAAAAATGGCCTTGATTGGATGGAACGGATAACAATCCTACCGGCATGTAAGTATGCATAATAGAACCAATTCCTTTCTGATTAAAAACACGTTCTATTGCCCCCGCCGTATGTTTCATTATTTCATTTTCATCTTCAGCTTGTAATAACAGCTTGGATAATTGCCGATATACCCATAAAAACCAAATAGTAATAGTATCCTCTGTCAAATCACTTTCAATATATCTTGTGTACTGGTCATCCTGTTTAGGAAATAAATTACAAAAATGGTAATTGGTATCAATAATAATGTGTTGCAAATTTGGAATTTCTAATCTATCTTCAATTGTTTTTCTATTTTCCTTAATGCTGGAAAGTAATTCAACAAACTGCTCACGTCCATAAAGATTAAAAGGGTTAACGGGCCAACCAACTCCAAAATAACAAGAATTATCTTCTTCATTAAAAGAATAAGTTTGTTGCAAGCTCATTCTTTCGCCACTTTCTAATCCACCCATCGGAATTGGTTGACTAAATTGTCTTTTATTATATAGCAACATTGCTGAAGTATCAGCATTGGTAGCATTCAAATCTAAGATGAGTACACCTTCATCCGGTTTTCTTTCCAGATGATATTCTAATAACAGTAAAGTTAATAGCGTTTTACCAACGCCACCCTTACTCCCCGTTATGATATCCCATTGCATAATTCTTTAATCCTCAGTATTCTTCACGAGTTCTTCGTTTGAATGAAATTGTCCCAGTGAGAAAAAAGGCTATTATACCCAGCCCGGAACCCCATAACCACCACGGTATATCAATGTCCAATTCGAGAATATTTGCAAGATATGAAAAAAATAACATTACTAAAAACGATGTTATTTGTATAATTAATTTTGAGTGTTTATACCAAAAGCATTTTTTCCTAATTTCAAATGCTTTATCTTTTAAGCCTATTTTCTGATAGGCATTGATTGCGCCATTACAATCATTATCTCGTAACGCTCTTTCGGCACGGCGTTTCCAAATTTTGCGGATTTCCTTTTGAGCATCTACATGGTTTCTATCAAACTGAAGTATTTCTTCATAAACTTTCAGTTGTTCTCCTTCTCTTTTTACAGATTGGACGATATTCCAAAGGGTTTGAACCAGCAAAAGGCGGGCTTCATCTGGATGATATTCAAAAAATTTCTTTAACTTATTACCAGCTTCCCCCAATTTGTCTTGTTCTAATAAAATATTTGCCTGCAATTTAGATGCTTCTATATGATTAGGATTAAGCCTTAAAACTCGCCCTAGTTCATCTAGTGCCTCATCCAATTTTTTCTTTTCATATAATTGGGTAGCATCTTGATAATGATTATTGGCTTCTGGTTCCAGACGATTCAATTCACTTTTGACGGAATGCAACGGTTTGTATTTGGCAATTAAACGGTGCAGCAATTCAACTTTAAAATGGTAGCCCTTTTTATCCTCTATAATCAAATCCCAACTATCTTGTAGAGATTTAGGCGCATCTACCAAAGTTGGCACTGAAATTTTGATACCGATGGTGGCTAATAATTTATCTACCTGTTCTTGAGTCACGCTTTTCTCAGCGGCTTCAGCGATAGCAGAAACAAAAACCTTTTGGGCTGCTTCAAGTCCACCCCATAACCAATTAATAGCCCCTTCACTACGTTCCAGCACTGTTGGCATAACTTGTTCAATATGTTTTGGCAAAACTTTAGGAATTTTAGCCACATTGCCTTTATGAAGTTGTTCCCAAATACAATAACATACTTGTTGGGTTAAATAGGGATGCCCTTGGGTTAATTGCCAAACCGTATTTTTCGCTCTATTTGGCCAACGCAGCGTTTGATTTGTTTCTGCCAGTTCAATCAATTTAAAAGCATCTTCTTGATTAAACAAAGAAACCCTGTTAGTCGGGATTCCTTTAAATAAAGCCGATGCAATTTGAGTTAAATCACTTATATTACATCCAATCACAAATACAAAATTTAATCGCTCTTGGTTAAGTTCCACGATATCATGTAAATAACGGAAAAATTCCGTTTTGGTATGTTTAGCCACATCATCTAATGCATCAAATTCATCAAATAATAATACTAACGTATTTTCTGCATTCGTAAGGATTTCCGGTAACCATGTTTGACGAAAATATGTTTTAGGATCATCACCTAATTGCGGTTTTGCTTTTCCTAAGACATCGCCAATTTTGTTAGCTAATTCTTGGATAACTTGCTCCATCGGTTGATGGGCTTTACCCAATAGACTAAACAAAATTGGATAACAAACTCCATTTTGTTGTTGTAATTGGGTTTCTAATTCACCCAAAATGGAGGATTTTCCAATGCGGCGTTGTCCATGTAGCAAAATAGCATTTTGTTGGGAATTATTTAAAATATCATAGACATTTTGCAAAATATCGTTTCGTCCGACAAATGCCCGACTGCCACCCACCGAATTACCCACGACATAAGGATTCATTGAAGGATTTAATGCTTGCATAAGTTTTCTGGTTTTGTGTTCTTAATAAAATCAACCAATACATGAGGGGATACTTGCCACTGATTTTGGCTATCTTTTACCAAAAATCCCTGTTTTTCCAATAGAGAAAGTTCATCATTGAAAAATTCAAGCGGTTTATTTTCTTTCACTAACACAACAAGAGCCTGACAAACTTTTAAATCCCAAGAGTGCATAATATTAGTAAGCATACTTTCCACTCGACTATAAAAATCTTTCTTAGCCATTTCTAACGGTTGTTCTTCTTGAGTTTCCTTAGCTATTTGTAAAGCAGACGTGGCAAGTTGTAAAAAATGAGGATGTCCACCCGCGATATTTTGAATGAATTGACGCTCTTGTTTTGAAAAGGACATTTCACGAAGTAACTCATCAATTTCAGAATCCGAAAGGTTTCCCAACACAATTTCACCACTTTCCATGAAATTTAGATAAGGAGAACCTTTAGGATTTATACTTCTCGTTTTTTCATGGAATTGCTTTAAGGAAATTTCTCCAGAAATAATCAAGCTAAGTGAACTTGGAAAATGAGAAGACGCTAACTGTCTCAACGTTGCAAAAAATTCAGGCTTGTCCAAATTAGAATCTAATAATTCATCGAATCGTTCTAGCATTAAGACCAAACGCCATTTTTCAGGTTTCAATTGAATAATCAATTTATCAAGACAATACTCATCAAACTGATTAGCTTGACAAGTTTGATAGATTTTCAATAAAAACGAATCTGGTTCAAATTTTTCTACCAGTGGTTTCAAAGCTTGTTCCCAAAAATGTTCCGGTTGGCACGTTGGATTTTTTAAAAATAACGAATGGATATCAAGCCTAGAAAAAATTAATTTGTCGGCTTGTTTGCCATAAAGTTCTTCGCTGTGACTTGGATCACTCAAATAGCCTAAAATATTACTCCTATCTTGGCTAAGCATACTCACAATGGCACTAGATTGCCCGGTTAAAATGTACCCTCGCAAGCGGATAATTTCTTTTTTGCGTCCGGCAAGAGCATTAGATAAAATGGATTTATCACGGCTCAAGTGTTCCTTTTGGGTTTGAAATGTGTAATAAATCGCCGCTACCACAAATGCAACCGTTAAACCGGCAAGAACCGGTATTATATAGTAAAGCGTAAGAATTGACATTATTAAATTTTCCTATTTAAAAGCATGATATTTAACAAAAAGACTGTATATAAATGTGATGACCAAAAGAATTTGTTCAGTAGAATACAATAATTCAAATTCAAGATTCTCAATTGGTTTACCATAAGATACCGAAAATAACCACACGATAAATACAAGCATAACTAAAGGAAAGACAATAAACAATATTATTTCAAATGGTTTACAACAGGGAGTTTTCTTTGATAACAAATAATCAATTGTTACTGATGCAATAATTGCCGTTACAAAAAATAATAAGGCACCATCTGTAATAAATTCCTTAAATGGAAAAGTTTCGGTTTTATCATATATACTAATACCCCAAACTAACCATAATTGTAATAAGCCAAAAATTATAGTTCCAATTGCCCAAATCAAACTTTTGGTTGATGTGATTAACGAGATTTGTGAAATCGTTTCCGGTATTTTCAACATGATAGATAACTCAATTGTTTATTGTATTGCACAATTCCGGCTCCATTTTGCTATTAATAAAATCCACTAGCACACGTTGCTGCATAAGGGCAACCATAAAGAATTGCCCCTACCTTTGTGAGTGAATTTATCTGAAAAACCATAGATGAGCTTAAACCAATGCCGTTGTATTCTAAATGCCAATGATTATTTATCATTATATTAATTAATAATCAAGATAATTAAACTATAAATTAAACCGGGTTCATTCAGTTAAACACACAACGCAATTTCAAATATGTGCTGATGCAACACGACGGTTTGCAATGGTGCCATAATCCACCAACAATGACAAGCATTTTTTTTATGGCACCATCATAACATGTTAGTGTAATTCCTTTTGCTGGTGGAAACCAGATGAAGAAGTGTATCATATTTTTGGTTCTCTAAGGTGCATTCGTATCACAAAATAAATTGGGGGTGATTAGATTTTCAGAAAAATATTTGCAGCCAAACCTCAGAGGTTTTGGAAACCTCTGAGGTTTTTCAACAAATTATTTGTCTAGATATCTATAATATGTCCTAGTATTTGACTTATTACCGTTTCACTTCTCGCAAGGTTGGTGCAAAAAAAATCAATGATCGTTTGAGCCAGTGAAATGCTGAGCCTATTATTACTCTATTTGAGATTCAAGCAAGCCAGATTTTTTAACGGGTGTTGTCGTATTCGCTTCGCTGAATTCAAAATAATCCCTCTAAAACAAATACCGTTGCATTGCTCAATCCTTTAGCTTTGGAGGTGTTTGCGGATGGAGACTTAAACGCAGATTATGGAAATCATTTTATTCATGGGCATACAAGCCACCGGGAAATCCACTTTTTATCAAGAATACTTTTCTAATACACACATTCGGATTAATCTTGATATGCTTAAAACAAGGCATCGAGAAAAAATTATTCTAAACGCTTGTCTTGAAGCTAAACAGCGGTTGGTTGTCGATAACACTAATCCAACGGTGGCAAGTCGGGAAAGGTATATAACACCTGCAAAAGCGTCGGAATTTAAAATTATCGGTTATTATTTTCAATCAAAACTCAAAGACGCAATTAGGCGAAATAGTGGGCGCACGGGTAAAAACTGCATCCCCGAAAAAGGTATCCTAGCCACCTATAGTCACCTACAAATTCCCCAGTTTGAAGAAGGTTTTGATTCCCTATATTATGTTACTATGAACAGTGATAACACGTTTACAATCAAGGAATGGTTAAAATGAAATTTGATGACTTTGACACCAAAATGCGCGTTTTTGAAACGGCATCAGATTCTTGTGTTTTGCCAAATTTATATATGGTTGCCAGACTAGACGGCAGAAATTTTACGCGATTGACTAAAGAAATCCATCAATTTGATGTGCCTTTTGATAGCCAATTTCGTGACAGCATGATTGAAACGGTTAAGCATTTAATGAATTGTGGTTTCAGAATCAACTATGCCTATACCCAAAGTGATGAAATCTCGCTTTTATTTCATCTCAATGAAGATACGTTTAAGCGTAAACTCAGAAAATATAACTCTGTGCTTGCCGCAGAAGCCAGTGCCAAGTTTTCACTATTGCTAGGAGAGATAGGTTGTTTTGATTGTCGAATTTCGCAACTTCCTACGAAAGACTTAGTCTGTGACTATTTCCGCTGGCGGCAAGAAGATGCACATAGAAATGCGTTAAATTCACACTGTTATTGGTGCCTTCGATCAAACGATGAATCACAACAAGCAGCGACAAACGCTTTACTCGGTTTATCTGTCTCTGATAAAAACGAACTTTTATTTGGGCACGGAATTAATTTCAATAACTTACCCAATTGGCAAAAAAGAGGTATTGGTTTATATTGGGAAACTTACGAAAAACCAGCGATAAATCCGAAGCTAGGCACACCTGTCACTGCGGCTCGAAAACGAATAAAGAGTGAATTAGAATTGCCCATGAAAGATGAATATTCTGGTTTTTTGTTAAATTTTTTGTAAGGTATTAGGGCAACCACAAGGGATTGCCCCTACAATATTCAAGGATAAGCATGGGCAATCCTTTATGGTTGCCCACACAAAACTCTTATCGTTATACATAAGTTTTCATTATATGAATTGTAGGGTGGATAAAGCAATAGCGTATCCACCCTACACAATTTTTTATATTTCAATTATTTAAAAATGCCCCACTTCAAATTGAGTCTTAATTAAATCAGCTACTTGTTTGTTGGAGGTTAACATGCGAGAGGTAATTTGCTGAAAAATCAAAGCAGTTGCCATCGCATCCCCATAAGCCGTATGCCGAGCCTGATTGGTAACACAGCAAATTTTCGCAATTTCATCTAGAGTATAATGACCAACACGACCACTATAAGCTATATATAACATCATTGTGTCTATCCAAGGATGAGGTAGTTTACACAATAATTGCTTCTGAAAGGTTTTGTTAAGAAAGCGTATATCAAAGTTCAAGTGATGACCAACAATAATAGATTCATCAATAAATTCAACGAGTTCTACTAATATATCCGTTATCTTCGGACAATCAGCAACATCTTCGTCCCGGATACCATGGATAGCAGTGGATTCCGCTGAAATATGGCGTTCTGGGTTGATATGAGTTTGGTATTTTTGGCCGGTAAGTTTTAACCCCTGCATTTCTAGCATACAGATGGAAACTATTTCATCCCCAGAATAGGCTCTTAGCCCGGTGGTTTCGGTATCAATGACTACAAACCTAGTTTCAGTAATTGATTGGGTACCAAGAGCTTGCACATCTAATTGAACCCAATAATCATGCAAAGCTTTAAACTTCGGGTTGGAGAGGTATTTGTCTACTCCCTTACGGCGTTTAAGATGAGTTTGGATGTTAGTGAGCCAATGTTTGAAAGTTTCCATTTAGAATGTTGCCACATCGAATTCTACTTGTAATTTTTCCTGAAATTGTTTAATCGTTCGCATCGCCATGCGTAATGATTCATGGTGGAGTGGAGATAAAGTTTCGGGGGCGATAAGTTTGTCCAACTTTTGATTATTTCGCATTTGGTGTAATTGGTGTTCGAGTAACAAGTCAAGTAATTCTTCAAAAGAGGCACTGACAGATTTCATAGATTCCACATTAAATAAGCCTTGACGCACCAGTGCCGTGAGCCGTTCAGCGGTATTACGGCTTTCGATACCATGTTTAAGAGCATAAATACGCGCCGCGTCTGCAATAATACGCAAGCCATTGCGTTTGATATCAACTTTATTTTTACCAGATTGATCACGTCGGGTAATCAAACGATTAAACCAGCCTACCGCCGCTTGTCCTTCCGCATCATCTACTACCATCATTTTTAGCAAGCGTGAATTTTGTTGCAATTCTTGCATAACATGCTTGGATAGAGAAGTAACTAGTTCATCATCACCATATAAATTATAAAAATCCAAAAATATATTAGCCCAACGCGCCGCTTTCTGGGTAGGAAGATGAACAATGTGACTAATTTGTTGTTTCCATTGCTTTAAGGTTTTGTGAAACATTATGTTCTGAGCCATTATATTACCGGGACAAAGAGCATAACCTATCTCATCAAGGTGTGTATTGACGTGCTCACAAAAAGTTTGCAACCATTGTTTATCAGTATCAGTTTTTAAATCATCAGCAATAATGATGGCATTATCTTGATCCGGATTTAGCATCATTTCTTTGCGACTCGCTGAACCCAACAGAATGAAAGCATATTTGGTTGGGGGGGAACCTAAACCATCAGTTTCCATTTCTTGCAAAGTAAGTTCTATGCAACGCCGTTGCAAAGCTAAATGAAATTCACTGATATTTCTAACCGCCGCACTAGCACGATGGTTATTTTCCCGAGCCTCACTGGCGACATCGCCAATCCGTTGATAAAACGCCGCCAATTCAGAAAAATTGATGGCAGTGGATATTTCCGCGAACAGAATTCCTTGATGAGCAATCAAATTATTGAGAATATCAGTCTGGGAAATAACCCCAACCGGTTCATTGTCTTCAACTACGATGATATATTTTAAATTTTGATCATGTTGAATTTCCTCAATTTGCCATATAGGCATATCGGGACTAACCGTATTATTATTCTTGCACACTATTTCTAAAACCGGGGTACTAGGTTTGGCTCCCTGCACCAGCATCGCATCGGCAAGACTAATGAAGTTAATTAGGCCCAACAATTTATTTTCTGGATCAGTTACTCCCAAGCTACCAATTTTACGCCCTCGCATTAATTCATAAGCTTCCAACAAAGTCGTAGCTGGCCCACAAGTCGCCAATGGAGATTTCATGATACTGCGAGCCGGTAAACAAAGAGCATGAGAAGTAGCTGGGCGTGGCGCATTGCCTCGATCCCGAATATATTTGGCAATGATACGATTAAGGCCCTCAAATAATGGCGGACAAATATGCTCAAGTTCTTGAAATTCAGTCGCCGGCAAACTTAGTAATTTTACTTTGGTCAAAGCTTTTACCGAGGATAAGTAGGGTGAAGTATCTACAAAATTAGCCAAACCAATGAATTCACCCGGTTCTAAAGTCAGTATTTGTCCAGATTGTCGATGTTGTTCTAATTTCCCTTGCTGGACAATATAAACGGTTTTATGATAGGCTTCACCCTCTCGAAATAGATATTCATCGGGTTGCAATGATTTAGGTTTTAAACATGTAACTACTCGTTCCAATTCCTCTTGACTAATATCGCGGAAAGGATGTAATTTATTAAGAAATTCAATGGTATTGGACATGGACTTAAAATGTTTGATTATATTTTTGTAATTGTAACTGGCGGTGTAGCCTATCATGGACTAACTCATAGAAATGAAGATGGTGATAATGATATAGGCCATTTATTGTTTGGTTCGATTGCCCTATTGTTTTGTCTGCGAGTTTTATTTGTTGATATTTTAAAACTTATTGGGTAGACTTGAAAATTGAAGCGTTTTTAATTTGCAATTGCCAATTGATTAATGACGGAGAAATTTAATGAATAAAAAGGTATTTTCCTTAGCCATCGCCACGGCGTTGGCGGTACCCATAACGGCTCATGCTGAGACCAAGTATTATGGTATCAAGCTTTATGGTCAAATCGGTGCTGAGGTTGCAAGCGTAGAGTATGCTGGTGCTGACGAAAATCTCACTAGAGGTAAACTCAGCAATAGCCTTAGCTTTACCGAATCCTCTGATGACATGGATCGGCAAACGCTGAGCAGAGACAGATATGGTAACATCCTTAACGATGGCCCTAACCTGCTTGGTTTGGATTTTGAGCTTGATAAAGAACTGCCCGGTGGCCTAGTTCCTTATGCACGTTACCGTACCACTTTTCACACGACGAATAATTCTGGGCTTGGCCCCGGTTTAGAGGCTTGGGTTGGTTTGAAAAATTCCACATTCCACCTTAAGCTTGGAAAATTGCGAGGGGCCTACCGATCTGGTAAAGGGCTGATTGATCCGTGGATCTATACATCTATGCAGGCTCGTGGCACTGGTGGTGGTATGTCGGCTGGCCGGTATAACGAAGTGCATTGGAATTGGGATGAAACCGATGGTCGTCGCAAAGTTATAGAGACAGACGGTAAAGTGGGTATTAATCCCGGTCGTTCTATCGACACTTCTGGTTTAGTGCATAATAGTGATATACCGGGCGCGTTGGAACTGGGAGGCAAATGGGGGCAATTTAACGCTCGCGTGCAAATCATGGGCGATGACGATGCTGATAAGAGAGGTGGAAATGTCGAGCTAAAATACACCAGCCCAAGCATGATTGTATGGGCGCATGGTGCTTTTCTTGATGTTGGCGATAACCAACTTTCTCCGGGTGGTGCCAAGTGGAACAACGACCAATTCTACAACTGGAAAGTTGGAGCTAGTTATAAAGTGATGCCAGCCCTTAAACTGGCCCTTCAATATGAGGATGCGGAATTGGGTGTTTTTGATAATAACCCCGATGGTGGTAAATATATTATCGGTTCCTTTGATTACAAAGTTGATAAAATTACCATTGCCGGTTGGGTTGCGAGTTATCTCTCTGACATTGCCGACAATTTAAGAATGGTTGACATCAACGGTGATGTTTTAGACGAAGATACATTAAGTTGGTCTCTCGGTGCCAAGTATCACATTACTAAATATGCCCACATTTTTGCGGGTTACCGTCAAACTGACAGTGATAACGATTACCGCGACGAAGACGTATTTTCAGCCGGGATGCTCTATAAATTCTAATTATGGGGCAACCATAAAGGATTGCCCCTACAATATTCGATGATAGGGCAATCCCTTGTGGTTGCCCGTCATCATCAAATTAATGGCATTGAAGGGAAACCTACGAGCTGTTATCAATGCCGTTGATTGGCGTTTTGATAGATGATAGCAATGTCTGCTTGCAATGGTTCAATCTTTTTTTCAGGCTCAGTGGACATTTCCATCCAGTAGGCTAAGAAAAACATCATGGCTACACCTAGTCCCCACCATATTAGTTGCCAAATCCAGATAGAAGGCATACCACTTTCCCAAGTGTTGGGATTACCAAAAATATCATTGCCTAAAACAGCCCCGGGGCCAACGGCGAAAATGAACCAGACCAAAGTAACTACCCAAGCAATTGGTATTAGCCATTTTTTGTTGGCAGAGAGACTACCATGTTCTCGCAGAAATTTATGAAATGTCATGCGATGTCCGGTTTCTACTTTATTTTGAGTTCGGCACGAAACGATAATAGCAACTAAAAAATTACTGAAAATACCCCAACCGGCGGAGTGGATGGTTAATGGCCAATGAATCCAACTTGGTCCAAATACGCCAAAGGGGTTTTCGGTAAGTATTACTACAACAATGCCGGTAATTAAGCCGGCAACGACTCCTTGCCGAGTTAGCCAAGGCCACCAACAAACGGCGACAAGTGCCGGCCACATTTGCAGGCCAATTGCAACTGCTAGTCCACCTAACATAGCTATATTCTGATCAGCTAAATCAGCTAGAATAGCAGCACCTATGGCTACCAACACAATAATGAAACTATTCCAACGCCCCCATAATATTTGTTGTTGATCATTGGTGTAATTTTTGAAGAGATCACGGGTTAATATACCGCCGGTGCTTACTATATAAGGAGCCGCTGTGGATTGCATGGCTGCTAAGGCACATATCGCCAAACCTCCAACTAGCCAAGGCATTTCTTTTATGTTAGCCAACATTTGAATAAGGTATGGTATCAATGTGTCCGATTTTTCAACCACATCCATGACTGTATTATCACCTTTTAATTCGGGATGAGCGTTTAAGAATGCTTCATCGGCACCCAATAAGTGAGATCCAAGTCCTTGTATAACCGTAAATATTAAGAGGATAAAACCAACGATGAAAGCAGAAAAAAATACTTGTTGCCATACGAAAGGTTTGGGACTTTCATTGGAAAAAGCCCACATCGAAAATGCCGGTGCAGATTGAATGCCCATTAATGCAAACATAAAGGTTAGAAGCATAACACCAGTCCATTCGGAGCCTCTGCTAACAAATTGAATGACACCCGGTATAGCAACATAGTGACTATAATCATCAGTATTTGGGGCTCGTTTATAATCAAATTGAGTCAGAGTAACAACGCCCTCATTCCATTGCGTCCATCCCCCCACTGCATTTAATACTAAGATACCAATAAAGGTGATACCAATAGCAAGCAATATAAATTGCATTCGATCAACTTCAGCAACTGCACGTAGTCCTCCTAAAATTACATAAAGAGCTAACACCACAGAAAGTGCTATCATACCGACATTGATATTCAAGCCAGTCAGTACGTTAAATAAAAATCCAGATGCCCGTAGTTGGATACTAATATATAATACCGCAAATAATACCGCTACCAAGACTACTAATAGGCGTATACTGTCAAATTTTGGTTCATTATTAGAGTTTATGTATTCAGGGCACTGGGGTCGTTGAATGGGATTACTTCTAAGTGTATAATAATAGGAAACTTTAAATAAACCGAGGAGAAAATCAAATGGTACTCACAAGTCTTCATTGTCCCAATTGTCAGTCCCTAAATTG
>Ga0233403_10000784_pt1 | contig 15200 bp, 12 predicted proteins | sample Na_oxic_1_MG_FD_179866 | JGI IMG/M metagenome (GOLD analysis project Ga0233403, IMG submission 179866) | Seawater microbial communities from Saanich Inlet, British Columbia, Canada - Na_oxic_1_MG | ecosystem: Environmental > Aquatic > Marine > Inlet | place: Canada: British Columbia | collected...
TTTCTCAATTTGTGACCAAGGCTGATTTAAGGGAAGCATGTGAGGCTGCGTGTGACGCTTTCAGAACGGCTCTTAATGCTGGTGGGCGTTCAGATAGGGCCTATAAACGACGTTCAAGATAAACCCCGTAAACGACGTTCAGATTAAAAACAATCTCAAAAGCCTACCTTGCCGGACGGGGTTTGTAACCCCGTCCGGCAACCCCAATGTCATTAAGTGAAGAAATATTTATTGGAGTCCAAAACTTTAGCTTTGGACTATTCGCTTTAAAATCAAATACTTCCAAATCTGAAGGTTTGGATTCCAAAGCTTAACTTAATGGCATTGGTCCGGCAACAAGCATAAGTCCCGCAAAAACAAGAAATCAAAGGCCCCTTGGCTATTTATGCTTTGGGGCTTTTTTTGTGGGATATATCGGTTCGCCCACCTAGTTAAGTTACAAGTTTACGATGAATAAATTACACTTATTGTTATTTTTATTAACCATTACCTTACTCACCGCCTGTAGTGAGCCGGAGCCGGTAGGTATACGCTTTGGATTGTCCGCAGCTCCAGTAAGCTTAGATCCCCGTTTTGCGACAGACGCAAACTCAATGCGTATTAATCGGTTGTTGTATCGTGCCCTTGTTGATTTTAATGACAATTTGCGCCCAATTCCCAATTTAGCGACTTGGGAGCAATTGAGTGACACCCACTACCGTTTCCATTTGGGTGATGATGGCCGCGAATTTCATGATGGCACCCGGCTAACGGCACACGATGTCAAAGCCACTTATGATTTTATCTTGGATGCTAAAAACGCTTCTCCGCTGCGAGGTTCTTTAAATTCAATTACGGAAATATTGGTGCCAGATGATGATACGGTTGATTTTATTATTGAGAAACCCGATGCCTTATTTTTGGGCCGTTTAGTAGTAGGTATTGTCCCGGCGGCCCTCATCAACAATAAACATCCTCTTAATAAACAACCAGTTGGCAGTGGGCAATTGAAATTAGTTAAGTGGCCGCAAACTAGTCATTTGTACTTACAACGGCGTAGTGATGGGCAACTTATTGAATTTTTAGAACTAAAAGACCCGGTGGTTAGGACGCTTAAGCTGGTGCGGGGTGAGGTAGATATTTTACAAGGCGATTTGTCACCAGAATTGGTGACATGGTTGACAAAGCGATCAGAAGTTAAAGTGACTAAAGGTCAAGGGACTAAATTTACTTACATAGGGTTTAATCTCCAAGATTCCGTTACAAAACAACATATTGTGCGAGAGGCGATTGCTTACGCAATCAATCGTGACGATATTATCCATTACGTATTAGGTAATGCGGCTCGCCGTGCCAGTAGTTTTTTGTTACCACCCACGCATTGGGCTGGGCATCCGGGGTTGCCGAGTTATTCTTATAATCCTGACAAAGCCCGTGCTTTATTAGCAAAGGCCGGCTATAGTGCGGACAAGCCTTTAGAATTAAGCTATAAAACATCTAGTAACCCATTTCGTATTCGTATTGCCACTGTGATTCAGCAGCAATTAGCAATGGTAGGCATTGATATGGATTTACGCACTTATGATTGGGGAACATTTTATGGGGACATTAAAGCCGGACGTTTTCAGATTTATAGCTTGTCATGGATTGGGATCAAAATGCCGGACATTTTCCGTTACGTTTTTCATAGTAGCACTATGCCACCAAATGGCGCGAATCGGGGACGCTTGAATAATCCCCAAATTGATGCCTTGATTGAACGGGCGGAAAGTGCCACAACGTTAGAGGCACAAGCGACGTTATACCGTAAATTACAAACCGTGTTATTTCAGGAGTTGCCTTATGTGCCCCTGTGGTATGAAGATAATGTATTGGCAACTCGCCAACGAGTCAGTGGCTATACATTAGCACCAGATGGAAATTATGATGGTTTGAAAACGGTTTCATTTTAAAAGCGAACTACCGGGATTGTTTATAACAGTGGGCGCACATAAATCTTTTAACATTTTTTTGAGAGCCAAGATAAATCCGATTTTTTGAAAAAATCGGATTTCTTTAATAACCATCAAGAGTACCAAAATCCCGGTAGTTACTTGAAATCCCTTATTATAAACAATCCTTGTAGTTAATAATCGGATTTCTTTAATAACCATCAAGAGTACTAAAATCCCGGTAGTTACTTGAAATCCCTTATTATAAACAATCCTTGTAGTTATACTCAGCGCATTCACAAATTTAACTTTTCTAATGAGATTGGTGGGCAAGAAAAAGACCTTGCCCACCCTACATAAAAGTTTAAGTTGTGCCCGTGTGCAGTATAATAACTGGGGTGGTGAGTGACTCAATATCTTCGTGGTTTGCGTTTTTTCTCCTTTGGGCGAGCCAGTTTAACTTTGAGAGTTTTTCCCTTCAAACTACTGTTATTAAGTCTTTTGATTGCTTCCTCAGCCTGTGCTTGGGTTGGCATTTCCAAAAAACCAAAACATTTTGATTGCCCAGTAAATTGATCCATAATGAGATTGACTGTAGATACAGTGCCATATTCGGCAAAGAGTTCTTCCAGTTCACTTTCTGTCATGCTATAGGGCAAGTTGCCAACATATAGATTCATATATCGCCTTTTGGTTGATTAATTGTATGTATTTCCGATAAATAATTTATGAATAATTCTATCACTGTCTAAATCAGAATTAATGAAAAAACCATTATATATTAATTCGTCGCATCTATCCTAGCCCATTAATATTAAACCATTTCAGCATTGAAAACTACTTGTCTTAAATATATTGATTTGAAAACCATTCAACCAATGGATATTATTATTGAAATGGAATAGCATCTGTTCAAAACATAATGGCTGTCAATTGTTAATTGTTAATTGATTTTATATTTTATACTAAACGTATTTCAAATTTGTGAAAATATAAAAGTTCCGAAAAATAATTTCACTAAAAACCTCTTCGGTTTGACTCCAATTTTTCTGAAAGTTTCGATGCTCAGCAGCCCTTTGATAAATCCGTTATCTCAATCAACTTTACGTCATTATTCATCATTCACCATTCACCATTCACCATTACATATGCGCTGGTTAGACAATATACCTTGGTATGTCCTTATCGTTGGTTCAATCTTCTTAGGCTTAGCACCATTTGCGCCGGAACCACATTTGGTTGAGAAAATCAGAATGTTGTTACAGGGTACTTTAAGTCGCCCTATCGACATTTTTGATTTAGTTATGCATGGCACTTTTCCGTTGTTGCTATTACTAAAAAGCCTATACAGTATGCAACAGCATTTAACGAAATCACCGCCAGATGAAAATTAAGGAACGTGCACAAAATAATTAGGGCAACCATAAAGGATTGCCCCTACGTAACATAATGATTTGTAGGGGTAATCCCACGCGCAAACCCTTACGTTTCCTAAGTTATTTCATGCATGTTCCTAAATGCTGATATTGGAGTTCTGTGCTTTGTACGAAGCAACAAAGCACAGAACTCCATCACTACCGGTTTAAGATTATCAATGCGAGTATTATTTATCAAAGGATTACTGCATCTTTTTGCCTTATTGCCTTTTCGCACGGTGCATGGTATCGCCACATTGTTGGGGCAACTTGTGGCACAACTGCCAAAGTTACGCATGACTCAAGTAACTCGTATTAACATTTGCATGGCTTTTCCCCACCTACCACCCACTGCCCAAGATGCTTTAGTTACGCAAAGTTTAATTGAAACGTGTAAAGCTTTTAGCGAGTTGGGGGCATTATGGTTATGGCGAGTTGAGCGGGTGTTGGGATTAGTGCGTCGCGTGGCGGGGGAAGAATGTTTGCAACAAGCATTGAAACTTGGGAAGGGGGTGATACTTCTTACTCCACATTTGGGCGCATGGGAAATGATGGGATTATATGTGTCGGCGCATTATACTATGACTGGTTGGTATCGCCCCCCTAAGTTGGTTGGTTTGCATGATTTTATTCATGCCGCCCGCTCCCGTGGCGGTGGACGTTTGGTGGCAACGGATTCGGCTGGAATACGGGCTCTATATCAGGCGTTGCGATGCGGACAAATTGCCGGCATTTTACCGGATCAAGTACCAAGTGGAACGGGTAGCGGTATTTTTGCCCCATTTTTCGATATCCCGGCTTATACAATTACCATAGTATCTCGTTTAGCCCATAAAACCGGAGCCACGGTGATTTTTACTTATGCGGAACGTTTACCACACGGGCAAGGTTTTCACCTCCATTTTTTACCGGCTGCGCCAAATATTGCCGCCGCTAATTTGGAAATTGCAGTTAGTGCTCTCAATCAAGGGGTGGAACAGTGCGTACAAAATTGCCCAGCTCAATATCAATGGAGTTATAAGCGTTTTAAGCGTTGTCCAGATGGAGAGAATTCGGTATATTGAATATTAATGGTGAATTATTAATGGTGAATGGTGAATGAATGTATTAGTTTGCCGGATGGAGTTTACAACTTCGTCCGAAATGTTTGATGCTTTTTGCCGGATAGGGCTAATACCATACTAAACGTTTGATGCCATTATGAAGGTACCGGTTTAAAACGTTACGGACGGGGTTGCAAACCCCGGGAAGCCCAGCAAATCATTTAGGATATTCATTCATAATTCACCATTCACCATTAAATTCATTCACCATTCACCATTCACCATTCACCATTAAATATATGTCTCAACAATTTTTCTATAAGGCGATGGATAAAGATGGGCGTATTGTTCAAGGACAATTGAGTGCTAATAATATCAATGACTTAGAACTACGTTTGGAACGCATGGAGCTGGATATTATCCATTACCGCACTAAAAAATCGCGTAATTTTCAGGTTGGTAAAGTTACCCGCCAGGAGTTGATTACTTTTTGCTTTCACATGGAAAATTTAACTCGGGCTGGGGTGCCATTACTTGATGGTTTTAGCGATTTGCGTGATAGCCTTTCCCAATCACGTTTTCGTGAGGTAGTATCAAGTTTAATTGAAAGTATTGAAGGTGGAATGCGTTTGTCAGGGGCGATGGCAGAGTTTCCGGATACTTTTGATCAAGTATTTACTACTCTCATTCGCAGTGGGGAAGAAAGTGGTAATCTTCATATCGTATTTCAGCATTTGACAGAGACACTAAAATGGCAAGATGAAATAATAGCTAAAACTAAGAGATTATTAATGTATCCGGCTTTCTTAGGAACCGTTATTTTGATAGCGACATTTTTTTTAATGATATATCTTGTGCCGCAATTGGTTACCCTTGTTAAAAGCGTTGGTGCTGAACTGCCTCTTCATACCCGGATTTTGATTGCTGTCTCTGATGCGTTTGTTAATTACTGGTATATTATCCTAGCAATACCAGTGGCAATATTTATATTACTCAATGTTGCCATGCAAACCAGTCCTAGTTTTCATATAACTATTGATTACTTGAAATTGCGTGTCTGGATTATTGGGCCAATTTTGGAAAAATTAATTTTGGCACGTTTTGCCACCTTTTTTTCGCTATTATATAAATCCGGCATCACTGTGCTTGATAGTTTGCAGATTTGCAAAAAGCTGGCAGGTAATCTCATGGTTGAAAAAGCTTTACAGCAAGTTAGCGATAATATTGCTGAGGGGGTGAGTATCAGTGAAAGTTTTGAACGGGTGCATTTATTTCCACCATTAGTTTTACGCATGGTTGCTGTCGGTGAAAGCACTGGTGAATTGGATAATGCTTTAGCAAACGTTAGTTATTTTTATAACCGTGAAGTTAAAGAATCCATTGACAAACTCCAAACTCTCATTGAGCCGATTATGATAGTTGTGTTAGGTTTATTACTTGGCTGGGTTATCATGTCGGTACTTGGACCAATTTACGATACGATTGCTGGATTTAGTTCTTCGCCACGTAGATAATGGTGAATTACAATATTGAAACAATAGTGAATGGAACAGTTTTGGTGTAAATTGCTAACCTATTGTTATTTATTTAATTTTAATTTTTTAAAACGTCAAAGAAATCCGATTTTTTTCAAAAATCGGATTTACTATAGTTTTTCAGATAGATAAATAAATTCACTTACTTAAAAACCTCAGAGGTTTTCAAAACCTCTGAGGTTTGATGTCAACTATTTTTCTGAACGTCTATATTCCATAAAGGAGAACTAAAATTGTTCTTTAATTCGAGAAGGTATTACAATTATTCGTTTCAGCCGAACTTGGTACGAAAAATTAGAAAATCGGTGGCGTATGCTTTATCCATTGGATTAGGTTTTTCAGCCACTTCTTTGTTAGCCGATACGGACGCAGCAGCATTGCAAAAAGAAATGAGCCGTCTGAAAAATCAGCTCAAAGTCTTAGAACAAAAGTTGGATGAACTTAAAACCACGCAACAAAGGCAAACTAGTCCGCTGCCAGCAACAACGACGGATGATTTTTCCCTAAACGAGAAAAAAGCGGATGGGCTGACGCTTGGTGGCGTTTTTGGTTTTAACTACACCTATAGAGATTTCGCAAAAGCAAGTGGGACAAAGGTTGGCGACACCGGTTTTGATAGCCTTACCTTAAATCTTGACGCGAGGCATGGCGATTTTTCCCTATCTACTAGCTATATATGGTTTAGTTACATGGATATACTTTATCATGGTTGGATCGGTTATGACTTTTCGGATATAAGTCAAGTCCAAGTAGGGGTTACCCAAGTGCCTTTTGGCATTCTACCGTTTGCCTCTAACAGTTGGTGGTGGGGAATTAACCACTACATTGGCTTAGAAGGTGATCATGATTTAGGGGTGAAATGGATATATGATCCAAAACCCTTTAATTTGCAATTGGCATTTTTTAAGAATGCTGAATGGGGTAATCCGAGCAAACATGAACGCTACTTTTATGACGTAGTGACTCAGGATGAACAAGCCAATGAAGAGACAAACCAGTTGAATGCGCGTCTTGCTTACACCATTCAACATGGCTCGTTTGGTAGTACGGAAATTGGCTTTTCCGGTGAATATGGTCAACTATACAATAGTGTGACAGATGACACTGGTGATCATTGGGCTGGGGATATTCATTTAGTGGGACAGTATGGCAATTTCAACCTAAAATTGGAACTCGCCAAGTACCAATATGACCCTAGAAATCCGGTCGGTGTCAGTAATAAAACAATTTTAATGGGGGGGTTGGGTGATGCCTATCCCGTTGCGGCCGAAGGCACTTTAGCGGTTGCTAACGTTGCTTATAACGTGCCGATTAATGGGCGGCTGGTTAAATCGCTGACTTTTTTCAATGACTACGGTGTTATCTTCAAAGAAGAAGATAAGTTTGAAGACTCTCACTTGAATATTCTTGGTTGTATCATTAAAACGGGACCAGTTTCCACTTTTGTTGAATTTATTGCTGGTAAAAATATGCCTTATGTTGGTTCACATATGGGTCGTGCTTTTGCATTAGGGGATTCAAATGCAACATGGGAAAAAATGTTTAATATTAACATGTCTTACCATTTTTAATGAAAATCTGCCAAGTTTTAAATATTTGGCAGGTTTTTATGCTTTAATAGGACTTACGCCTTGACAAACTCATTTTTATGTTTTTGCGATTAAATATCAATTAATTAATAAATATCTAAAAATGAATAATTATATGAAAATTGCCTAAAAACGGCTTATCCAAAATTTTGAATGCCTTGTGTTTAAAAGCTCTCATAAAATTTTTCCTCTATTAATGCGTAAATTCTATTTAGGAATTAATTTAAATATGATTAAATATTCATCAATTGATAACCAACAACTAAGATCGATATTATTCATGATTTTAGTTTTTATTATATCAACTTATCACGGCGTTTTGGTAGCAGAAGAATTCCAGTCACTGCCTCCAATAATTTCGGCCAGCGAGCCGGATTACCCACCTTTAGCGGTTGTTAATTCTGATGGCAAAGCCGATGGGTTTTCTGTCGAGTTGCTCCGAGAAACGATCAAAGCTATTGGCAGAGAAGTCACCTTTAAGGTTGCGCCTTGGAGTGAGATCAAACAAGATTTAGTGGAGGGGCGCATTCAAGTGTTGCCATTGGTGGGAAGAACGCCAGAACGAGAAGCCGTTTATGACTTTACGCTGGCTTATTTGACTTTGCATGGGGCTATCATTAGACGTAAAGGGGATAGCCGTATCAACACTGTTGCCGACTTGCATGACAAAGAAGTCATTGTAATGAAAGGTGATAATGCTCATGAATATGTCACCAGAGACAACGTGACCTCCAAGGTCATTTTGACGGATAGTTACAAAGAAGCTATGCTTTTACTTGCTAAAGGCAAACATGATGCCGTGATAGTGCAGAAGCTGATGGGGTTGCAACTTCTCCATGATCTAGGGATTGATGATCTTGAATCGGTAGGCCCTCCTCTTCTAGATTTTAAGCAACAATTTTGCTTTGCGGTTCAGGAAGGTGACAAAGAACTGCTTGCCATTTTGAATGAAGGCCTTTCCATCGTTATCGCCAATGGTACCCTTGAAAGACTCCAACAGAAATGGTTTGTGGTATTGGAAAAGGGTAAATTACTCCAGCAAATTATTCAATATTTGGCTGTATTTTTAGCGACTTTACTCGTTGCTGGATTCGTTTCATATCTCTGGCAAATTTCTTTACGTCAAAAAGTGGCCGACAGAACTTTGCAATTAAATCATGCCAACGAAGATCTGAAATTGGAAATTACCGAACGTCAACGGGCCGAAAATGAAATCCGCCAATTGAATGAAACGCTTGAGCAACGCGTGAAAGATCGAACTGCGGAACTCGCGACAGCCAATTCTGAATTACAAACTGCCAAAGAAGTGGCTGAAACAGCTAATCGATCCAAAAGCCAGTTCCTCGCCAATATGAGCCATGAATTACGTACACCACTCAATGCTATTCTTGGTTTTTCACAGTTGATGAACCGTGATCCGGCACTTACTCCAGCTTCGCTGGATAACCTTGGCATCATTGAACGCAGTGGTGAACATTTGCTGGCACTGATTAACGATGTGTTGGATATGTCCAAAATCGAAGCTGGGCGAATGACGCTGGATAAAGACAGTTTTGATTTACATCAGACGCTCAAAGATATTGCGGAAATGATGCGTATTCGGGCTGAAAAGAAAAACTTGCTATTCACTTGGGAAAATAATCCGGAGTTAGTACGTTATGTCAGAACCGATTTAAGTAAATTGCGCCAAGTGCTGATTAACCTACTAGGCAATGCCATCAAGTACACCGAAGAGGGTGGAATGGCACTTCGCGTTAACGGCAATGAAATAGCAAGTACCTCTGATAATAAGGCCGAATACCGTTTGTCTGTGGAAGTTGAAGACAGTGGGTTAGGCATCGGAACTGAAGAACTGAAAACGGTATTTGACGCTTTTGTCCAAGTAAGCAGTAGTAAAGGTGTTGCCGAAGGCACGGGACTAGGTTTAGCTATTACTCGCCGTTTTGTCCAACTCATGGGGGGTGATATCAGCGTGATGAGCGAATTGGGAAAAGGCTCATTGTTTAAATTCAACATTCCGCTGGAGGTGGTGGATAAAGTAGATGTTATATCTCGACAAAGCCACAACCGAATTATTGGCCTTGAATCCGGCCAACCCATTTATCGCCTCCTCATTGTTGATGATAAATTAGAAAATCGTCTACTCCTGAAAAAACTGCTACTTGCAATCGGATTAACTGAATTACAGGAAGCGGCCAATGGTCAAGAAGCGGTGGAGATATTCAAACAATGGCAACCGCATCTGATTTGGATGGATATGCGAATGCCGGTGATGAGCGGCTATGAAGCAACTAGACGAATTAAAGCCACTGAGGCAGCTCAGACACCGTCCATCAAGATCATTGCCGTGACGGCCAGTGCTTTTGATGAAGAGAAAGAAAAAGTACTTGCCTCTGGTTGCGATGAATTTTTACGCAAACCTTACCGGGAGACGGAAATCTTCGATATCATGGGCCGACATTTAGGAATGCGCTACCAATATGAAGAACAACCGGTTGTAACTGATGACCCGACAATAACGAGTGCAGCTTTAAATATAAATGATTTAGCTATTTTACCAGACGCATTACGAATAGAATTACATCAAGCGGTTATTAGCCTAGATATGGAAGAAACGACGGCTATTATTGGTAAAGTTCAAGAACTTGATGTGCAACTAGCCGCTCGTTTACAAACATTATCAGATCATTTTGAATTTGATAAATTGGTGGCTTTGCTTGATGAATTCGATAAAGGAAATAATGGAAAATGACAGATAATCAAGTGAAAGGAGATATCTTAGTTGTTGATGATACACCGGCTAATCTACAGATGCTGACTCAGCTCCTCAAGGAGAATGGTTATAAAGTTCGACCGGCACCGAATGGCAGTATGGCACTTAGAAGTGTTGAGAAAACTTTACCCGATTTAATTCTGTTAGATATTATGATGCCCGATTTAGATGGTTACGAAGTCTGCCGCCAATTAAAAACATTGGAGCGTAGCCGCGAGGTTCCGGTCATCTTCATCAGTGCCATCACAGAAACAATGGACAAGGTCAAAGCCTTTAGTATCGGTGGTATTGATTACATTACTAAACCGTTTGATTCTGATGAAGTCTTGGCTCGTGTCAAAACGCAGATTCGTCTGCGTACCATGCAAAAAAAGGTTGCGGAAAGAACGGCTCAGTTACATGCCAAGATAGAAGAATTGACACAAACTCGCCAAGAATTGGTACAAAGCGAAAAAATGGCCTCACTTGGGCGACTGGTGGCCGGTTTTGCTCATGAATTAAATACCCCGTTGGGTGTTGCGATTGGTAGTGCTTCGGTTTTGCAAGGAGAAGTAAAAAAAATTAATAGCTTAATGGAACAAGAAGAAGTCGATGTGGATGAATTGTTATCCGCATTAAACACGGTTGATAAAGGCTTCAATTTGACTTTATCCAATTTAGAACGCGCTGCTAAACTAGTCACCAGTTTCAAGCGCACTGCGGTGGATCAAACCTATGATGAAGTCAGAAAATTTGATGTCCATGAAGTGATTAACGACACGATTAACACATTGCATAATCGCTTCAAACAAACCGACATTGAAATTTCGGTTGATTGTCCAAAAGCGTTAAAGGTAAAGAGCTTACCTGGTGCGTTGGAACAAATCCTGACTAACTTACTCATCAATAGCCTCATACACGGTTTTGAGAAAGGCAAAAATGCGGGTTCCATCAACATAAAGGTGCAACTTGATTTCGAGCGTTTACATTTAGAATATTCTGACAACGGCAAAGGTATTGCGCCGGAAAATCTGGCAAAAATCTTTGAGCCGTTTTTTACCACTAATCGCGCTCATGGTGGTAGTGGCTTGGGGATGTATATTTGTTATAATATTATCATCACCCAATTGCAGGGAACAATTACTTGTGAGAGTACCTCTAGCAAAGGTGTTGTCTTTCAGATTAGTTATCCAATTAAGTAAGGAACTTCGGTAGTCCGACACTTTTATGTTAACCAATGTTAACAATAGCACCCAGACATTGGGTGGAGGTGCCTCTCAAAGGCATGAGCAAGCTCATGCCGCTTAATATAGCTTTATAAAAGAGCTTGGTTCTCGCCCCAGACTTGGTTTTCGTCTATTAGATAAAGCTATAAGTTTTCAAGTATTACCGGTATGACTTTTTATACCGAACCGCTTACTTGCCACAACTTCTATGCGCATGTATAGGGCTTATTTTTGGAAAGGATTGATAAACCGTTTTTTTTGTAAAAGAATATAAAATAAAGTCAATTAAAAGGGTACTATAAGTGAACCCTACAAACAAATAGAGGAATAAATAATTGTAAATTGTAAATTATGAATTATGAATACCTCTTATATTCTATAGCATTCATAGTAATCATGTAATCATTAAATCATATAGACGTTCAGATAAATAATTTCACGAAAAAACCTCGGTTTGGCTCCAAAAAAAACCTCCGAGGTTTTGGAAACCTCGGAGGTTTGGCTCCAAACATTTTTCTGAAAGTCTATAGCTTAGGATTTTTATGAAAAGAATTCTCTACCTATCCGATTATGAATTATTAGCGTTCCGGGTTAAAGGTAAAATCTTAACAAAGGTTCAACGTTTTCAAACCACTGACGACGCTGAATTTGTTAATTATTTAACTGACGATCCCAAAACGCCAATCTACTGGCTCATTGATAGTACCCAAGAAGAATATCAAACCGCGTTGCTACCCCATGTATTTGGTAAGGATCGTTACGATGCCATAGCCCATAGAAAAAAACGCTTGTTTGAGAACACCACTTATACCTATGGAATTATCCAAGGACGTGAAACTAAAGGGCGCAAAGATGATCAGATGTTATTTACGGCTCTCAATAAGCCGGATTTATTACAACCTTGGTTGGATTTAATCATTACCCATAAGGTGCCACTAGTTGGTATTTATTCCCTACCACTATTGAGCCAACGCCTACTCAAACATTTACCCAAAGCACCCTATACCTTATTAGTCGCCCATACGCCACAAATAAGTCCCCACAATCCTGCCGGGCTACGCCAAAGTTTTTTTGTCAAACAGAAATTACAATTTAGTCGATTAATTCCCTTAAACACTCACAATCCTCAAGAGTATGCTGATTATGTTTTAAAACAAATTGTTACAACTCAACATTTCTTAACCAATTCCCGGATGTTACCGCAAACCGAGCCGGCACCATTATCAACCATAATTTTAAGTGAAGGTGGTTTACTTGAAGCCCTAAATCAATCTTTAAGCGGTAGTTTTTCTGATCTAAATATCCGTATTCTTGATAACCACGATTTTGCTCGCCGGTTAGGTTTACGAACTGGGGAAATTGCAAAGAGGAAAGGGGAAAAAGAGGAAAAGGCTTTATACTTATGTGATTTTGTTGCGTTTCAATTGTCACGCAGTTGGTACACTAAAAACCATTATGCCAAAGTTGCAGATATTCGTTATTTTTTATATCGTCACTTGCGTATGGGACTCTATTTTATATCGGTACTATTGTTGGTAGGTGCGGGGATAACAAGTTTAACAATCTACAAAAGTGTTGCTGCCATTGAGCAAAATGGGCAAAAATTTATTGACAAAAAACAACAACGTGAAGCAGAATTAAAGGAGCTGCGTCAAAAGGTACCACAATTACCAATTGATATTGTGCTACTCCGTACTATCGTTGATAGTGGCGATTATCTTAAGGCGTACCACATTTTACCTCGCCCAGCATTGGAAAAACTTAGTCAGGTTTTGAATCGTCATCAAAACTTATTTCTCCAACGGTTGGAATGGGGCATTGGCAATTCTCCTTTGAAAATTTTTCAACCCTACTCAAAATCTACCAAGACGAAAAAAGGAAAAGTGGAGCCAAACAATCCGGTAGATGAAATTGATCCAACTAAAAACTTTATTGAAGGATTGAGACTACATGGTAAAATACATCCCTTTAGAGATGATTATTTAAAGGCTTTACGTACCTTTAATAAATTCGTAGCAGACTTGCGTCAACCACGTAGTGGTTTTTGGCAAGTCAACGTGTTGCTATCACCTTATGATTCTACCCAAAAATTCCAAGGACAAATTGGCTCACAAACTGGAATTGGTAAAGCCCCTTTTGTTATAGACATTTTCATTAAGCATAGCCATGGAGAAAAAAATTGAAGAAAAAACCACAATGATTGACTTGTCAGTTTTAGTCAGTGCCTTGATTATATTTGGTTTGAGTCTCATTGTGGGAGTTGTTGCGGTATTAGCTAGTTACCAATACTATAATCACATGACTGCATGGGAACTGAAACAACGCCGTGATTTTGGTGGGGTAGAAAGCCAATATTCGCGGCTCCAAGAAACTTTAGAAATTGTCAACAACTTATACTTGGAAAAATTTAACCAGTTAAAAAGTGAGGGATTTTTTATCAATGGCACCCGGTTAACTCTACAAGAGCAATACCTAAAAACCTCAAGTGAACTTAAGCTTATTCTCTCTCAATTACCACTATTTAAACAAGCCAGTGACTACAATTTTTCAAACCAAGAACGATATACCATCCCCGGGTATGATCAAGAATCCGAATTTAAAATATATAAGAGAGAAATAAATTTAAAACTAGGCGTGTTGCATGAAGGAGATGTGCTAAAATCAATAGAAACAATCGAATTTCAGAAATTGGCGGGCTTATTCAATCTGCAAAACTGTGACATTAAACGAAATCGTGATGACATTAATATTAAGGATGTTTCCAAGCCTTACTTTAATGCAAATTGTGTCTTGGCTTGGTACGTTTCTTTAATTGACAAAAGCGAGTAACGGATTTTCCTAAAATATTATGGAATCCAAACCTTCAGATTTGGTACTTGGTATTTTGATCATGTCCAAATCTAAAGGTTTGGACTCCAAAAAGCAATATTATGGAATCCAAACCTTCAGATTTGGTACTCGGTATTTTGGTCATGTCCAAATCTAAAGGTTTGGACTCCAAAAAGCAATATTCATACGTAGGGGCAATCCCTTGTGGTTGCCCAATTGGTGTTTTTTTGGAATTATCTAAGAGTTAAATTATGTCTTATCGATTAGCTTATTTATTATTCTTATTACTAATTATTTTTTCCCAATCGGTCAGGGCTCAGGGTTTGCAACGTTTATTTATGACTGCCCAAGAACGAGCTGCTCTTGATGCGGAACGTTTGAGGCCCTCTCCCCCAAAAATAGTAATACCAACTGCAACCAAAAAGGCAAGCCCACCGCCTCGTTACATTACCTTTAACGGCCTAGTAACGCGCAGTAATGGCCCATCCACTGTGTGGATAAATGGCAGCAATGAATTAACTCAGCCAGCTTTTACGGTAGAATTAGACAAAAGAACGGAACTCTCAGTACCTATTGTTTTATCCAAATCTAAACAAACAATACTGTTAAAGCCCGGCCAAACCGTCAACACGCTTGACGGCACGATTAAAGACAACTTTGAACCACACTAATTTACAAATTGTTATCGTAGATTACAACCGGCATTGCCACGCGAGGTAAATCATGCCAAAAATCTTCAAACAATCTGGTGTTACCTTAATCCTTTTCCTAGTTTTTCTGGTGTTAGGACTATCAGCATTCGTATTGTCTAAACTCAAAAAACCCACTGACTGGATGCTTGAAAACCAAGCCCAAACAGCGAAAGTGTTAAGACAAGCTAAAGAAGCTTTAATTGGGTTTG
>Ga0233403_10000786_pt1 | contig 15171 bp, 5 predicted proteins | sample Na_oxic_1_MG_FD_179866 | JGI IMG/M metagenome (GOLD analysis project Ga0233403, IMG submission 179866) | Seawater microbial communities from Saanich Inlet, British Columbia, Canada - Na_oxic_1_MG | ecosystem: Environmental > Aquatic > Marine > Inlet | place: Canada: British Columbia | collected...
CGCATTAAGGAAATCAATTTCTCAGTATCTACCGGTTTAGCCAAGTAATCATTAGCACCAGCTTCAATACATTTATTTTTATCACCTTTCATAGCTTTAGCAGTAAGGGCAATAATGGGGAGATTACGATATTGTCGCTGTTTGCGAATAGCTCGCATAGCTTCATAGCCATCAATTCCCGGCATCATAATATCCATCAAAATCATCGCAATATCACTATTTGCGGCTAATTTACTCGGCACTTCTTTACCATCGGTGGCAACGACAACTTGCATACCATATTCTTCTAAAACAGTCCTTAAAGCAAAAATATTCCGCCCATCATCATCAACGATCAATATCTTTTTATTCTTGAGAACAGCTTCTTTATCATGTTGCATAGATAAATCGCTTTCAGCAGGCAGAGTACTCTCGGAAGTTGGTTCAGTTTCCTTGGTTAACGTTGTTTCCTTGGAAATCGTTTCGGGTAAATATTCGGGCAAATATAAAGTGAAAGTGCTGCCTTTACCTTCGACACTTTCCAAGGTAAGTTCGCCTCCAAGCAAGCGTGCCAGTTGACGCGAGATGGATAAGCCTAAACCAGTGCCGCCATAATGGCGGCTAGTGCTACCATCAGCTTGTTGGAAAGCTTCAAAGATGAGTTGTTGTTTATCTTTTGGAATGCCTATCCCACTATCAACCACGCTAATCGCAATAATTTTGCCTAATTCCAGTTGGTTTTCGCTTAAGCGCAACAACTCTGGGATAAATGTAGGATGGCTGATAATTACTTTAACCACGCCTTCATTGGTAAATTTAAACGCATTGGATAACAGATTATTAATAATTTGCTTGACCCGTTGGGCATCGGTATGTAACGTGGTGGGTAAATCAGCGGAACTATCACATTGAAAGGAGAGCCCTTTATCGTCGGCAACGTGGCGGAATTTTTGTTCAATAATTTGGAGTAAATTCGCCAATGATACATCTTCAAGTTGCAGTTCAATTTTACCGGCTTCGACTTTGGATAAATCCAAAATTTCATTAATAAGAGTGAGTAAATCATGGCCGGCACTATGAATCGTTTGGGCGTATTTAACCTGATTGTCATCCAAATTACCACTCTTATTACTCGCTAATAGTTCGGCAAGGATTAGCAAACTGTTGAGGGGGGTACGCAGTTCATGCGACATATTGGCCAGAAATTCCGATTTATATTTGCTGGCTAATTCTAGTTCTTTAGCTTTGGTTTCAATCGCGGTTTGGGCTTTTTCCATTTCGAGTTTGGTTTGTTCCAAAGCGAGATTTTTTTCTTGAACGGCGGTTTTTTGCAATTCTAAATCTTTGGTACGTTCTTCAAGAGATTCATTGGTTTGGCGTAGTTTCTCTTGTTGATTTTCTAATTCATTCGATTGGGTTTCCAATTTCGTATTGTAAGCTTCCAATTCTGCCTGTTTAGTTTTGAGCTCATTAGCTTGTTGTTGACTTTGCTGTAATAAAATCTGCATTTTAGCACGAGATTCAGTCATGTTGATGGCGATACCGATATTTGCCATAACTTGCTCAAGAAACTCACGCTGAATTTCGGTTATCATTTTCGTAGCACCAATTTCAATAACACCTTTTACTTTATCTTCATATAAAAAAGGTAGTAATAACACATGGTGCGGTAGAGTGCCGGCTAAACCAGAGCGCGTAATTGGTGGGGATTCTTTGGCAGTTTGCGTGACGGAAATTACTTTGCGCTCAAGGGCTGCTTGGCCAATTAAACCTTTGGTTAAGAAGTATTTAGGAGACGAATTATCTTTGTTAACATAAGCATAACTAGCGACAAGTTGCAGATATTGTTGCCCATCGGTTTCTTTTAACAAGTAAAATAAACCCACTTGGGCTTCAACATAAGTCGTCAAAAAAGTAATGATTTTTTGGGTTACCGTAGCAATATCCTGTTCACCGGTTATTTGGGCATTTAACTGCGTTTGGCCGGTTTTAAGCCAATCTTGGACTTTATTTTTAGCCGTAATTTCTGCTAATTGAGTTACAGCACTTTCCAGCGCGGTTTTAATTTGGCTAAAATCCCCCCGATATTCAGTTTGCGCTGTAACTTGAATCCCTTCCGCGAGTCCTTGGGATACTTGGACAATGTCGGTAATGACCTTAGCTAAATCAGTTAAGCTAGTTTCCAAAGCCTCTTTGATTTTAAGGAAATCACCATTGTATTCTGCTAGGGGCTTAATATTCAGGTTACCGGCTGCTAATCCTTGGGATACTTGAATAATGTCACTATTTACTGAGCGGAGCTTGGCTAAACCAGTTTCCAAAGCCGTTTTAATTTGGGCAAAGTCGCCTTGGTATTCAGCTTGAGGGGTTATTTTTAAATTACCACTGGCTAAACCATCTGAAACTTGCACAATGTCTTCAATCATTTGCTTGAAGCCGCCGGTTAAAGTATCGAAAGCTTTGCCAATGTTACCCATTTCATCGCTACGCTTCGTAATTTGCACCATCTCAGAGCGGTTTTGAGTATTAACCATTTGCCTCATGTTGCCATTTGCTATTTTATTAGCCATATCAATTAGGGTTGTCAATGGGGTGGTAATACTACGTGAGATAAACAAAACGAGGCTTAACCCTATTAAAAGAGCTACAAGCATGGTAATGAACAATTGCCAACGGGTTTGATCTATTAGAGTATGAGTTTTTTGGTTAGTGGCATCAAAATCAACTACCACACTATCCGACATTTTTGAAGCGGTTTTACGTACTTGTGGGCCAATTACATTTAACTGAGTTTCAATAATCTGATTCTGCTGGTTATAGTCAGCTTGTAGACTAATGAAACCTTGACGATATTTTTCAACCGTAGTTTGAGCGAGTTCAGCCAATTGTCGCCGGGTTGGGTCTTGTAGTTCTTGGTCAAGTTTTTGAAAAGCAACTTGAGATTCTTGATAACGTTCCTCAAACTTTTCTACCCATTTTTTATCCCCTTTTTCAAGATATTTAAACGCATCTAAGCGCATTAATAGTAACGCACGTTGGGCGTTACCAGCATAAAAGGATGCAACAGCATCATCTGCTTGAAAAGCACTATCACGCAGTTGTTCTAATTTTTTCTCGGCAAGTGGCCCTTGAAGATTAAGAATCTTAGATAAAATTTCATGGCGTTTGTCTATCAATTGGGTAACTTTAACAAAATTATCGCCATAATTTTGCACTCCCGCTTTGATATCAGTGAGCATTTTAACCCGTTCGGCTTTGGTAATTTCAATGCTGGCTTCAGACAACAGTTCCTCAAAATAGGCAAACTCTTCCTTAAAACGTGCTAAGTCTTCAGCTTTATGATCTCGAATATATTTATTCGCATAAAAGCGCGTCAACAAAATTCGGGCAACCATTTGATCAGCGAGATGCTGATCTTTGGCAAAGTTATTTGCCAAATTAGTGACCGTATGCTTGATTTGGGAGAATTGAAAAATAGCCAATCCTCCAACCATTCCCATTAAAACTAGGATAATCAGAAATCCAGAAAATATTTTAGTACCAACATTGAGATTGTTAAAAAAGTTCATCTTATCTTTCCCTTTACTTATAAAGTGCAAGTAGCAAGTAGGTCGGGTTAGATTTTTTGGCACCGCCAAAAAACGTAACCCGACAAAAGTGCAAGTAGTGCAAGTAGGTCGGGTTAGATTTTTTGGCACCGCCAAAAAACGTAACCCGACAAAAGTGCTTCTAATTATGAATCATTACTTATAAAGCCACACTCGCATTACCGACAGCAACTTTTCGCTATCAATTGGTTTGGGTAAATAATCATTGGCCCCAGCTTCAATATATTTGGCCTTTTCATCTGGTGCGGTTTTTACCGTAATGGCAATGATGGGTAATTGCCGATACTTAGGTTGTTTGCGAATCGCTTGAATAGTTTCGTAACCATCCATACCCGACGTGGCAATATCAATTAATACCGCTGCAATGTCATCATGTTGCTCCAATTGTTCCAGTCCTTTTTTGCCACTATCGGCAAAAATTATTTCTACATCGTATTCTTCTAAAATATTTGCTAAAGCATAGCTATTCCGCATATCATTATCAATAACCAAGATATTTTTATTGCGGAAAATAGTTTTATTATCTTGGACTTTATGGAGCATATCGCGCTTAGCACTAGGCAAATCTTGTTCAGCTTGATGGAGAAATAGAGTGACTTCATCTAATAAACGTTCCTCGGAATAAGCTAATCTAATCGGAAATTTATCTGCATATTGGAACAATAATGCGTCTTCCTCGGCGGTTAAATTACGCTCGGAATAGGCAATGACGGGTGCTTTACCAGAATCGGTGTCGAGTATTTGGGCAAGTAATTGTTTTGCGCTATCTATATCCATATCAAGGATAATACAATCATAAGCAGTCGTTTGGAGTTGTTGGTGAATATCATCCGAAGCTAATTCGACTTGAACTTTGGCATTGGTAACCAACTGGATAATCTTTTGTTGATGGAATTTATTGTCGCTCACAATTAAGAGACGCTTTACGGTTTTGTGCCAAAAATGTTCGATTCTAGTTAAAGCGTTATCCAGTTGTTCCAAATTTATCGGTTTAACTAAATAGCCAATAGCTCCCAATTTTTCTGCATCAATTCTGGCATCAGCGGCAGACATGAAATGTACCGGAATATGGCGGAGCTTAGTATTATCTTTCAACCTTTCCATCACGCTCAAACCATCTAACTGTGGCAAACCTATATCTAAGATGATGGCATTGGGTTGGTATTTTTCCGCCATTTGCAGGCCAGTGCGACCATCTTCGGCAATAATACACTTAAAGTTTTTGTTATGAGACAATTCTAAGATTATGCTCGAAAATTTGCGATCATCTTCAATGACTAACAGGAAGGTATCGCCGGGTCGCAAAGCATCCCGGTCATCAGAAATAGGCGCGACTTTTTCCGGTGGTTTGGCCTGAGTGGGCATAAATTCTTCTTGAGGCTGGGCCGGAGTAGAGGTGATTTCCTCTGGTGGAGTAGATATTGGGGCAACCCCATCATTTTGCTGGTTAGTTGCTAAAGTTAACTCTTGGCCCTCAATGGCCGCTTTGGCTTTTTCTACCTCCTGTTTAGTCTGCTCCAACGTTCGGGCTTTTTTTTCAAATTCAGATTTTTGCCGTTCAAAATCCTTGGCACGCATCTCAAGGGTTTCATTGGTCTGGCGTAATTCTTCTTGTTGGGTTTCCAATTCTTCGGATTGGTGCTGTAACTCTTCGGCTTGCTCTTTCAGTTTGGCATTATTTGTTTGCAACTCATCTTGTTTATGTTTAAGTTCTGCGGCTTGTTGTTGGCTTTGTTTTAACAATGCTTGCATTTGCTCGCGTGATTCCGCCATATTAAGCACGATACCAACATTTGGCATAACTTGTTCTAGAAATTCGCGGGCAATTGCCGTCATCTGATTAGCAGAGCCGATTTCAATGACTCCTTTGATATTCTCTTCATATAAAAAAGGCAAAATAAGGACGTGCTGAGGTGAAGTCGCTGATAAACCAGAGCGGAGAATAGCTGGACATTCTTCTGGGGTTTGAGTCACCGAGATAACTTGACGTTCCATCGCGGCTTGTCCTACTAAACCTTCGTTGAGTAAATATTTATTGGGCAAACTATCATTTTCAACATAAGCATAACTCGCGACTAATTGTAAATAGGATTGCTTATTATCTTTTTGCAATTGGTAAAATAAGCCAACTTGAGCATCGACATAAGTCGTTAAAAAAGAAATGATTTTTTTGATTATGGTGGCAATATCTTGTTCGCCAGTTATTTGCTCATTTAACCGCGCTTGCCCGGTTTTAAGCCAATCTTGAACCTTAGTGTTAGCACTCATGTCTGCTAATTGGCTGGCGGCAATTTCCAATGCATTTTTGATTTTGGTAAAATCACCGCGATATTCTGCTTTAGCTGTTACGTTATTGCCTTCTGCCAATCCTTGCGATACTTGGACAATATCCTCAATTACTTTGCCTAAATCAGCTGAAGTGGTTGTCAAAGCGTCCTTTATTTGCACAAAATCACCTTGATATTCTGCTTTAGGTGTGACACGCAAATCTCCGCCGGCCAATCCTTGGGAAATTTGAATAATGTCTTTAACTACTTGATTTTGATTAGACAAAGTTGTATTGAGGGCATTTTTAATTTGCATAAAGTCACCTTGATAAGTGGCTTTAGGCATAATGCCCAAATTACCTTTGGCTAATCCCTCGGAAACTTGGACAATATCATCAATAACGGTTTTAAAAGAATTAGCAACGGCATAAAATGCGCGGCCAACTTCACCCATTTCATCTTTAGCATTGATAACATTGGCAAATTTTTCTTGGTTGGTAACGGTTGAGGCAATTTCACCATTAACCATCTGTTTGGATAGAGTGTTTATCGTCTGGACCGATTTAACGATACTGACAGAAATAAAAAAAGCTAACAAGCCAGTTAATATTATTACTGTGCTTAGCGCGATAACCGAAGTGGTAATTACCTCAGAACGCATAATTTGGGCGTTATTATACATGCCACTAGCTTTGGTGGCAGCGTAGTTAGTTAACGCTTCCATTTTGCGATTAAGCAAAGCAACATGTTTAGCTCCTTTACTTTTAGTAATTGCAGAAGCTTTATCCCTTTGTTCTGCCTCCATCAAAGCAATCACCTCATTGCGAATTGGTGCCCAATCTTGAAAAATTTGGATGGTTTCTTTGATTAAGTCCGCTCCTTCTTTACCAAGAATCCACTTTTGGACAATGGCAAATTGAGCCAAGACTTGTTGTTCATGCCGGTGGACAAAAGCATGGGCTGTTTCCATGTCTGCCACATTACTAGCAAGAGCCACATCTTTCATACTGTGATGCATTTTGATAATCCCACTGTCAGCACTGAGTACCGCCCGCGTAACTTGTAAGGGATGATTAAATAATTTAGTTGTCAAACCGGCCAACACATCCATTTGGAGAAGAGCATAAATATTGACAGCGGTACTTAACAATAATACTAAGCCAAAGGCTAAGAGTAATTTTTTACGAATATTTAATTGCATGATTTTTGAATATTTAATTTTTCTAAAACTCTCGGAAACTCAAGCAGTTCAAGAAATCTTTTGGTAAAAATCGGATTTCGTAACTACTCCGGTAATATCCGGTATTAAGTACATAGGAAAAGGGGGAATGATCTTCTTTATGTATTGATAATATTTAGAAAAGGAAGCATTCCTTAAAAACTTTAGTTAAATACATAGGAAAAGGGGAAGTGATCATCTTCTTTATGTGTGATGTGCCTCTCGTTATGAGAACGCGTTGGGGTTTGCCTTTGTTCGATAATGTGAGCTACAATTTTGCACCAATCCGATAACGAGCCCTCACCGCCTTAACTAAATGAAACACGAACTGAGTAGTTATCGGATTTCTAAAACTCGCGGAAACTCAAGCCGTTCAAGAAATTTTTGCTAAAAATCGGATTTCTCAAGTTTCCGTACCACCCAAAATAATTCGTAGGGGCGAACATAATGTGTTCGCCTTGGCACTATGGCATTTACCCGACGCTCGCTATTGAGCTTCAGTCGGCTTTAAAAGACTATAGTTCAAATCCAGTTCCGGATCATCACCCAACTGTTTATACATATATTCCAAAGCCATATCTTCCGTTGCATGGAAATTCTCTTCGCCAATATCACTTAAAAGGCCAGTATCGCGTAAAACATCAAAAATTTGGCGTTTTAGACCACTAAATACCAAAATAATACCATTTTCCCGCAAACGATCATTTAAATTATGTAATACTTCTTCCCCGGAAGCATCTAATTGGTTAATACCATCTCCAACCACCAACACATACTTGGCATTAGGCTTATGACTTACTGCTTCTAGAATAGCGTCTTCAAAATAAGACACATTAGCAAAATATAAAGAACCATCAAAACGAATCGCTACAATTTTGTCACTGCTGGGCAATTCCGGATGGATAGCAATATCCCGCAAAGTACCATCTTCATAACGCCCTAAAATGGCTACACGAGGTTCCATTGAGCGGTAAAGATATAAGACAATTGCCAAACCAGCACCAATCAGAATCCCTCTTTCCAAATGGGGCGCGAAACCAAGTGTTGCGACAAAAGTCACTATCGCGGCAATTCCATCATGTTTGGAAATATGCCAAGCATGTTTAATTGCTTTAAAGTTAATCAGCCCAAAGACTGCCATCATGATCACTGCCGCCAAAACTGCCTTTGGCAAATGATAAAGCAAAGGGGTTAAAAATAGTAAAGTAATCATCACTATCACGGCGGTATAAACCGAAGACATACCGGTTCTGGCACCGGCATTCAGGTTGACTGCTGAACGGGAAAAGGAACCACTAGCCGGATAAGCTTGAGTCATACTACCAGCGATATTGGCAAGCCCTTGCCCTATCAATTCTTGATTGGGATCAATACGTTCTTTGGTTTTGGCAGCCATTGCTTTGGCAATTGAAATTGCTTCCATAAAACCAATTAATGAAATTACCATAGCACTTATGACCATTTCCCAAAAAATTTCCATATTAAAAATCGGCAGGGCAAATGAAGGCAAACCTTCCGGAATTTCGCCGACAATTTTTCCACCCATTCCTTGAAAACTAATTAACCAGCTCACCAAGATTGTAGCAACAACCGCAATTAAAACACCGGGGACTTTTGGATATTTCGTTTTCAAAAACCACATGATGGCAAAAGCAGTTACCCCAAATAATAGGGTTGGAATATGGGTAGCGCCAATTTGCATAATCACACCCCAAATATCCACTAAAAAGTGTTCACTGCGGGGCATGGAAACCCCAAAGATCTTACTTAATTGCGAAAAGGCGATAATCAATGCCGCCGCATTGGTAAATCCAACAATTACCGGATGAGACAGAAAATTGACAATCACTCCCAATCTAAAAATTCCCAATAGTAATTGGAATGCGCCCACCAAGAAAGCCAACATAATTGCCAAACTAATAAACTCCGGACTGCCAATTTCCGCAAACTGCGCCACGGCTGTGGCAGTTAATAAAGAAACAACCGCAACTGGGCCGGTACCCAATTGACTGGAGGAACCCCATAATGCTGCTACCAGAACCGGTAGGAAGGCCGCATATAAACCATAGTAAGCGGGCAAGCCCGCCAATTGTGCATAAGCCATCGATTGCGGAATTAACACCAGAGCTACCGTAACACCGGCAATTAAATCCGCTCTTATGATATCCCCACCCATAGGGAACCATCTTAAAAAAGGTAAAAACCGTTGAAATTTTTCCATGCTTTTTTTTATTATATATGCCTTGTTTAATTATTTAATGGTGGGCCAAAAAAACGGCCCACCCTACATTTAACTTTTTTGGCCATCATAATTAATGGTGGGCCAAAAAAACGGCCCACCCTACATTTAACTTAATTTCTCCAATTAATTATTAATTGGACCAAAACAATTCACAATTCATTCAACATCCCATCAACCAACTGTAAAGTTCGATCCATACGCTTCGCAAGATCAGGGGCATGGGTGACTAGCACTAAACTGGTTCCAACGGCGTTATTCAATTCCAGCATACGTTCATATACTTGCTCGGCGGTGCGTTTATCTAAATTGCCAGTGGGCTCATCGGCTAAGACACACTTTGGCTCTGTTACCAATGCTCGTGCCACCGCTGCCCGTTGCCGTTCCCCTCCCGAAAGTTCACCCGGTTTATGTTTAAGGCGTTGCCCTAAACCAACTTGGGTGAGAATAGTAACGCCTTTTTCCTGAGACTCTGCCGGGGATAAACCCCGAATCAGCAAAGGCATACAAACATTTTCCAAAGCGGTAAATTCCGGCAATAGGTGATGAAATTGGTACACAAAACCTAAATTTTTATTGCGCCATAAACAGCGTTGCGCGGGAGCCAAACTATTCATAGTGCGCCCCGCCACCCAAATTTCGCCTTGAGTTAGACTATCCAATCCCCCTAATAAGTGTAAGAGGGTACTTTTGCCGGCACCAGAACTGCCAACAATCGCAATTTGTTCCCCCGCTGCAACCGTCAAATCTACACCGCGCAAAATATCAACCGCAAGCCCACCCTCTTGAAAATTTTTATGCACGTTTTTACAACTCAGTACCGCTTCTTTTTTACTCATAACGCAACGCCTCAGCCGGTTGGGTACGTGAAGCCCGCCATGCCGGATAAATAGTAGCCAACAAGCTGATTATTAAAGATAACGCGGTTATTTTATAAACATCAAGCCAACGTAAATCAGAAGGTAAATCGCTAATGTAATACACTTCTGGCGATAATATTGTAAACACAAAAAATTCCTCAATAGCAGCAATTATCGTCTCAATATTCAAAGCCAAACTGACACCACCGGCTAATCCTAATAAAGTACCCAACACCCCAATTAAGGCTCCTTGCACAATAAAAATTGTCATGACAGTACGAGGTGTGGCACCCAAAGTTTGTAAAATGGCAATATCCGCTTGTTTATCGGTAACAACCATTACCAAAGTTGAGACAATATTAAAGGCAGCCACTGCTACAATCAGAGTTAAAATAATAAACATCACCGTTTTTTCCATTTTTATGGCTTCAAAAAAATTTTTGTGGCGATAAGTCCAATCATAACTTCTATAACCAAAAGGCAATTCTTTTTGTAAATCGTGACGGAATCGTTTGGCAATAAACATATCATCCAATTTGATATTCAAGCCTTCAACACTACCGGCTGGCATTCGCAATAATTTAGCGGCATCATCACGGTGTAATAATACCAAGCCACTATCAAATTCATGCATACCAACACTAAAAATACCTTGGACGGTAAAACGTTTCATGCGGGGTAATAAACCAACCGGAGTCACCGAAGCTTGAGGCACAACCAACGTGACTTTCTGCCCAATCCGAACCCCAAGTGCATTTACCAATTCCGAGCCTAATATAATCCCCCACTGCCCGGCTTTAAGATTATCAATACTACCTTTCACCATTTTATCTTTGACTTGCGAAACTTGAGGCTCAAGTTGCGGGGAAATGCCCTGCAAAAACGTACCTTCAACATTGTTGTTATAAGTAATCATGCCTTGCCCTTGAATAAACGGGGCGACACCAATTACATGAGGGCGTGTCCGTAATTGTTGCGCCAAGTTTTGCCAATCTTGCCAATGATTATCAAGACTGCTAACTACCACATGTGCTGACATACCCAACATACGATGGCGTAACTCTTTTTCAAAACCATTCATCACTGATAATACGGTGATAAGAGCCGTTACCCCAAGGGCAATACCTAGCATGGAAGTCAACGAGATAAAAGAAATGAAATGATTGCGGCGTTTAGCGCGAGTGTAGCGCAAGCCAATATAAAGAGGGAGTGGTTTAAACATGCGCTGTTATCGGTATCCAATTATGGTTTTAATCAGTAAACATATTTTGTATTTGCCATTTATCATTGGCGGAGATGCCTTGCAAGTGTAATGTTGTTACCATGAAAATGTCAATTAAAACCTCCGAGGTTTTGGAAACCTCGGAGGTTTTTTTGTGAAGTTATTTATTCTTTTCGTCTATATTTCAGAATTATCTTACGATGTGTGCAATGCGACTGAAAAATCTTCTATACTATTTCATAGTTATCTTATGATCATCAAATCATAGTTCAAGAATTGTATTCATAGTTATCTTTTGATCATTAAAATTTGTAACTCGGGCAACCATAAAGGATTGCCCCTACAACAATATTCACAAGGGGCAATCCCTTGTGGTTGCCCTTGGTAAAAATAGGGAATCAAAGCTGAGTAGTTACTAAAATTTAATGTTTTTATTAAAATTCTTAATAGATAATTATAAAAACGCAATCCATAAGAAACTTCTGAAAAAACATTGTAAAAAAGTTAGTACCAATATCTGAGCCCTCGCGCTTATTAATTACTCATCACATGGGACATCTTGCCAAACCCCAAGTCTTGACGCAATTTATGATTAAGGAACGTGCATGAAATAACTTAGGCAACTTTGGGGCAACCACAAGGGATTGCCCCTACAAATCATCATATTACGTAGGGGCAATCCTTTATGGTTGCCCTAATTATTTCATGCACATTCCTAAGAAATTTTTCAAATACAATAGGAATATAGAATTTACTCATGAATGAATCTAACATCCAACTGGTGATTAGTCAGCTTGAACAGTTGAAAGGAGTCTCTCCAAATGCAGCTGACACATCTGAATATTGGATTAATACCATCCGCGAGAAGCAGAAATTCTTGGATGATCGCGCCCATCCCATTGTTTTTATCGGCAGTGTTGGGGTCGGAAAATCTTCTCTCATTGCTGTCGCTGCTAACCTCCTGATTTTTGATAAGCTAACTGACAAAGCAAGCCTGAAAAAGAACTCAATCTTGTCCATAGGCGCAGGTCGTACCACGGTATGTGAAGTGTGCATTCGTGCGCTAAAGGAGGATGAAACCGGAATCGGCCTTATTATTAAGCCTTTTACCAAAAAGGATATGCAAGAGGAAATTGCTATCTATGCAGAAACCGAATGGAATCGCCGTCAGCCGGATGCAGTGCATACAAGGGATGACAATGCCGAGCCTACTCCCGAAGAAATTCAACGGATAATCCGTAATATGACGAGCTATGCGAAGTACCAGGAAACTTTTACGGATGGCGAAAAAAAGAAACGGCGCACCGTGGATCCGCTCCAAGAGGTAATTTGCCGCTTTGAGAGCCACGAAAAATTTTCCAAGAAGCTACTTGAACGTGCCAATCTATCCGAGCGTACAGAAACAGCATGGTGGTGGAATGAGAGCAATGTAGGGAATTTGCAAGCCCTGAAAAATATTTTTAACAAGATAAACCATGGCAAAGAGAAGACCGCTACGCTACCCAGCCGCATGACTGTTGTAGTTCCCGAACCTTTGCCTAGCAGCAGTACCACGGGATTGGATATCACCCTTATTGACACTAGAGGACTGGATAGTCCAGTGGAATCACGCGTTGATCTCTACAAGTACCTACGTAATCCGCGCTCCATAATAGTATTGTGTGCCCCCTTTGAAAATGCGCCTGGCGAAATGCGTGCTTTACTGCACTCCATGACAGCCGATGCCGAACTACGTCAAGCTATCCAGCGCACCTTGCTTGTGTTGATAGATCAGGGTGATGCTGAGCAAGTAAATGGTGCAGACGGCTCCCGTGAATTCGGACAGGATTTGAAGATTGATGAATGCCATCGTGTTTTGGAGAGTGCCGGGCTTCTGGACATAATTGACCAAGAACGCATCATCGCTTTTAATGTTTTGCAAGATGATCGCAATCGCTTGCAAATCGCTATTGATAATTGCTTGGTACAACTTCGTCAAACAGAGGAAAACGAACAGAGTGAAGTGATAAATGATGCGGAGAGATTTATAAATAATGCGGTTAATGAGCATCGTCCCGGACTCTGCGATAATGTAGATGAGCAACTCAAAGAAACAATGGCTCAGCACCTATTACCTTCAGATGCCCCTTTGCGTACTCCACTTTCAGGTTTATTTGTTGCGATCCGAGACACACAATATGCATCGGTAGTATATGCGAGTTGTCGGCGCAACGGGGATTACTCGAACCTTAATTTGTATGCCGCAATTCGGGCTAAGGCATCGCGGGAAGCAACTCAGTGGCTTGATAATTTGATCAATCCAGTGCTAAAGAAACTGAAAAAGCTTAAGCAAGATGAAACACTCGCATTGGCTCTTGATCATATCAGCCTTCGAGAAAGGCAATACCAAGACGCACGGCTCAAAGTAATCAGCGACTACGCAGATCGCATTAAAGAACAAGTCAATGACAAGTTAAAGAATGATGATTCAGTCTGGAATAAGTGTGCCAGCGAATGGGGACAAGGGCGTGGGTTCAAAGACAGAGTATTGGGGCATTTGGAGGAATGGGATCGCCGTCAACAGGGGATCACCGCTTACGAGACTACGAACGCAATAAAAGTTGTTCCCCTGTTAGAAGAAGTTTCCCAACCACCTCAAGCACCTAAATTTACGCTTTATATTCGTAATCTACGTGTGCTAAGGCGGGTAGACTGGACTCCCAGCCAATTGAGTGTGGTAATTGGGGCTAATGGTATAGGCAAAACAACACTCCTGCTGATTTTAAAACTTTTGCGACTTGCTTATGAACGTAGCCTATCTGAAGCAGTGAGGATAGTTTTAGGGGGCAGCAGTAACCTCAAAACTTGGGTAATCAACGAAGATGAACCGGTAGAGATTGGTCTCGACATTGACACGGTGAGTTGGAGAATTCAATTAGTTCCACGCGATGGTTCGGTGGATTACCTGACCAACGAGCGTTTGACCGAGCAAAAACGAGAGATATTTTATTGTGATGGACTGGGCGCATTTTCTTATGGAGGAGAACGAATCGAACCAGATTCAAGACTGGGCCTACGAATGCTAATGGATAGGGGAGTATACGAACCGGCATTACGCAAAGTAGCATCATTCCTCCAACATATTGCTGTTTATCACGATCCCGAATTAAGTCGTTTGCGCCAAGGTTCCAATACTTCCGAAGATCGTGTTTTAAACACGAGTGGAATTAATGCGTTTGCCCTGTTGCGACGCTGGTATCAAGATCATGCTAACTTTCATCGCTATAAATTTGTTGTCGAGGGACTTGCTGCTGCGTTCCCCAATACCGTAAAAAAACTGGACTTTGTAGAAGAGGGTAATACCATATTTGCGCGTATCTACCCGCCTAACCAAGACTTTCCCAGTCCGCTTGCCAATGAAGCGAACGGTGTCCTTCAGCTCCTTGTGCTGTTTTGCGATGTGGCGAATGCAGAAAACGAAAGCGTGGTAGCGATTGATGAGCCAGAAAACAGCTTGCACCCTTATGCACTACGCGCTTTTCTTCGTAGAACCAACCGATGGGCACGACAACACAATTTGACGGTGCTATTAGCAACGCACTCAACCGTCCTCTTGGACGAACTGACCGCAACCCCAGAAAATGTGTATGTCATGAAAGCAAACAAACCTGATGATCCTATACTAACGCGGCTAGACAAACTCTGCGACCGTGAGTGGTTAGAAAGCTTCAAACTGGGCGATCTCTACGAACAGGGAGAAATTGGAAGCAATGAGGATGAGGATTGAATATGGCGCGG
>Ga0233403_10000787_pt1 | contig 15169 bp, 3 predicted proteins | sample Na_oxic_1_MG_FD_179866 | JGI IMG/M metagenome (GOLD analysis project Ga0233403, IMG submission 179866) | Seawater microbial communities from Saanich Inlet, British Columbia, Canada - Na_oxic_1_MG | ecosystem: Environmental > Aquatic > Marine > Inlet | place: Canada: British Columbia | collected...
TTTAATTGGGGCTTATCGGGATCACGAAGTCAGTGCGGTTCATCCATTGATATTAATGTTAAAGGAAATTCAAAAAGCCAAAGCTGTTGTTAATCAGATTTCGCTTGAACCCTTGACATTAGGCTATGTCAACCAACTGATTGCCGATGCGTTGCATTGTGATTTAGGCAGGGCGCATCCTTTAGCTGAATTGGTTCAGACGAAAACTGGTGGTAACCCTTTCTTTTTAAACGAGTTTTTAAAATCACTGTTTGTTGAAAAACTCTTAAATGTTAAGCAAGGGCATTGGCAATGGGATTTAGAGCAAATTCAAGCCAGCAATTTTACTGATAATGTGGTTGAGCTGATGGTGGGTAAAATTAAACAGTTATCAGTCGAGACTCAAGATGCATTAAGATTAGCCGCTTGTATTGGTAATCAGTTTGAACTCAGTACCTTAGCAACTGTTTTGGAAAAAACGCCGAAAGAGACAGAAGCTGATTTGAAAGAAGCTTTTGATGCACTGTTATTAGATGAGCCAAAAAAACGGTTATTAACAAAAAACGACTTGGAGACGGAGAATTACTCATTGATAACCGAATGTCAATTTGCTCATGATCGTATTCAGGAAGCAGCTCTTTCCCTGATTTCCGATGAACAAAAACCAGTGGTACACCAACAGATCGGACAATTGCTCCTAAAAAATACGCTGTTGGATGAACGCGAAGCAAATATTTTTTCCATTGTCGATCAGTTAAATGTGGGTAAAAGATTGATTAACCAACAATCAGAACGAGATGAATTGGCTCAGTTAAATCTCATCGCCGGTAAAAAAGCCAAAGCATCAGCAGCGTACCAGCCAGCGTTTGATTATTTGAAATTGGGGCTTGAATTATTAGGTGAGGAAAGTTGGCAGACTCAATATGATTTGAGTTTAGCACTGCATGAGGAAGGGGCGGAAGCTGCTTATCTTAGTGGTGATTTTGAGCAGATGGGAAAATGGATTGAGGTGGTGCTGCGACAGGCTGAAACGGTGCTGGATCAAGTAAAAGTCTACGAAACTAGAATTCACGCTTTTCAAGCTCAGAGCCTAGTAAAAGATGCTCTTGATACAGGGTTGCAAGTGTTAGAACTATTAGGCATCAAATTTCCAAAGTCACCAAAAAAATGGCATTTTTGGCGAGGGGTGCTACAGACGAAATCGGCTTTAATTGGTAAAAGAATCGAATATTTAATTAGCTTGCCAAAAATGACGGAACCTGAGCAAAAGGCTGCTATGCGAATTCTGGCTAGTACAATGGTTTATGCCTATTTTGTTTCTCCTGATCTGTTTGCACTGATTGTTTTTAAAATGGTTAATTTATCGCTAAAACAGGGCAATGTTCCTGAATCTGCCGTTGGATATAGCAGTTACGCGGTAATTCTCTGTGGGTTGTTGGGAAAAATTGAAGTTGGTTATCAATTTGGTGAACTCGCGTTGAGTTTATTAGTTCAACTCAATGTGAAAGAAAACAAAGCAAAAACAAGCTTTCTTGTTTCTGTCTTGGTAAAGCATTGGAAACATCATCTCATAAAATGCGTAAAATCTCTGTCGAAAGTTTATGAAGAAGGAACGAACCTCGGAGATTTTGAATTTGCTGGATACGCTTTGATGCATATTGACATCCTTTCATATATGTGTGGTTCTACAGAACTATTAAAAATTGAACAGAATATGGGTTCATGCAGTGATGCTCTCAGTCACATCAAGCAAGAAAGAGCACTTAACAATTTTGAAATAGTTCATCAGGCACTCTTAAATTTGATGATTCGTTCTGCAAATCCCTCTCAATTAATCGGTAAGATATACGATGAGCAGAGCATGTTACCACAGCATAAGGAAGCTAAAGATAGAACTGCCATCTTTGTGTTATATTTTAACAAATTGATCCTCGGTTATTTGTTTGATGCTTACCCTCAAGCTTTTGAGTATAGCATCCAAGCTGAAAAGTATTTAGACGCGATAATAAGCTTTCCACACGTTCCTATTTTCCATTTCTACGATTCTCTGGTACGCCTAGCACTCTATAAAACAGCAAGCAAACAAGAAAAACGTCAATATCGTAAAAAAATACAATCCAACCAGAAAAAAATGAAAAACTGGGCGCATCACGCGCCCATGAATTATCGACACAAATATTATCTGGTAGAAGCAGAATGGCATCACCATGTTCTTGGAAAAGAGGCAAAAGCGAGGGACTTATACGAGCAAGCCATTGAATTAGCAAGAGAAAATGAATACCTCAATGAAGAAGCTTTAGCTTATGAACTCGCCGCCAAGTTTTATCTGGCTACAGGCAAAGATAAAATTGCCCAAGTCTATTTCCAAGACGCTCACTATGCCTACACGCGGTGGGGTGCAATGGCGAAGGTTAAACATTTAGAAGAACATTATTCCCAGTTTTTTGAAAATATGGAACCGGCTCCAAATAGCGTCACCCTCTCCGGCACAACTAGGATTCAGGATACCAGAATTTTAGATTTAAACGACGTTCTGAAAACCTCACAAACGATTGCCAGCGAAATTAATGAAAAGCCACTTTTTGAGCAATTGATGAAGATTGTCATCCAAAATGCCGGGGCACAACGAGGCTTCCTGATTCTGAAAAATAAGGAGGGGCAATGGTGCATTGAAGCGGAGGGCGCGATAGATAAAGAAGAGGTGACAGTGCTACAATCTATTCCCCTGTTTCAGCCATCAAAGAATTATTCTCAATTATCGGTGCCAAAGACGCTGATTGATTATGTCTCCCATTCCAAAGAACCAGTTGTTTTATCCGATGCCCGCGAAGGGCGATTTGCCAATGATCCGTATGTTATTGAATTTAAAATAAAATCTTTATTATGTCTGCCACTACTGGTTCAAGGAGAAGTGACTGGTTTGTTGTATTTAGAAAATAATCTAACAACCGATGCTTTTATACCAGAAAAAGTCGCCGTGCTGAAATTGTTATTGTCACAAATTGCCATGTCAATAAAAAATGCCCGTGCTTATAAAGAGATGCTGGAAATGAATATTAGTTATGAGAAGAAAATAGTGGAATTAGAACAACGAATTAAGAAATAAGTGCTTTGTTCCGATTTCCTCCCCATTTTCCATTTAAATACCATTAACTTAAGGAGGGCGAACACACAGGTTCGCCCCTACAATCCCTGAATATATAGTATTTTGTAGGGGCAGACCTGTGTGTCTGCCCTTAAGTAGGGGCAGACCTGTGTGTCTGCCCTTAAGTTAAATGAATCAAGAAATATCAAATACTAATAATCAATTCTTTTTGGACATAAAACGGCTATTTTCTCGTTCCCAAACTCCGTTTGGGAATGCCTTCATCAACGCTCCGCGTTGTGTATCTTAATTAATAGCGTTATCCGAAAACAAGCACTTTATAATGTTTAAATAGTTGTTTTCCTAGCAGGAGCAGGTTTGCAACCTGCTCCTCATGTTTTATTCCTAATGAACTGGGTTACAAACTGGGGTGTTAAATTTGAATTAATTTTGCTCAATTTTTTTCACCCTTTTCTTGTCTGAATCAGAATTTTCAGAATTTTAGAATTAACAGAATAAAACCTAAAATCATTATAAAACCTAATAAAACCTAAAATCATTAAGCATTTATTCTGAAAATTCTAAAATTCTGAAAATTCTGATTCAGACAAGAAAAGAGTGAAATTTTATGAGCAGAATCACCTCAAATTTAACACCCCAGTTACAAACCCAGTTCAGCCCAACAAAAAATCCCTCAACTTAATGGCATTCGACGCTTGCTACTCAGTCAACGTCATTCCAATCACGTCTAAAGTCGAATAGACAAGAGTCCCACTTTCAATGAGCCGATAGCCAAAGTATACTCGCACATCTCCAAGTATATCAAGTGGATTATTCCAAATTGGAAGTGGAATAACTGGCACCAAGGTGATTCGATCTTGGAAGGAGACTAATGACGACATCGCGCCATCCCAAGGCAAAGGTGTACCTTGGTTGTCTAACATATAGAAGCTTGGCAATGACGCACCCGGCGGTGTGTAGGCAAAAACGACTAAAATATCAGCCTTTTGCCATAAGTGTCTTACATCTGTCAGCACATTACCGTGAACCTCCACATTTTTCTGCTGACTTCTCTTGAAGGTATAACGCTTCTGATAGTCTTCAACAGGGTTACTATCTGATCCAACAAGTCTTGCGCCTCCTTGTAATATCGCCCAAGTTGAGACACTGTTTCCTTGATTGTCAATAGCACTGATACCATTAAGCTTTGGTAGAGCGACGAGGGTTCTACTGTGAGTTTCCATATACTTTTGGTGAACTGAGAAAGTGACACTCTCATCTAGCGTCACGTCTTCTTCAAATCTCACATTGTCGCCAATAATCAGATTGGAGAGGTGGCTGTTAGCACGAACCGTTACGGACTCAATTTTGGTATACGTCTCTTTGAAAGGAGTACCATTAATGCGACCTTTCAATATAGCTTTTCGTACTACTTTAGTGCGGAACTCAACGTTGGTGAAAGTGACATCTTCTCCGTAAGTTACGTCTTCCTGAACAATCACGTTGGAAACACGGCTCTTGGCTTTGATATGCACTTTTTCCAAAATAGCGAGTTTTTGGCTATCGCCGATAATGCTTCCACCAATACGATCAATGTTCTTTTGAGAACCAACCAACGGTTTTCCGTTACCCACAATCTGAGTATCAGGTGCTAAACGGACATTTTCAACGACACCATCGACTTTACTGGCGAGAACGACTTTGCCGCCAAGAACACCTTGAACTTCACCAGCCTCATTGATACCACTGATGGAGGCTCCACGAAATTCAAAATTTTCAAAGGCACCTTCTACTTTGATATAACCCGTTGCAATACCACCGAAAATGATACCTTCTGCTCCGATAGTGACATTAGAGAGCCATCCGTTATTGGTGACTTTTGTTTCTATAATCGCATTGGAAATTTGCCTGCCCTCTTTGATTTCTTTTAAGTCAGTAACGGTTTGCCCGCCGGCATTACAACTGCTATTTACTATACCCGAAGTAGAACAGGCAGGAACACCGCCCGAACCGCCCGAAAAGGTTGGAACCGTTGGTGTCGTCGTTTCAGATTCAGGTTTCGGTGAAGTTGGAACCGTTGGTGTCGTCGTTTCAGATTCAGGTTCAGATTCAGGTTCAGGTGTTAGATCAAATTGAGCCTCGTACTGTTTTGGATTCACATAAACTAAGGTGGCTTCTGGGCAATTGACACCTTCAATACAAATTATCGTTGAAGCTTGCACTAATTTGGGTTGGCAGTTCATATTGGAAAGAAGTTCTATGCTGCCATTATCACAATCGCCTTCCCAACCCGAAAAGAGCCAGCCATTATCCAGTGTGATGGAGAGCGTGATCATTTCGCCATCCTCGAAAGAGTCGCTACATTGATTGCCCCCACTACCACAAACAATACCACCCGGCGAACTACTCACCGTACCATGTTCAACCCCAGAAATGCTCAGGGTGCGAGGTTCTAACTCAAAGTTGACGGTGCAGGTGACATCGCTGGTGAGAAGGATTTTATCCTTCTGACAATCGTTATCACCGGTGAAGTTCAGAAACTCTGACCCCACATTCGCAACGGGAATCAGCGTGACATTCGTGTCAATATCAAAAGTCTGTTCGCAGGGCGCATTGTCATTCTGACAGTTAATACCAGAAGGTTGACTTGTCACTTTACCAAAACCGTTGCCACCATATTTCACGGTGACTGTCATGGTGGAAGGTAAAGGTGGCGAAGGGGCTGGAGTCGGCACCGCACTGTCATTAATAGCATATTCAATGCCTATAATGAGGGGATCATGATCGGAGGCACGGTAAGGATCAACGTTATACAGATTGGTAAGCTGTTCACTTGATTTGGATTCTTCATTATAATCAATGACTTGTGGTTCATCAGCATTAATATGCCATTCGGTTACACTGGTTATCTTGGATGTCAAACTCGCACTTGCCAAGGCGTGATCAAGATAGCCGGCTTGCCCGTTATAAACATAAGAATAGGCATTTGCACCAATGAATGTTTCCACTAAATCAGTATAGCCGGCATTTTTAATTGCGGTAATCGGCTCTTCCTTAGCGTAAGCATTGAGATCGCCAATGATGAGAATATTGTCACCACCAGAAGTGGGATCTGTTGCTAACCAATTGTTCAACGTATTCGCTGCCTGAATCCGTTCAGCATTCCAGCAACCTTGCCCATCGTCTTGATCTTCATTAAGGCTGCCATCAGTTGGGCAACTACCTTTGGCTTTAAAATGATTAACGACTACCGTCATTTGTTCGGCGGAAGCTTTTTCCATAAAAGTTTGGGCAAGAGGAGGACGGCGCAAATCAAAAGGTGGATTTGTTGTCGTCGCTGGCATGTCAACCGGAATGACTGTCTCAACACAATAGATAATAGCCACTTTTATTTCATCTGAGCCAAGCTCAAAATCGGGCTTAATAAAGCTATAAGTTGTACCATTTGGCGCGACAGCATTTAATCCATTCACTAAATCTTGAATCGCACTATTTGTCCCATAACCATCATTTTCCATTTCCATTAAACCAACAATATCAGCACCCATTGCTACGATAGCACTGATGATTTTGTCGCGTTGGCGCGTAAATTCTGAGGCAGTATCTGCACCGTGTGAAGTCGGGAAACCACCATCACCATTGAAATAGTTTAACACATTGAAACTAGCCACTTTTAGTCTTCCGCTGACAGATGCTGGTACTCGCGGATTGGTATCAATAAATGTTGGAGTACTTGTTGGATGGACGCGATATTTGTCAAAACTATAAGTCAACACACCAGTAATGCCAGTGACTGTGTTGCCACTGCGTAATGTGTGAGTGGCACTGAGTTGTGGCGATGGATAGATAATGGGTTCTGGATTAGGAGTCGTATTACCATCATCAATGATAATACGGTTCAAGTCATTTTGGCTCTGGAACGCATTGGCAGCAGCACCCGGCTCTGTCACATTGGTTGGATTGAACAAGCGTCCTTTCGATAACGTCAATTGACCAAAAATGCTTAACTCGTCATTATCACTCACTGTGAGCGTTTGCGGTAAATTCACCGACATCCCTTCGTAGCGTTCAAGAAAAGCGTCATCAGCCAAAGGTAAATTGATTGTTGCTGGAATAACGGTTGCGCCGTGACTGCAAATCGTCACATTGCTGATGTTTTTCAATTCGGTGAGATCATTAAATTCATCAACTTCACCGGTTACTATAACTAGATCGCCTATGCTGACATCGGTGCCATTTGGATTGTAGACAAAAATGCCTTCCGAGGTAAGTGAATCGCCGTCAACCTCGGTGTCTTCCTCCTGCACGAAAAATCCTTCTAATTGATTATCCGCTTGAAAGTCTCCGACGACGACACCTTCAATGGTATGCGTATTGCCGATTTCAGTGCTAGTGGTGCCGTTGCCTTGGATGGTATGAATTTTTGCGGTATAACTACCACACTCATTAGCCCGGCCAATAGTCGCAGCTATCTTATTGAAATCATTAACATTATTGCTGGTGTCTGTGGCATTGGGGAGACGAGCAATCGCCTCATCCGTTACCCCAGTGGCATTGCCATTGCTGCTGCTACCATCCGGTGCCCCGCCTTCACCAATCTGCACTTGATCAATGACTGTCGCAGTTGGATCCTTTAGTACAATTGTGATGTTGTTGCTCATTTGCCCACTACTATCCACATTACCTAATACTAAGTAGTCACCCTGAGCCGTATTGGTAAACTCGCCGCCATTAAGGCTAATGTAAGTCGATGTTTGAAATGCACCATAGTTGTTGTTAGTCAAATCACCAATGACATCAGAGCCATCATTCAGTTCAATTGTCCAATCGGTCAAATTTAACCCGGCAGTGGCAATGTAGAGTTCGACCCATTCATCCACGTTTGATATAGTGCTGGTACCTATTTTTCCGGTGAAGTTATGGGTACTCCAATCTTGTTGGGGATCGGTGACAATTTCATTAATCAATATATCACCTTGCTCAGAAGGGAGGGCTTGTCCAGTATTAAGACGACCAAAGGTGTTGGCAATTGCCGTGTTCCAAGTGAAGTCCTCATCATTCGTTCCTGTGCCGATCAATTGTAACGAATGGTTGTTTTGCGTCGTCGTATTACTTTCAGCCACCCCAATGTCGGTACTTGTTTTGCCATTAGCAGCACCATCGCTGGCAGTGAAACTGCCCTCATAGCTCAGGAATTGGAGAACCGTGCCATCCTTATTAACCAGTGCAATGCCATTCTTATCGTTTTGTAAGCCGTTGCTCTTGTAATTAACAACAATCACACCGTAACCGTTACCCATATCCGGGATAGTTCCACTCAAAGTATCAGAATCCGGCGGCTCGGCACTTGGTGTCGTATAGACAATCTGATCGTCTCCATTGTAACGAACAATACGCCAACCATCAATGTCAGTAGCAGCGGGGCCAAAGATCTCAATAGCCTCGCCACTATCATCACCAATATTATCATAATGAATTTCGTTGATAAAAACGGGAGTTAAAGCCAATACTGAATTGCTTATCAGCAAAAAGAGGTTAATGAATATGAAATGAAATTTTTTAGTCACTGTTAGAAGTCTCCCTACCATTGTAGATACACAAAAGTTTTTTAACCTAGAATACCAGTTTTTTGAAAAAACGGGGTTTCTCATCATTATATGAAAACGTCTGAATCAGGATTTTCAGGATTAAAAAAATAACGTTTGAATCAGGATTTTCAGGATTTCAGGATTTAATCTTGATTCGCTCGGAACGAAGTTTCAGGATTAAAAAAATTTGGTATCCTCTTAAAATTTGGTGGTCGGATCGAAATATAGGGTGGGTAGGAATGAAATGGAAACCCACCGTTCCATTGTGAGAAATGGTGGGTTGTAACGAAGTTTCTGTGAATTATTGGGGTCAGAGTAACATTAATTGATTAACTTTTATTTTTGATCAGATTATTATACCATCAATGGTTCGGACACTTTTTGAGGGGGCGAACTCTCGTTCTTTAAGGGCCTGATTTTTAAGGGGTGCTATTAAATGCCACTGAGCCAAAAAGCTAACTTTGATTTAATGGCCCTCAATAAAATCAAGTACTTATAAATCGTCATTGGATAACCAAAAAAACTGTCCGAACCATTGATACCATATTAATTTTACTCTGACCCCAATTATTCGCTTCTCGTTACGCTTGCTACGATTCAAGATTTAACCCGTAGCAATGCTGGCTGCAGGTCGGGAGCAAGGCGAGGGCTATCGCTATCACTCTATAAGAGTTAAAAGCTTTAAATTCAATGAGTTAAAAAAATATCCATAAAAATTAACATATTTATAACTATTTGATTTAAAGAGAATTTTTTCAATATAGAGCGATAGCCCTGGGAGCAAGGCTTAGTTAGGCTTCTACCATACTTATTATTTCATTTTTAACAAATAATAGGTTTTTGTATATCAATTTTAAATCACCTATTCTTGTAGAATCAAAATATTGTGATATATAGTATTGATATTTACCAGTATCTAACTTTTCCAAAATAGCAAAATGCCAAATTCCAGCAATAATATAAGCACCTTTTATAAATTTCCAATTATTTAATTCAACGGCACTTATAAGTTCTGCTAAAAGTTGTGGCCTTGGATTTCCATATTCCTCACTTCTTTTAAACTCTTGAATAAAAAAATAAGGTTTTTTGCTCTCTACCAATCCTTCGGAAACAACAAAATCTACTGTACCACTTAATTTAAACTGACTCGTTTTGTAGCTTATTTGCAATTCATAAAAATCTCTCATTTTCTTCTCAAATGATTTAAACCTAACTTTATTCAAAATTGGAACGATAAAATTAACTTTTAAATCTTCTTCACTATAACTGTCAATCAAAGATTTATTATCTTCAATTAAACCTTTAAGAAATACTTCGATTGAATTATCTATTTCAATCTGATTGTTTAACCATTCATCAAAAATACTATCATCTAAATTTTTTTCAATATCAAACAACTTTTTTAAATCAATATCTCTAATTTTACTATATTGATAGGTGGGAATCTGATTTTCATCTTTACCCTCTAAGATATTAACTTTTCTCTTTAATTCTTCTATCTCTTTTAACAATTTTAATAATTCAAGTTCAGTATTCATAAAATATCCTAATTTTTACCTAACACCGTTCTTGAGCGGCCGATAGGTCGGCTCCAAGACCAAGACATAAATATCGCTCTACCCACCCTACGCTCGCTCGCTTCGCGTCGATACAGGCATTCCCAAACGGAGTTTGGGAACGAGCAAAAAAAATTTTAAATCAATCGAGTCTGACCCCATTGATTTCAAAAACTAGAAGGATAAAGCTCGAATAAATAAATCCCTCCGCCTAACACAGCCCCATAGACATATGACCAGAAACCAAATTTGTCGCTCAACTGAGCCCTTTTGCAAATATAAAGTATGTAATTGCTTAACAGAAATCCTAGCACCAGCAGCAATGACAATGGAAAGGCTCTTTCCCAACGCACAGACGGCCCACCAAACCACTCAAACATAGAAATAAGAGTCAGAAAAGCCACAGGGAAAACTCTAAGTATGAAATGGGAGAAGTATAATAACAAATACCCTGCCCGACTGTGTTTATTGATATATTCTGTAATTGTTTCGTTAGCCGATATTGAGCGTTGAAGATGACTCTGCCGTGTATTCAAAGTGGAAAAAAGCATCTTTTCATCCTGAGTAATTCTATTTTCCAATTCCGTAATTGGAAGAGAGTGCTCTTTCTTTAGTACTTCAATTTCATAAGAAATTTTTAATATTTCATATTTTTTTCGCAAAGCATCTAGTGAGGATAGATTAAGTTTGTGTTCACGAAGTGCGGAAATTAGCTTCAAAAAACCTATCACTCCGTAGTACGCCACTAATATCAGAATAACACCCGCGAGAATCTGATTGCCGACAAGATCCCCGAATATTTTAAGAACATCTTCCATAGATTGTTAATTTCCTATGCCTAACATCGCTCTTCACCCGCACGGCTTTTTGCGTCAGGTGCAAGGCTTATACCTAGCAGCCTGTCAGATTAATCATTTTGCCAAAGCTGACTTGCAAGCTATTCCTTAATATTTCTCTAATCTACTAAAAAAAGATTGGAAAAAAATGTTTTTGAATGGCTCTAAAATCTCATTTCACACAATGAATTATTTCTCCGACAGGCAGCTAGCAAGCGTAGGGTGGGTAGAGGTACGAATCTACCCACCATTAAATTATCATTGACACCCGAAAATTCAAAAATTCAAATCAATTGGGTAAATGAAAATCTTACTGTTTACATTTTAACACATCAAATCCAAAAACATTAACTTTTTTAACGTTAATTTTTCAAAATATTTTCGCCCCTCACACCTTCTGCCAATTAATTAAACGCTTCAGTGCGATTTTTTAATTTATCAGGGCGGCAAAAAAATAGCGACATTGGAATACGTACAAAAGATAGTACAACAAATATTTAGTACAACGGATTTACGAAAAAAACGGATTTAGAATAAACCATCAAAAAAATCCGTTGATTCCGTAAATCCGCTGTACTAAACCACCAACAACCGAACATCCACCGCACGACTCCCAATCCGAAGCTCATATTTTTTCTTAGGTTTTCCATAAACATTAATATTTTGATGGGTGCTGATTGATGTATTTTCATCAATATAGTTGCTTTGCTGAAATAGGATTTTTTCCACCGCTTCTGATGTAAGTTATTGATAATATTGTATTATTTCATTTTTTAGGCGGGTTTCAAGCCTTTTTATTTGCCCTAAACCATCAACAATGGGTATCAGCAAAATCAGATAATCTCTTGCGCGACTGATGGCGACATTTAAAATATTTTGGTTGTTCAGGAAGATAATTGCTTATCAGCAAAAAGAGGTTAATGAATATGAAATGAAATTTTTTAGTCACTGTTAGAAATCTCCCTACCATAAAAGATTTTGGCCTAAAGACCTGTCAGGTTTTGAAAACCTGACAGGTCTGATAATTTTAACTTTTCTGAAAGTCTATAGAAACATTATGAACCGGGTTAAAAACACAAAACCGCCCAAACGCGCTAAAAAGATAAATTCGTTATAAATCAATCACTTAAATACAATGCTCTGAAAACGAATTTTAGTTTTCACCAAATAAGCGGGCTGTTCCAGATAAAATAAAATTGACAATGTGCTAGTGCAGGATCGCTCCAATGTCGATACCATCCCCGCCTTGAAATAAATTGATCTCGCTTCGCTTCGGAACGAAGTTTCAAGGCTAAAAACGAAAGTCGGCTAAAGTCCGACTAAAAATACCTTAATTTTCCAGTGCCCTTTAGGGTACTTGAACTTTTAGCCTTAGAATTTATTCTAAGGTGGGATGGTATCAGAACTTCTGCTTTCCTGCACTAGGCTTCAATAGGAATTGAAATCGTAAACATTATGCCTTCACCCTCCACACTATCACATCGAATAGAACCATTCAGCTTATGTGTAATCAGATTATAAACGATATTTAACCCCAAACCACTACCACCGCCCTGACGATTAGTTGTGAAAAAAGGATCAAAAATTTTATCAATCACATCCGCGGCTATGCCATTCCCATTGTCAGAATAGCGCATCACTAATTCTTTTTTTTCGCTCATTTGAGCAGTAATCGTAATTTGCCCTTTAGATTTACCTTTAAACCCATGTATCAATGAGTTCATCATAAAATTCGTGAATATCTGAGAAAAAATGCCCGGATAACTAGAAAGAACGATTTCCCCATGACACTCAATGGATACTTGATGTTGGGTGCGCTTGAATTTTGGCTTTAAAGTCGTAAAAATTTCGTGCAAATACTTTTCTAGTGCAAAAGTGCGTTGTCGTTCACCGGTTTGATCAACAGCCACCTGTTTGAAACTCTGAATCAATTCGGCAGCACGAGTTAAGTTTTTAAGCGTCAGTTCACTGCCCTGTTTGGCGGCTTTCAAATATTTATCTAAATCAGAGCGTTTCATTCTGCCGGCTTGATACAAGTGAATTAATTCGTCAGTCAGCGTTTCTACTCGAGAAGTCGCCGTTACCCCGATGCCAACAGGTGTATTAATTTCGTGGGCAACGCCGGCAACCAAATTGCCTAATTCAGCCATTTTTGCAGATTCAACCAACTGGTTTTGAGTATCTTTTAATAATTGTAATGTATTCTCAGCTGCCTTTTTTGCTTCATTAAGACTATAGGTACGTTCTTCAACTTTCAGTTCCAAAGTCTGTGAATACTCTTCTAACTCCTCATGCAGTTGTTTAATATGAAGATGCGTTTTGATGCGAGCAAGCAATTCATTTTTTAAAGTCGGCTTGACAAGATAATCATTAGCACCCACCTCTAATCCCATCACTAAATCAGAAATTTGATTTTTAGCCGTCAATAAAATAATCGGTAATTTATTGGCTTCCCACTTTTCGCGGATTTTTTGCGTCACCTCATAACCTGTCATATAAGGCATCATCACATCAAGCAAAATCAGATCAGGTTCAATTCCCTCTTCAAGAATCGTAAGTGCTTGCGAACCTGAAGCGGCTTGAATAACGGTATAATCATACAAAGAGAGATGGTTAACAAGCACATGCAGATTGATCGGTTCATCATCAACAATCAAAATTTTAAAAGCACCAGATGCATTATCTGGCGGTGTCGCATTTTGAGGTTGTGGTGTGTTGGCTAAAATTTCAGAACGATTGATTGGCGGAATATTTCCACCTTGAAGTGGCAAAGTCTCTTCTCCTAGAACGGCATGAAGCCCTCGAACTTCGGTATTTTCTAAAGCATCAGCTTTGCGATGATGTGGTATTGAATCGCTATGCGAAGTCGTCATAGCAACAGGAGACGGTTCAGCTTTCTGCTCACTGTTAACTGATAACGGTTCACGGTTCACTGATAACTGATCACTGATAACAGGGAGACTAAAAGTAAAGCGCGAACCAATTCCAACGGTTGATTCTACCCAAATTTCTCCGCCATGCAATGCGACAAGTTGTTTGGCAATAGCTAAACCTAAACCTGTGCCGCCCTCTGTTGCTAATTCGCCGATTTGTTCATAAGATTCAAATATTTGCGTTGTTTTATCAGCCGGAATACCAACACCCGTATCGGAAACGGTTATCAACAATTCTTCTTTACCTTCAGTTGAACTGTTTGAACCAGCGTTTTTCTTCCCGTGTTTTCTGATTTTAGCTAATACTTCAATACGCCCCTTCTCTGTAAACTTAATGGCATTACCCACAAGGTTATGTAGAATCTGTTGTACACGCGCTTCATCAGCGTTTACTAAGGGAAGATCATTTGGAAGACGATTAACGAGTTGTAAATCTTTGCTACCCACCATGAGGTGGCTGAACCTCAGCACAATTTCCGCGATTTTTCGCATATCAACAGGCTTCAGTTGCAACTCAATATTTTTATACTTTTGCCTAGAAAAATCCAGAATATCGTTCACAAGATTGGCAAGACGCTGCCCACAGGCAACAACCATGAACAATTCGGAACGGGTTTTAGTGGAAAGTTTTTCTTCATCAATCAGGGCTTCAACAATACCAATAATGCCATTAAGGGGGGTGCGTAATTCATGGGAAGTATTCGCTAAAAATTCATCCTTGAGTTGGTTAAGGCGTTGCAGTTCAGCATTTTGAGACTCTAGTCTCGAAAACGATTCTTGTAATTGTGTTGACATACGACTGAATGAATTAGCGAGTTCCCCCGCTTCATCCTGACGCTCAATTTCGGCGGTTTGTTCCCATTCACCCTTTGCGAGTGCTTTTGCTGTGGTATTTAAACGAATCAGTGGTTGTATAATCCATTGGGCAGATAAAACACCTACAAAAATTGTAATAATAAGCGCAACCAAACACAATAAAATGGTGTAATGCATATTGGCATCAATATGTGCCATAAAATCTGCTTCAGGCACAACCACAACGATGAGCCAATCTAGCCCCCACTCATCATTAAAGGGCATGACTTGAAGAAAGTGTTGTTGATTACTTTTTATCTCTATAAAATTAAGATTTTCTCTATTTTTAATTGTCTTGAGATCACCAAAGTATTGGGTTAAATAGCGTGCCGTGGCA
>Ga0233403_10000788_pt1 | contig 15151 bp, 11 predicted proteins | sample Na_oxic_1_MG_FD_179866 | JGI IMG/M metagenome (GOLD analysis project Ga0233403, IMG submission 179866) | Seawater microbial communities from Saanich Inlet, British Columbia, Canada - Na_oxic_1_MG | ecosystem: Environmental > Aquatic > Marine > Inlet | place: Canada: British Columbia | collected...
AGACAGCGATTATAGTGGACCAAATCATATGACTCTTGGAGAAGGTAGGAATAACTTTAATGAATTTGGTGCTTGTGACAGAAAGTCTTTATCTCATATAGATAAGGATGGCCCAATTAAATATAAGAAATTTAATACATAACTAATCCTTGCTCCTGACTTATCGGCGGGACTGCGACCCGTTTGGCTCAAAGTATTGATTTATAAGGTTAAATCATACGTAAAGTCAGGGCGTTAAAGAATGAATATAATAAAAGGGGTCAGTACTAGGGTGTTAAATTTGTGCTTAAAAGTCTAATAATTTTTCACCCCCAAATTGAGTACAACGAATTTTAAAAAAACAACGAATTCGGAACCAACTTATAGTGATCCTTCATTCTTTGTGGATTGGTACGATGAATTTAAAGGCTCGCCAGCCAATTGATGAAGCGTCGTAGGCTCGACTCAATTCGTTGTTTTTTTAAAATTCGTTGTACTCATTTTTAGGGTGAAAATTATTGGCCATTTTTTGGCAGATTTAACACCCTAGGTCAGCAAGCGTAGGGTGGGTAGAGCGATAGCGAAACCCACCAATTCTCTTTAGTTTAGCTCATATTTGTTTGATTTTAGGAGAAATAATGTCTAATTATCGCCGTTACCGTGTTAAAGGTGGCTGCTATTTTTTCACAGTTGCTCTTTTAAATCGACAATCACATTTATTAGTTGACAATATTGAACACCAACGGCAAGCTTTTCGTTATGTGATGGAGAGGCATCCTTTCAAAATTGATGCAGCAGTTATTTTACCAGAACATCTTCACTGTATTTTAACACTACCGATTAACGACGATAATTACTCTATGCGTTTGCGACAAATTAAATCAAAATTTTCACGTCAATAACCATCTACTGAAAAACATTCTTCAAGTCAAATAAATAAAGGAGAACGTGGTATTTGGCAAAGACGTTTTTGGGAACATACAATTTGTGATGAACAAGATTATTGTCAACATGTTGATTATATTCATTACAACCAGGTAAAACATGGTTATGTTAAACAACCAATTGATTGGAAATATTTTTCTTTTCATTGAGCGGTGAATTGGGGAATTTATCCAACTAATTGGGGTGGTGATGGAATCAATGAAAAGATGGGTTTTAAATACTTGGAATAATTGGTGGGTTTCGCTATCGCTCTACCCACCCCACGCTTGCTAAGAAAAAGTATCAGAACTATAAAAATAAAAGGCTCAAGCTCGTAAAAATTGGGGGCAGAGTAAATTTAATATGGAACAATAATACTTTTCAAAATTAATGTTACTCTGGCCCTAATATTTTTCAAGCAAAAAGCATTCCGTCCTCTATTGGTATTATAGCTCAAGCGGCAAGATATTACGGTTCAGTATTAAAATGTCATACTGGTAAAATCTTAGACTTGTAATAAAAGATTAGCTTCAAAATCTATTGTGCGTTACACTAAGAAGTCACAAGTAGTTTTGGCGTTTTTAAGTAAGACTCGACTATCAAGTTTTTTAATATCAACAATAACTACAAGGATTGGATATAAGAAAAGATAAGGCAAAAAACTAGATTTATGATTAGCGCACAAATCCTAAATGGTTTATCCCTGTTTATACCAAATCCATGTAGTTAAGTATAAAAAAACTTGATCGTCTTAATACCGCACATTTAAATTATTGTAGCGAACCTACGTGTTTGCCCATATTAACTCATACTGTACTAGGAGCTATACATCTGTCGAAGCATTATAAACTATAAACATGCAATAGTGCGATTTCTTTTCTTTATTAATTAAAAGCATTAGCCAATTAATGTTTTTAGATTAATAATTAAACAAAGCGCGAATCTATGATTAGCGCACAAATCCTAAATAGGTTTATCCCTGTTTATACCAAATCCATGTAGTTATTTAAAAAAAACTTGATAGTCGAGTAAGAGAGGATTATTCATGAAATTTATAAATGTTGTATGCCATACCGTCAAGGTATTGCTGTTATTTTGCTGCATCAGCAACGCTTTTTCTCAAGACTTCCTGAGTTTTGCGTGGTCAGGTGGAGTTACTGACAGTAGCGCGGTGGTGGTGGTTAAAACCAAACTAGCTCCAAGCACGGGCGGGGTAATTATAGTGAGCAGTAATGCTGACTTGTCCAGTCCGGTGTACACATCAGCTAATACTTTGGTCGATGCTAATATCATTCGCTTTGAGGACATTGTCGGATTAAGCCCCAATACCAGCTACTATTATGGCGTAAAAATTGATGGCGTTTTGGACAGTGTATTAAACGATACAGATAATGGGTTAGACCCATATACAGGGACGTTTAAAACCATGCCAGTGCCCGGAACAGCAGCCAGTTATAATTTTATTTTTGGTTGCAGTATAAGATCCAATCCACTTGGTAATGCGGAAGTATTTGATACCATAAAAAATAAGGGGCCAATATTTTGGATGAGCACCGGTGATTTTCATTATGGAGATGTTAAAATCAATGATCCAGCAGCTTTTAGGTCGCAGTTTGATAAGCGTTTGGTTTCGGGTGGAACGGGAACCAAATTGGCATCCCTTTCTCGTGCCTTACCTTTTGTTTTTATGTGGGATGACCATGATTTTGGTCCAAACAACAGTCACGGTGCAGGGGTGACCAATTCGTATAAGCAAGCTGCGCATAAAGTATTTCGTGAATATATTCCCTATCACGATCTGAATTTGGCGGGTGATGCTGCTTATACCTTAGGAGAAGAGCCTATTGCCCGAGCGTTTACCGTTGGTCGAATTCGCTACATCTTGACTGATTTGCGCAGTGAAAGCACTCGGAATATTGGAACGGGTGAAATGAAATTAGGAACCACCCAAAAAGCGTGGTTTAAAGAGGAATTAATCAAGGCTAACGGAACGTATCCAGTTATTGTTTGGGTGACATCTATACCTTGGAATGGTGATAACGATGATACCAAGAATTCAAGTAAAGATGGCTGGCAGTATTTCATTGATGAACGTGAAGAAATTGCGAATTTTCTCAATGATAATCATATTACGGGTTTTTTTGCCTTATCGGGAGACATGCATGGGATGGCTATTGACGATGGCACGAATACGGACTTTACAAGTGCAGGTAACGGCTCCGGGTTCCCCTTATTTCACGCATCTCCACTGAGCAACAAATCCGGCAGTTATAAGGCAGGCCCCTACAGTGAGGGACAGGCTAAGGGAACGACTGGTGGAACGATGTTTGGTATGGTGGATTTTACCGATGATGGCGATACGATCACTGTTCAGATGACAGCAAAAGATCAAGATGATACTACGGTCATTGCTACAAATGATAATATTGGTAACCATATTGCCTATTCATTCACCCAGTCAAATCCACTGTTGGTTAGTTTGATCCCTGCTGATGACAGTAGCGGAGCAAGTGTGACTGCTGATTTGGAAGTGAACTTTAGCGAAAATATTATAGCCGGAACCACCGGTAATGTACAGCTCTATAACGCTGCTAATGACAGTATTATTGAGACCATCGCCATAACTAGTCTGGCAATAAGCATTTCAAATAATTCTCTAAGCATTAATCCGACCACCGATTTGCCAAGTAATACAAGTATTTATGTCAGCATAGTTCATGATGCCGTGTTTGATGCTAGTAGTAATGCATTTGCAGGAATAAGTGTTCCAACTGGAGTGGCATATAAGAAATGGAATTTTACGACTGGATCAATAATAACGGCAACTGAAAGTGATGGCACTTACAATATAGGTGATACGATTGATATTACCATCCAATTTGACAACATTGTCACTGTAACTGGCATACCACAACTCACATTAGAAACGGGTACTACTGATGCAGTGGTAGATTATACCAGTGGCTCTGGCACAGATACCTTAACTTTTACTTATACTGTTGCTAGTGGGCATACCAATACAGATTTGGATTATGTTAGCACGACAGCCTTGTCTTTAAACGGTGGAACTATCCAAAATGCGGATTTAACTTTACCTACCCCCGGAACTACAGACTCTTTAGGAGCTAATAAAGACTTAATCATAGATGCCGTTCTTCTCAATGCACCAACATATTTAACTGCCAACCCAGTTTCTCAAACTCAAATCAATCTCTCTTGGACTGACAATAGCACTGATGAAAGCGGTTTTAAGATCGAACGAGCGGGAAGTTTAATCACAACCACTGCCGCTGATGCCATAAAATATAGTGATAGCGGTTTATCCTGTGGCACAACTTACAGTTATTCCATCAAAGCTACAAATGCGAATGGTGATTCTATTGCGGTAACCAGTAGTGCTACTACGGAAGCGTGTCCAAGTGAAAACACATCAAATTCCGATTCCAGTAGTTCCGGCGGCTCAACTCCATTACCAAATGCCATGACAATATTTACCAAATTCGGTGGATTAGGCTCAGGAACCATAACCAGCGAGCCGGGTGGTATCAACTGCAAAAAAGAAGACACTGAATGCAAAGCAACTTTTGCCACAACTTCCAAAGTTAAACTAACTGCTACAGCAGACGTTGGTTCAGAATTTAACACATGGGTTGGCGAAGACTGCGATAAAGAGATGTTCCTAACCAAACATTTCAAATGTACTGCCTACTTCAAATTAACGCCGCGTACCTTAACAGTTGATTATCCAGAAAACGGTGTGATTACTAGCTCACTAACTGGCATTGACTGTGGTAATGAATGTAGTTCTGAATTTGAAGGTGGTAAAAACATCAGTTTAACAGCTATTCCAAACGTTGGTTATATGCTTGATTCATGGTCAGAAAATTGTCCAGATGGTAAAGTTCAATTGCTGAAAAATACTACCTGTGTAGCTACGTTTAAAGTTAAACCGGCTGAACCAGTTATAATAACCCCAGTTGATCCAACAGTTCCGGATGTTGTACCACCGACTACGGGTACTGATTTAGTAGTTCCAACAGCAACTAACACAGTTAGCTTCAGTAAGCTAAATTATGAAGTAGCTGAAAATGCTGGAAGCATAAATATTACTGTTAATCGTATTGGTACAGTTGGAGAAGTAAACGTTGACTTATTAAGTTCTGATGATTCCGGTAAAGCAGATATCCATTATCGTCCAATTAATAAAACTTTGTTCTGGGCTAATGGTGATGATATTGAAATTACTGTTCCAGTTGAAATCATTGATAATTCGGAAGTAGATGGTGACAAAACCGTAACCCTAAGTTTGGGCAATGCAGACAATGCCAAATTACGTTTAGACACTGTAGTATTGATCATTGTGGACGATGATGAAGTTCCAGTTATAATCCAACCAGAGCCAATTACTCCAAGTCCGATAGTTCCAATCATTACTGAAGAACCAGTTGTCACAATGCAGGATGAATTTGCAACAGTAGTTACACCGACTACCAGTGGCATATCCTCACCAATGATTGGAAATGCGTGCAATAACTCTAGCAGCAAGTTAGCCATAGGATGTAATGCTCGTGCAGAAACCATTAGCTACCGAGAAGTGGAAGAACATGGTAGTTTAGCTGAAGGAATTTTAGACCATTTGCTTACCAGTGAAGGGCTAGTTTCCAATACCAAGATTACTCCGGATGGCAGTTTAAAAGGTGGCAAAATCTCAGGTTACACCAACAATGAAGGTATGATAGAAGATGTTAAATTTGTCGGAGCTTCCATCAGCGGCAAAAATGCGGAGGGTGAAGTAGTCGGAATTATTGGTGGTAAAATCGTTCTTGCCAGTAAAATCGGCGGCGTAGTTGAAGATGTACGTTTAGCTCCGAATACGCATATTGTTGGAATTGGAACTCCATTAATTGGTTCTGATGATAACTTTGATCGTATCAGTGGAACCATTATTGGCGATAGCGAAAAACCGGCTACTTTGACAAAACTGCACATCAAAACCAAGAGCATTGTTTCCAATGTAATTGTCGATGAAAACGTAACTTACAGCGATGATGTAACTTTTACCAATGTCAAATTCCGCACCAGAGTAGTACAAAAAGTCATCTTGAAAGGTCGGATTAACGGTACTCGTTTCAAGGAAACCTATACCAAAGTTGAATCCGTAACGATTCGTGCCAACAGCCACCTTTCCAATCTGGAAATTGGTGTTAATGTGATATTTGAAGACGGCGTGACGCTAGGTGAAAATATCAGCTTCTCGGTTCACCAGAGCTACATGGAAACCCATAGTATCGCTGGATTGCCAAACTTAACTGGTCTCGCTGCGACTGATAGTCAAGGCAACGAAGTTTCAACTTGGGCAAGTTTACAAGGTGGAGTTAGACTTGGAGCCGATGCTGAAAACTATCATAAGAAAGTCACGTTCAAGAGAAGTAAGCAGAAAAAAGTAGAGATTCACGGTAATGTGCTGACCGACATAAGACACATTGGCCAATCGGCAGACATTGTAGTGTACGCTTACCACACCCCACCGGGAGCAACATCACCAACCTCCTACATGATAGACAGTGGCGGTATGCCGTTACCTTGGGACGGTGATATGTCCTCATTAGTTCCCTTCCAAGCTGAAGTATCCTTGACTCCAGTGGTTCCAGTTTTGATTTGGAATAATCCACTTGATATAGTTGGAGATGTGCAAGTTTACTTTGGCTATCGTCTGCTTGAGAATGGAGAGCTTGTTTACTCGCTGGAAGATGTGATTGAGATGGAATTTACTGAGTAGTAAAATTCTCGTTCCCGCGCTCATCGTTATACACAAGTATGTAAAGACTTGATTTTATTGTAGGGTGTATAAGCAAGCGTAGGGTGGGTAGAGCGATGGGTCAATTAAAGGGGTCAGGCTCGGAAAATAATTGGGGTCAGAGTAAAATTAAAGAGTAAAAGGGGTCAGGCTCGAATTAAATCTGGTCCAAGTTTAAATACAAAAAATGCCTAACTAAGCCTTGCTCCCTTTGCTACAAGCCGCGCGGGAGAAGAGCGGTGTTAGGCGACACAAGCTAAGGGAGGAAACTATGGGCGTGTGGGATAGTGGCAACTTTGACAATGACGAGGCTGCGGATCATATCCTAGAAGTCTGCATACCGTTGATGGACCACATCAAGGAGACCGTTCAGGATGATGCTCTGATGGAACCTGATGAGCATGATAGCCCAGTAATGCTATGCAATATTGAGATTCTATGCAATTTGGCTACATCATTGAACAGATACAGCTTCAAGCCTCAAGACAAACCAGAATATGTTTGCGAATTCCCATCATCCAAAGAAGCAGAAGAGTGGAAAGTTAAATATCTCAATGTATGGGATAACTACATAGATGGACTCGATCCAGATGAAGACTACAAGATCGAACGAAGAAAGGTCATTGAAGAAACTTTTGATCGTTTTGTAGAACTAGCAAAAGGCTGGGACAAGCTCGCGTAGGATGCGGTGCGAATAAAAGGGGCCAGACTCAAATCAAAATATAGGTTTAGTCAAAAATCGGACACAAATTTAAATACAACAAATATCCTAACTAATCCTTGCAGCCGACCTATCGGCGGCTGAAGAGGGGGTGTTATCCTTGTAATAATTGGGGTCAGAGTAAAATTAATTCTAACTTAGCGAGCGTAGGGTGGGTAGAAGCTTCGCTGCAACCCACCATTTCCAAATCAATGTCATAGGAAAAAGGGGCCAGGCTCAATTTATTTTATAAACTCCACACAATTCGCACAAAAATTCGAGTCTGACTTTTTTCACTTTGTGTTGGCAAAATAATTTGACCTTGGCCCCTTTTCTTTTTTTGGCTTGGTTAGAAATCCGATTTTTGCAAAAAATTTCTTTGCTTTTTCTGAAAGTCTATAGCAATTCGTTCTCTTAAATTATTCAGATAGAATACCATAATATTCTGCTGGCCAATATGTTATATACTTTTTCATCATCGCCCTCACGCTTTGAGGATCATAAAATCGGGACTTTAACTGTTCTGCCGAGTAGGAATGTGAAGTACCCATTTCGGTGTACCGCAAATTCCGCATGCCTATCTCATTCCCATCAAAACGTCCATCCGGCAATAAATCTAACCAACCCCCCCCTCCTTGAAACCAGTAACGATATAAAAACGGTTGTTGTGCGTCCAGATCATAAAAAGCGAAACAATTCCGGCTACCTGCTGCTACTAAATATTTACCATTAGGTGCAAAGGCGAGCGTCAAAATGTAACCCATAAGTTCTGTCTGCCATACGTCTAATTGTTGGCCAGTTTTGATGTCCCACAACTGCACTGTTTGACCACCACTCGCCAACCGTTGATACAGGGGATCAAAGGCAAGACAATTAACAGAATCTTTATGCCCTTGCAGGACATGTAACGTTTGCCCACTTTCGACATCCCATAGGTATATCGTATCATTCTCACTGTTGTAACCTGCTAACAATTGACCACTCGGATCAAAAACGAGTCCCATATAATCTGGGTATTCATCTTCTTTTAAGACGTGTAGAGTCTTACCGTGTTCGATTTCCTCTACAAATACTTCTCCAGAAAAGGCATGTCTGTGGGCGACATGTTGGCACCGGGGATCAATGACGACGGCATTTTCATTATCACCATTCCTTGACAAAACATGTATAACGTGACCTCGTTCTACATCCCACCGGAACACCGTTGTGTTATTACAGCTACCAGCAAGTTGCCGACCACTTGGATCAAAAGCGACTGATTCGATACTTGTCTCTGGTTTTTCTCGCAGATATTTGTTTGCCCGCAAGACATGTAGTAGTTGACCAGTTTTGACATCCCAGAGGCGCACGGTATTATCATAACTGCCACTCGCCAGTCGCTGACCTTCTGGATCAAAGGCAATTGAATTCACTACACCTTTGTGCCCGTGCAAGACATGTCGAACTTGACCCGGTTCCAAGGACCACAGGCGCACTGTGTCCGAACTGCTAATAGCCAACCATTGGCCACTCGGGTCAAAAGCAATAGCATTGACAGTTGCTTGATAATCTTGTAAAGGGTTTTGGGTTTGACCGTTATCAAAATTTCGTAGATACAGCCTATCTCGACTAGCACTGAGCAATCTGCCACTAGGATCAAAGGCAATTGGGATTATCAATCGGCCATAATATTCTTGCAAAACTTGTAGGGAACAGCCGTTTTCGGCATCCCAAATACGCACTGTCTTGTCTTCACTACTACTGGCTAATTGCTGACCTTCTGGATCAAAGGCAACCGAGAGAACCGCTTCTTTATGTCCGCGTAAGACGTGTAGTAGTTGGCCACTATCCACTTCCCACACACGTACCGCATAATCTTTCTTGGCATCATAATCTCTATCACAATTCTTATCATAATCTTTATTAAAAGGTTTATCAAACTCACCACCACTCCCGGTGACGAGTCGCTGACCTGTAGCATCAAAGGCAATATCGTTAACAATACCTTTATGTCCATACCAGACATGTAATAATTGGCCGCTGTCTACTTCCCAAAAACGTACTGTATTATCTCCTATTCCAAAACAGAAACCGGCAGCCCCTTTAGGCAAATGCCAATGATGGGGGCCAAAGTTTTTACTTGGATATTCATACCCATTTTGCCAAGCAGGTAGGGCTGCTTTGCTACGTCCTTGCCATACTTCTATATACTTTTTTTCTTCTTCGGAATCCAAAAAAATACCGCCGCCCCCGGCACTGACTAACTGTTTACCACGAGGATCAAAGGCGACAACATTAACAAACGAGCCATGTCCTTGCAAAACCTGCAAGATTTGACCACTGGCTACATCCCACAAACGCACAGTTCTGTCGCCACCGGCACTCGCCAGTAGCTGGCCCTCTGGGTCAAAAGCCACTGAATTGACTGAATATTTATGTCCTTGCAAGACGTGTAAAAGTTTGCCACTGTCCACTGCCCACAGGCGTATGGTTTGGTCATAACTCCCACTGGCTAATCGTTGACCACTGGGATCAAAGGCGACTGAAACAACGGCATCAGTGTGTCCCTCAAGGGTATATAGGGGATAAATTTCATCACCAACCACTTGCCACAGTAAAACCGGCCCCTGTTTACAAGCGGTAGCCAACAACTGGCCATCCGGACTGTAGGCCACAGCATTGAACCATAAACCATAACTGTGTTGCACAACCGGTTTAAGGGATTTTTCAGTATCAATAAGTGAATTATTCATATTTTTTACTCAGGTTGAAATGTGACATATTTTTTCATTAATGCCCTCACACCTTGAGGATCATAAAATTGGCCAATCACGATTCTTTAGACTTTTTTAGTCCAAGTCTTAGAAACACCCACATATTCAAATTCCGCTTGTTCCATAGCTTCTTCTATGGAATCATGAAAAGTATCGCTTTGAACATGCCATTGTGAATCACAACCAAATAAATAACATTCTTTCATCCGGTCATATTGGCAGATAAGCAATCCTGAAGCCGGGGGTAACAGTACTTCTTTTCCATCTTTGTAGTGTGAATGTACACAAGCACCCGTCGGCGTGTGACGCTCGTCTATAGGGCTAAAAAAATAACCTTTGCGTCGTTTATTTTGTCTGGTGGTGGTTTCATAACTGGTATAATAAGTAGACTATTTTTTTATGATTTGTACTTCAGTACTTAGGTACAGCTTATATAGCATTATTGCTTACACCCAATGGAGAGTGCTTGAAAATCCACAAGTGAATTCATATAAATAGATTCGCCAATTTTTGGCAATGCACCGGAGAACAACATGCTCGAAAATTTAGATACCATCAGTTGGTCAACACTTATCCATGCTTATGGCTCTGCTTCCGATGTACCCGGACAAATACGAGCGTTGACAAGCAATAACAAAAAGAAGCGAGATAGAGCACTTTGGGAACTCTACGGCAATATTTTTCACCAAGGCACACGATATGAAGCCACACCGTATGCCATTCCTTTCTTATACGAGTTGCTTGATATGTCAAGCATTGAAGAAAAAGAGAAAATTATCTATCTTTTAGTGAATCTCGCTCTTGGCTATGAAGAAGAGTATTTGCCCGAAGGATTTGATCCAAAAGATTTTCGTTGCCGCATGGCAAAAACGGAACTGAACTTAACACCCAATGAACGCTCTGAATGTAAGAAATATGGATTTAGTCCACCGGTGGTTATTGATTGCTACGATGCAGTTTTGAAAGGCGTGCAGTTATTGCTCAAACTGCTTGATAATCCAGATGTGAAAATAAGGCAAGCGGCTACTTACGCGCTGGCTTGGTTTCCAGAGATTGCCAATGACTCCGTTAGAACAATTCGCAATCGTTTGGAAAGAGAAACAGACGATTTGAGTATTGCTAATATCATCCTAGCCATTGGATTACTGGCTCGACAATCGAAGCATGAAATCAATCTAGCTGGTTTTGAAAATTATTTGTCTTCCCAAAATACTTTAATTATAAAAGTAGCCGCTTCCATCGCATTAGCGAATGATCCTCTCAAAGAAGACATTCTTGATACTTTGATAGAAGCCATTATAAACCCTGAAAAACTTAAGAAGATGAGTGAGGGGCTCATGTTTAATGAGGGTAATTTGGCTGGGTATGCAAGCTTAGTACTCGCAAGTAGCGGTAAACGGGCTTGTGATCGAGTTATTCCAGCATTGTGTGAGACACTCAAATTAGTTAATGTGTACCAATCGCTTGACGTTACTCAAGCACTGCTAAATTTAACTGTTACTGATCCAACTACGCCGGTTAAGGAGAAGCCAGTCGCCTCCCTCACCCCACTACAAAAAAAAGCGTTCACAGCGATTGCTGAACATGGTGGTTGGAAGTGTAACGATGCAACCTTTGTTAACTACTGTCAGTTAGTCCAAGCATACGGTTTACCTGACTCGCAGGAAGCGTTAGTTCAATACCTTTCTTGAAGCGAGCGTAGGGTGCAGGCACCGATAACTGAGTAATGTAGTAATGTAGGGTGGGTAGAGCGACAGCGAAACCCACCTGAGTAATGTATTGAAAACTCAGGAAAAAATGGAACCTAAATTTAAATGATATATGATTCAATATGTTATCCTACATTTTGCCTTACTACTTACGGTAGGTCTTGAAAAATCAGTACACAATCATTATTAATGAACCACCTAAACTTAGTTCCTTACCAAAAATTTGAGATTATGAAATTAATAGGTTACATTAGTGGTTTATTATCATTTTTCAAAGACAGACGCATTATTGAAAATATAGAACAAATGATACAAAAAATCATTGAAAAAAAGACAGTACGTTTGTTTAAAGTTGCTGATGATAAAAAAGAATACAATCGTTATAAATCTCTTTTGGATGGTTCTCTAAAATCAGTTTTAAACAATGAAAAAATTTCTCAGGCCTTACGAGAAAATAGTATTAAGCTTGTGGCTATTCGCTGTCGTCAAGATGAAGCCCAACAATTCTCATCATTTGATTTCCACCTTTTTGAAATTCATAATCCACTTTGACAATAGATATCTGATAGCCTTCTGCCCTAAGCTGTGACGAAACCGGATCGATATGACGCGATTTAATTGAGCCAAGTTCTAACAGTGGAAATAGGCGTACTTCACCTGCCACTCGACACATTTCTTTGATTGAATTCCGGTGAAATTCCGCTGAAAAATGCTGACTGTAAAGAAATAACAGGTGTGAACATAAAGCCAGATCGAATTGTCGATCTTCATAAGGCAGTTGAGGAAGACTCATCGGCAAATAACGGCCCTCTTCTTTTCCAGTTGGGTAGTCAGCAAGAAACGCTTGCATGGCATTCATACGAATCTGCCCAAGTTCTTCAGGGGATGATATGTGATTCCAAACAAACTCCTCCTGATTCTGGCAAGTTTGTTCCATCACTTCCGGGAACGTTGCTTTGATACGGCTTCTTATTTCATCCACACCGAATTGATAAATGGGATCAATTGAGGTCACTTTACCGCCGGCCTTTGTTAAAAGGCTATTAAAACTGGCAGGCCCATCACCGCATCCCAATATATATTTTTTCAAACATTTTTCAGACAATGCGAACATTGCCACATATTCATCATAAGAGCGTCCCCAAGGGACTACTTTTTTTAAATTAAAACTCATTTCCGTTTTTACTCGACTATCAAGTTTTTTTAACAATAACTACAAAGATTTGGTAAAAGTCAAATTGCACCACCGCTAAAATTCAAACGGTTTAAGTACTTTCGCTAAAAAAATTATAGGTGTTTATCCTTTTTTATACCAAATCCTTGTAGTTATATTTTAATTATGTTGATTTGAAGCAACCGTAAACATTGGTTGCGCGATATAAGTACCTTTGCATTTGGGGCATTTCCCGGGTTTTTTAACTTTATCTCTGTTCTCGAAAATATACCCACATTTAAGACATTCTGCCGGAATAATTACGACAGATTTAGAGCCTAGTAAGTGTTCCAAATGGTTGTACAGTTCTTTCTCGGATTTGCCGATTTTCTTTGACAATTCGCCAATGGTCAGCTCACCATATTCTAGATGCTTTAAAATCTCCTGCCTTATTGTCACATTCCTTTCTTCAGGTATATTTTCATGTTTCTTCATATGTATTTCTTACTTTTGCTGGACGGGGTTTGCAAGCCCGTCCGTAACGTTTCATGGTGTTTTGGAAGATTTAAAAAGCTCAAGTTATGCCGGTGTTGAGTATAACAAAACCAGCGGCATCTTCTTTTTACTTAAAAATATCATCAAATCCAAATCTGTTAAGAGTTTTGATAGCTTCAGGGGCACTAATCCATCCCCCTTGTTTTACAACTTCGACTAAAAGGTCTATAACTTCGGATGAATCATCCCCGATCTCACCAAGTGCCCAGCAAATATATTGCTTAACTACTGGATACCCATTACATTCTTCATTGTCGCACTTAAGTTCCTCACTAAGAAGGTTCAACAAAGCCGGAACACTAGTTCGCGCCAAAGCACCAAACATTCCAAGTGCTTCTATGATTTTATCCTGCACGCTCCAATCATATCCTTCTGTGTCACCCAAAAGTTCTTCCATTCTGCTAAGAATTTCGCTATTAGAAGCTTTTAACATTGCAAGCGATACCGCAGCATTTCCTCTGACAGAAAACTTGTCATCACTGAGAGCATTATATAAAAGTTTAATTGCATCGCTTCGTCTCTTAACACACCGGCATGCTGCAATTACCGCCATACCATACAAAGACTCATCTTCAAACTGATTAATAATTAAATTTTCTGCCACTAAAGGTAGTTTGTCAATCATTGAAAATGTCTGAAGTATTCCGTATTTAAAATTGTCTGTCCCAGTTTCATATTCTTTGAGTACTCGTTCGTAAAGATAGGAATCTTTTTCAAGATACCACTTTAGTGATTCACCAGTGGTATATGGATATTCATTAACTCCACATTTAGACATCTCTCTAAAGATTGTATCTATCTTTGTCGTTAGTGGTGGGCTTGTCAACTGATTTAAGAACGAAAACGCCAAACTTACAAGCCACTGTACATCGGAATCTAAGTATAGCAGTAGTTCGTCTTCCGCCAGAAGTACATGCTCCCCCAATGCATTGACAAGGCATGATAATGCTACTTGTTCACCCATTCTAGCTTCATCAAACTTGAGGTTTTTGCCGGATGTTGAGTTAGTATTTACGAGGCGAAAACGCTTCAAAACGCTTTTAACAAATTCTTCCTTTGGAAACTCTTTGTTACTAAACACTTCATCAATAACGGATTCTGATACTGCGTAAAGTTCCGATACGTCGCTTTCCGTGAGAACATAGGTATCACTGATAAGATTTTTTAAGAGGATTATTAGATTCAACATTTTAATTCTCGGATAAATTCATCCAAATTAAGTACTGAAGCACAAGTTATCGAATATTTTGTAGCTCATTAAAAAATAAGGTGGGCAAGAAAAAGACCTTGCCCACCCTACATAAGCCAAGTAGGTCGGGTTAGATTTTTTTGTGCCGGTAAATGTCGGGTTACGTTATCGCGCTACGCTTGATAAGCTAACCCGACCTACATGACTATGGAGTGACAATAGGCAAATAGGTAGGATGTTCTTCGATAAAGTAAATCAATGGAGTCGTATCTAATGCAACGAGTTGCCCTAGTTGTAATGCTTTCACCCATTCCATGAGTCACGCTCCGCATTAATATAGTCTTTTACCGAGACATTTTGCCAAACATGTTTACCTAAACCACGTAGTTCCA
>Ga0233403_10000789_pt1 | contig 15146 bp, 14 predicted proteins | sample Na_oxic_1_MG_FD_179866 | JGI IMG/M metagenome (GOLD analysis project Ga0233403, IMG submission 179866) | Seawater microbial communities from Saanich Inlet, British Columbia, Canada - Na_oxic_1_MG | ecosystem: Environmental > Aquatic > Marine > Inlet | place: Canada: British Columbia | collected...
CCGGCCTTTGTAACTAAGGTCTCCATGCCTTTAAACACAGGCTGTCCAAAACGCATTTTCATGAGTATGATGCATGTAAACATAATAGAATCAATACTTTAAACCATATTTTGGAAAGGTCAATAATTTTACCATTGATCAGGGTGGGAGAAACGGATTTTGAGCCGTCCGAATTGGAAAGCGCATTGGGATTGAGCAGACCAGAATTGTCTGTCACAAAGATGATATCCTGTTCCCCGACAGATGCGTCATCATCTGCTTTGATGCTCAGGCTGAACAGGATCCCGCTTCCTGAAAAAGTGTTGCTCGTTGAATAAACGATAATCCTGCTACCATCGGGCGAGTAATCCAGTGTGAAACCGGAATCTGTCAGATCACCCTTTGAAACCGTGTTGAAGGTGATGTTTTCAGGTAGCCGGATGGTGACATTGATGCCGGCATAGTCTTCTGTACCGCCAGCAATATTAAGATTCAACGAGACAGTCTGGCCCTGAAACACCTCTGCCGAATCAAAGCTCAGTTCCGGTGCGGCATTTGCCTGAATCGGCGTTCCTGTCAGAAAGAATGCCAATATCAGGAGTGTCAGTAATCGTTTCATGCTTTTCTCCTTAATTTGGGTGTTTGAACTACAGATTTTCACGGATTACGCTGATTAAAAAATCCGTGTAATCCGAGCAACCTGCGATAATTCGTGGTTCAAAGCCTGTTTATTTCCACAAAAAAAACCTGAATTGAACACCTTTCGACTCGCCATGAATGTACTCATTACCATCATTATCACGGTTGCTACATCTTCCGAAGTCCAAGATAGAATTATAGGTGTTCCCAGAAGGTGTCCTTACATATAAAAGCCCCTCTTCATCAAAATCTAACACAATACCAGCTAATACAGTTTTACCACTGTAGCTATAATTCCACTGACTGACACCCCATGGAATTATCTGACCATTTGACCGTTTATAATAAGCTGTGATGAGTTTGGGAAGCCCTGTAAATCCGACTTCTTTTGCGTAAGTATTGCCTGCCTCAACATCAAACCACTCGCTATCATAATCCGCAGGAGGTAAACCTTTTAGTGATTCAACTTCGGTAGCAATATCTGCTTTGGTAGCATGGTCAGCCTTAACCGCATGTTCAGCCTGAATCGCAAACGGCGTACTCAGAATCTGCTGCCGCGGAGCAAGCTCGCTCCCGTCATCCACCTTAATTCCGAGATACCGATCTTTCCCACCAAACGCCTCAGCAATGGAACGCCCCTCAGTATCCGTCGTGCCAAGAATCACATTGAACATCCCGTTCACCAGCGGCACACTGCCAAAAACCTGCGCCCCCCATACTTTGTTTCCCCCTGTTGCCGCATCATACAGGTTGAACTCAATTTTTTTGGTTCCCGTGAGCGGTTTGCCGTCCGCATCAGCCAGCATCCCCTGATAATTCACCAGCGGCGGCACGGATGTCTCCTGCGCCTGCGCCATAACCCCTGCCATCATTACAAAAACCATTGCCAATACGATCTGTTTCATTTTTCCTTATTCCTTTCGTTGTTATGGGTTGTTGTTGCGGTTCTGAACCGCAGATTATACGGATTGCACGGATTGCACGGATTTTTTTCTTCCGGCCCTGTATTTTGCTGCAACCTCTCGGACGGGGAATCTTTGCGAGCTTTTCAATTCTTGAAAAGATGCCGCCGACTGAGGCATGACCAATTTTTTCAAGCTCTTTGCGGGCGGATCGGGCGAATGTTATGGTGTAATCATCCATTCAGCTTTCCATGGTGCCTTAATCTTTCTCTGACAGATTTCAAAGATTCCCTGGGTTCATCATCCCTTGAACGGGCGAGCAATGCATCATAAAAATCTTCCCACAGTGAGCCATGCTCCTTCAGATCAATCAGCACAGTTCCTGTGTCACTTACCAAAAATTGAATGCCTTTCATTTTGTACCTCCTTTTTATTCATCTTTTGCCAATTGTTCCAAAAAGAGCATAAACTTTTTCAAATCAGACTGAACAGACTGGCAACATTCCCGCAATTGTTCAGTAAGCTCTTGTAAACGTGATGGTTTCAGGCTGAAGGTATAAACATTCCTGACCACATGACGGAATCCTCTGTATTCATCCAGACAATAGCGGGTTTCCCGACTGATAACTGATGGACGAACATAATTTATACTGGCTGACATTTGCAGCAGCAATGCCTGATGCCAGTTTGAACCTGAAGGTATGCTTTTTTCCATTGTTCGCGCAATATCCTCCAAAATATGCTCAACACCTGTGTAAAAGCTGTGAAGATTCAGCGCCACACCGTCCAGATATCCGTCATCACTGGTTTGTCTGGCTTTGTTCATCAGAAGCTCAGTTCTACTGACCACCTGCTCCAAATCAGGCAGTGTCTGAGATATTCGCCCGCCTAATGCGTTGTAATCCGGATTCATATTACAATTCCCTCCTTTCCAATCCGTTTCCGTAAAGACTCTGCTGCATCCTCTGTCATCACCAGATCAGTTTGTATGTCCGCATCCAAATCAAGGAGCCGGCTGACCGCCCGGTAGTACAATTTTTCATCCAATCCGCAGACTGCCAGATCAACATCGGATTTTATATGAAAAAGCTCTTTTCTCAGCAATGAACCAAACAGAGTCACCTCCTTTGCCCCGAATTCCTTTTTCAGTAAATCAGCTCCTTTTCCGGCAATTTTCCATGCCTGATGATAACGCAACGACAATTGCTTTCTGTCATTTTCCATGCGGCATCGGTGAGTTGCCTTATATGCTGCCATTTGTTCACTGCTTATGTGCATAAACTGAACATCCTTTTTGTTTTCGGACATAAATGCGGATTCCCGATTTTACGGATTATGCTGATGGCGATGATTAATTTGCAAGCCCGCATCATTACAGGTTGAACTCAAGCTTTTTGGTTCCAGTGAGCGGCTTGCCGTCCGCATCGGCCAGCATTCCCTGGTAATTCACCAGGACGGCACGGTCTGCGCCATAACACCTGCCAGCATCACAAAAACCATTGCCAACTCATTTTAAACGTCTTTTCCTGGTTTGGGTTTTAAACCACAGGCCAAGATAAAATCATCTGATTTCACAGAGTTTTTAATCAGCGCAATCTGTGGTTCAGCCTCTCTTTAAGCATCAATTATCACAGCCTCCTCTGATTTCACAGAGCTTTTAAAATAAATGCGGTCTGTATAATCTATGCGGAAAAAAATATTTTCTTACAGAAAATTTAAAAAAATTTTATACTGAATGATTTAAACCACGGATCAAGATAAAATCATCTGATTTCACAGAGCTTTTAATCAGTGCAATCTGTGCTTAACCCTCTCTTTAACCATCAATTATCACAGCCTCCTCTGATTTCACAGAGCTTTTAATCAATGCAATCTGCATAATCCCATATAATCCTATGCAGAAAAAAATATCTTCTTACAGAAAATTTAAAAAAAAATTATACTGAATAATTTCAGATAGTGCAAATCTGTGACATCTGCAATTCAGACTGCCTGTATTCCGATTCAGTTGCCCCGCATATCATTTTTCTTGTCAATCATAACAGGATATGCTAAATATTTTTTCATCATAGAGGAATGCAGTGCTTTGTCAGGACTGCTTTTACTTGGTGATCAAGTTATTTCTGTGGCAATTGGCTCGGAAAACCTGATCACCGGGTGTCAGTCTCCTGATTAGCGGGGACACACGCAGTTTTTTGTCAGCGTTCATCAGCCTCCTGATCAGCGGGATGAATTTCCTCTGCCGAGTGAGAGAATCGCCAAGCTGAGACAGAATGCTGTCCCCTGAAATAAAATTTCAGCACCATGCGGCCTGTCCTGAAATTCCATTTTGTTAAAAAGCTGTCAACACAGATGGTTACACAATTTCAAATTCGTCCCTTCATCCCTCTTTCGCTTGCAATGACCGCGGGTATTCTGGCGGGTGAGGCCATACCCGGGCACAGGATATTACCTTACGCTCTCTTTTTCACTGTGGGATTCGGCCTCATCCGGGGCATCATACAAATAAAGCCCGTGTTTTTCCTGATCTGCGCCCTGTGCTTCTCATGGGGATATATTTCCATACAGCCCTACACTGCCACAGAATTTCCTCCCAATCATGTCATTCACCACAGCGACAAAAACAAATGGCTGATTGTCGGCGTGGTTACTGACAAACCTTCAAAATACAAGGATAAGATGCGTTTCACCCTGAGGGCAGAGACGCTGGGGAGCAGTTACACGCCTGTTACGGGAAATATCCGTGTCGTAACATCAGAAGACATTCCTGATATCTCTGCGGGAGACAGAATTTCCTTTGTGAGCCGCATCAAATCCCTCAGCAGTGCCAGAAATCCCGGAGGATTCAATTATAAAAAACACATGGCTCTCAAAGGCATATGGGCGACTGCCCATGTGCCCCGGAATTATCCCATTGACATAGAGGATGACGCTGAAAAAGGAGGGTTCCGGAACTTCCGGGATGAGATTTCCGAATTCATTGAAAGCACAGGCCCCGGAGATCATGTGGGCATACTGAAGGCACTTATCATCGGTGACAAAAGCGAGATTTCTCAGGAACTCCGCAAGGATTTCAGCCGGGCCGGGATTGCCCACATCCTTGCGATTTCAGGACTTCACATCGGCATTATTGCCGGTCTCTCCTTTGCCTTTTTCAACTGGCTCCTTTGCCGGATTCAATTTTTCTCCCGGAGGGCATGGGTCATAAGGGGGGTGGCTGTCCTGTCCTGGTTTCCGGTCATCACATATGGCCTGCTTGCGGGAATGTGGGAATCCAACGCGACTCAGCGGGCTGTGATTATGCTCACGGTTTTTCTGCTATCCCTTGTGCGTGAAAAAAATCATGATTCCATGAATGCCCTGGGATTTTCTGCCCTGCTGATTCTCCTTGTCCATGCCTCCGCGCTTTTCTCCATTTCCTTTCAGTTCTCATTCTCCGCCGCTTTTTCAGCTTCCTACGGTATGTCCAAAATTCATCACAGACGCGGGGAACTGTTTTCCCTGTTCTGGGTTTCATTGTTTGCAACACTCGGGGTGTTGCCCCTCATCATGCTTTACTATAATCAGATTTCGCTGGTGGGACTTTTTGCGAACTTTGTTTTCATCCCGGTTATCGGCTTTGCGGTCATTCCGCTGGGACTGCTTTCCGTGGCCCTGTATCCCTTTTACGGGCAGGCCGCGTCGGCATGCATCCACATCAGCGCATTTGCCCTGAGAAACACTCTTGAAATCGTAACACCGACATATCTTGAAATCTTCTGTTTTTACACGCTGCTATGGGCGGTGCTTGAGATAAGGGGTTATTCAGAGACATTCAGTTCCGGCCAGAGGAGTGTGTTCAGGCGGAATGTGGCAAGATGGGCAGCCGTGCTTATAGTGCTTATTCTCACTGTCAACGCAGTCTGCTGGCTGAGGCAGCGTTTCTGGCATGATGAGCTGAGAGTGACAGTGATTGACGTGGGCCAGGGAAGTGCCGCACTTCTGGAATTTCCGGGCGGTTCCTGTCTTCTTGCGGATGGCGGGGGAAGCCCGGATAATGCGGCCTTTGATGTGGGGGAAAGAATTCTCACCCCTTTTTTCCTGTATAAGAGGATCAAAACCTTTGACAGGATTGTCCTCTCACACCCCCACAGTGACCATTTTGGCGGACTTTTATACATTCTCAGAAATTTCACTGTGAGGGAACTATGGGCAAACGGCGACGCATCAGATGAAACAGGCTATCATGATTTCACCCGGATTATGCGGGAAAAACAGATTGACATGCCCGAATTCGGAACCATACCCCGGAAGCATGAAATGGGCGGCACATATCTGGAAATCCTCTGGCCGCCCACGGATTTTATGGATCCGGAAGAGAATGAGGCATGGCAGGATACATGCAACAACAATTCCATTGTGCTGAAAGTCACATTCGGAGACATCTCATTTCTTTTTCCCGGAGACATTGAGGCGGAAGCCGAGAAAGAGCTGGTCAGAATGGCGGGGGACAAACTCGCAAGCACTGTTCTCATTGCCCCGCACCACGGCAGTCGCTCATCAAGCACTCCGGAATTTCTTGATGCGGTCAGGCCCGAATATGTGATCATATCCGCAGGAGTGAAAAATCGCTTTCATCACCCCCATCCCTCGGTGCTGAGGCGATATGAGGAACGGGGATGCAGAATATTCCGCACTGACCTGAACGGGGCGGTCAGCATATCTTCGGACGGGCATTTGCTGAATGTGAGGGGGCATATTCATTCCGCCAGGACTTTCAGATGAGGAATTGGATTATGTGCCGGAAAGAATTCTTTTCAGTCTCCCAGCCGGACTTTTGTTCCCACGGAACAGAAGCGGATTTTTGCTCTTGACTTCTTCCGCATTATTCAATATACGGACAACGATAATGCTTTCATGTCCGGTCTCTCCTGCTAAAATGGGAGTTCTCTGAGTCTCTGAGATATTGCAATGAATTCCCATTTGAATCAAGACATTGAAATCCACACCGGAGCGCAGGTCCCTGCCTGCCTGCGGATTTTCAAACATAAACTTTTATCAGATATTGCGTCTGTCTCACCTGATAAGGATGCATTTTTTTTCAGATGAGCATTTTGAAAACTTCGGAAGTCCTCAGCGGCCTCTCGGCAGTTTCAACTGAAACAGATCACGGTATTCTGATATAACTGAAAATGGTATCTGATCCTGTCATTATGAACCAACGCAATGAAAAAATTCCCAGCCCTCGGGAAATCGAAAAGGAAATCAGCGAATTTCTGGCAAAAAAATTCGGAGGTGAGGTCAGAGTCATATCACCCATGACCCTTCCTGATGAATATTTCCCGGATGTTGCAAAAGAAGAAAATGTCAATGACCGGAAATTTCATTTTGATTTGAAACCCCGCGACCTTATTTCCTATCTGGATCAATATGTTGTGAGACAGCGCGAGGCCAAATCCGTCCTGGCCACCAAAATCTGCACACATTTCAACCGGGTGAAACAGGAAAAGAATTTTCCCGACACTGCCGCTGACATGGTGGGACGGATTAAAAGCAATGTGCTGATGATCGGCCCCACAGGGGTGGGCAAAACCTACATGGTGAAACTGATTGCCAAAAAAATCGGAGTGCCGTTTGTCAAAGGGGATGCCACCAAATTCAGCGAAACCGGATATGTGGGCGGTGATGTGGAGGACCTGATCCGTGATCTGGTGAGGGAGGCAGACGGTGATATTGAACTGGCCCGGCATGGTATTGTCTATATTGATGAAATTGACAAAATTGCCTCCGGAAGAAATATTGTCGGCTCGGATATTTCCCGGACAGGGGTTCAGCGCGCTTTGCTCAAGCCCATGGAGGAAACAGAGGTTGAACTGAAGGTTCCCCATGATCCCATCTCAATGATGCAGGAAATCGAACGATTCCGCAAAACCGGTCAGCGGGACAAACGCACTGTCAATACCAAAAACATACTCTTTATCATGAGCGGCGCGTTTGCGGAACTTGATGATATCATCAGCAAGCGCATGAGAGACCGGAGTATCGGCTTCGGTGCCCGTGTCACAACCTCATCTGAGAAACAGCATGCAGATATTCTCAGGCACGTCAAATCCGAGGATATCACAGAATTCGGTTTTGAATCGGAATTTGTTGGGCGGCTGCCAGTCCGGGCGGTGTTTGAGAGACTTGCGGAAAACGATCTTTACAAGATTCTGAAAAACCCCAACAACCCGGTTCTCCTTGGCAAAAAACTTGATTTTGCGACTTACGGCATTGACATAAAATTTGAAGACCGCCTCCTGAGACGGCTGGCCAGACACGCGTCTGAGGAAAACACAGGGGCAAGGGGGTTGGTCAGTGCCGTTGAAAAGGCATTGCTTCCTTTTGAAACAACTTTGCCTTCCGAGGATATCTGCATCTTTCCCGCAACAGAAAGCATGATCAGAGAGTCTGAAAAGGCTCTGAGCATCATGATGACAAAATCGCGGGAGGGACAACTGAGGAAAATGTTTGAAAGGCTGGTCCGTGAGGAAAAAGCCTTTATCAGGGAATATGTCGAATCAGAAAAAAAGATGCTGGCTGAAAAATACGGTCTGACACTGACTCCCTCACGCATTGACACTGTGGCGGATTTTTATGCTGAAAACATCATGGAGATCGGGACGGTTATCCGGAAAATAAAAGAATATTCCGATGAGATCAAAAAGACAGAGCTTTATTTTTACAAAAACCATGACATCAACATTGTCATGGAGGAAGATGCCATTGATTTCATCATCGGAAAATTTGTCAATTCGGAATTTGACTTCAAGACGGTTTACAGAGGGCTGGCAACGGATTTTGAACATGGCCTCAGACTGGTTCGGGAAAAAACCGGCAGAAGCCGTTTTTTCATCACAAAAGAGGCATTGCTTTCTCCTGAAGTGTTTATCAGCAGACTGATCAGAGAGAATGTGCCTGTGAGCGGCAATAAATGACGAGTGATAAAGGGAATGTCACCACGGAAAATCCCCTGAGGCGGGTATTACGTTCATGTCTGAGGGCAAAGGAAATGTTATCCTTCAAAGAATGGACTATGGCCAGACTGGACCAGACCTTTGGCCTGAGACAGGTTCGGGACTGTTCCTGTCTTCGGGATTGGCTGGAATATCCGGCAAAAATCTCTGATCTTGAAAGACAGATGCTGATGATTTTCAGGGAAAAACTCAGGCTGAATGTGGATGACTGGAACGAGGCGGAACTGAGTCAGAACTTTATCGGCCCTGTGTTTGCCCTGACTGATTTCACCACCGACAAATTCAACCACTTTGCGGAAAGACCTCTCTCCGGCATTGTTGACGGCATTGAGATGGGTGGCAAACCTGACGGTATGATCGCCAGCGGACACCGGGAGCCACGGAAGCCGTATTTCTGTTTTCAGGAATATAAGCGTGAGAAAGACAACGAGGGGGATCCCGCTGCCCAGACATTGGCTGCCATGCTGGTGGCCCGGGAGATCAGCGAGCGTAAAATTCCGATTTACGGCGCTTATGTCCGCGGCAGATTCTGGTTTTTCATGGTCTTGAAATACAGAGCATATTCCATCAGCGATGCTTATGTGGCGACCCGGGATGATCTTTTTGACCTGTTCGGAATTTTGCGGCACTTAAAACAAATGCTGCTGTCAGTTGTTTAGCTGGCTGATGGTTGGCAGAACACACCCCGAAGTGGGACTTCCGGCCAACCGGCGACCACAAACGACAACTAACAGCATACAACAGACGACTGATAAAAAATGATTGGAATATCAAAACTTTATTGCGGAACAGTGGAACCGTCGGACGCGCTCAGGTATGGGCGCATGTCTGACAAACTGCCTTCCCATCTGCTTCAGTTTTCCCGTGACAAGCGGCCTGTGGTGGTCTGGAATATCACACGCCGATGCAATCTGAGATGTGTGCATTGTTATGCTCACGCCAAAGACATCCCTTTTGAAAACGAGCTTTCCACGGAAGAGGGCAAAGCCCTGATTGATGATTTGGCACAGTTCGGGGTTCCCGTGCTGCTGCTGTCCGGAGGGGAGCCGCTGGTACGCAGGGACCTGCCCGAACTCGCGGCCTATGCTGTGGAAAAGGGAATGCGCGCGGTGATTTCCACAAACGGAACCCTGATCACCCGGGAGGTGGCGGACATTCTGAAAAAAATCGGCCTTTCCTATGTGGGGATCAGTCTGGACGGCATGGAGGCAGTGAATGACCGCTTCAGAGGCGTGAAAGGGGCCTTCAGTTCTGCTTTGGATGGGATTCGGAACTGCAAGGAAGCCGGGATAAAAGTGGGGCTTCGTTTCACCGTCAACAAATTCAATGCGACGGAAATACCGAAAATATTTGATCTGCTGGAGGATATGGATATTCCGCGGGTCTGTTTTTATCATCTGGTGTATGCGGGCCGGGGTTCAAAGCTTGTGGAAGATGATTTGTCCCATGAGGAGACGCGGGCAGCGGTTGATCTTATCATGGATCGCAGCAGGCAGTTGCATGACAAAGGAAAACCCAAAGAGGTTCTGACTGTGGACAATCACGCGGACGGCCCTTATCTGTATCTGCGCCTGTGCAGGGAAGATCCTCAGCGTGCGGAAGAGGTGCTTGAGCTTCTGAAAATGAACGAGGGGAACAATTCGGGCCGGGGGATTGGCTGCGTCAGTTGGGATGGCAGTATCCATGCGGATCAGTTCTGGCGGCATCACAGTTTCGGAAGTGTGAGGGAACGCCCATTTTCCGAAATCTGGACAGGTGATTCCGATCCCCTTCTGAGCAAACTGAGAGAAAAAAAGAGGCATGTCAGAGGGCGATGCGCCAAATGCAGATGGCTGGATATCTGCGGAGGAAATTTCCGGGTGCGCGCCGAGGCCCTGAGCGGTGACGTATGGGCACCGGACCCTGCCTGTTATCTCACAGACGAGGAAATCGGGATTTGAAAAGGCGGGGATGTGACGCATACATGATTCTGGCAGTTTGGATCTGCGTCTGCGTTTATCAGCGTCCCGGCTCGGCCCGGATTGCAATTTTACGGACATTCTGAAAAGAGCGGCGAGGAAACAGTTTGGAAAATTGTTTTACAACTCATTCCTGATCTTTCTTGTGACATCACGGAAAAGGTTGAAAGCCACAGATAGCACTGACGGTGTCAGCCGCCCTCTATGGGCGACATGATCACCAGCGTGTCGTCAGATGAAAGCAGCGTCTTGTCTTCCACCCGTCTGCCGTTGACCAAGACAATTCGTCGGACGCTCGGGGGGATTTGCAGTTTTTCGAGCAACTCCCCCACAGACACGCCGGGCTGCAACTGAACATGAAAAACATTTTGGTTGTCCGGTGCGTAGCGTCGCAACAGGTCGAAAAGTTTGACCTCCACTTTCATCAAAATCACCTGTCTCAATTCAGCCCGAGCTGTCTGAGCCTTTCATCCGTGGGGATGCCGTCTTTGGTCCAAGTCTGAGCCTGATAATAGTCATCCAGCATCTCTTCCAGATGGCAGACCATACCTTTGGCCGGACCGCTGGGCATGGGCTCCCGGGTGAGCCGTCCGGGCAGGGAGTCATCTTTGCGGGAAAAGCCGGCTCTGACCAGAAACTGCCGCTCTGCATTGATGATTCTCTCACCCGCCAGCATCAGTTCCCCCAATGTGTAATCAGCACCGGTTGCGGCGTTGAGATATTCGAGGATGCCAGTGGGCTGCACTTCCAGAGTTTTGCCGGCCAGATTGCGGATCGAAAAGAAGATACACAGGCCGGCCGCATCTATGATAGCGGAAATATCCTGAAATGACTTGGTCACTTTGCCCTTGCCCTGCCACTGGTGGGGATCCATTGGTTTGGGAATCCCGAAGAGCTCGAAATAGGCCGGATCGCCGCGCATGTGGGAGCCGCCAATGGGCGAGGTGGCATATGCCAGACCCATGGCCTGCGAGCCGCGGGGCTCATATCCGGGAAACTCCTGTTTCTTTGCCACCATGGCCAGTTCCGGATGACCGTGGCGACTGGCGAGCCGGTAACTGCCCAAGGCAAGTTGGTCGCCAAATCCTTCGCGGTTGCCGGTCATGCGGGTCAGCGACACCAGAGCCTCCGCATCACCCCATTTCAGAGAGCGGCCTATTTCTGCTTCGGAAAGAATGCCGCGCTCGGCCAGTTCCATGGCACAGGCAATGGTGGCCCCCATGGTAATCGTATCCATTCCCAGCTCGTTGCACAGATAATTGGCCTTGGTGATAGCGGCCAGATTGTCAATCATGCAGTTGGATCCCATTGCATAGATGGTCTCATATTCGGGGCCTTCCCCTTCGCCTTCAAAGCCCGGCTCCTCCACCTTGGTCTTCCTGCCGCAGCCGATGGGGCAGCCGAAGCATGCCTTGTTTTTCACCAGATATTTTTTGGTCAGTTGTTCGCCCTGAATGTTTTCCCATCCCTCAAAGGTGCCCAGTTGCCAGTTTTTGGTGGGCAGGACACCAAAGTTCTGTGTGACGAGCACCACGCCTGATGTGCCGTTGACGGTCAGGCCCAGCGGTGTTTTCTTTATTTCTGCTTTGAACTTGCTGAGGATTTGGGAATTGAACTCTTTGAAACGGTCCGCGTCTGCCAGAGGGATCCTCCCTTTGCCACGCACCACCACTGCTTTGAGATTTTTGCTGCCCATCACCGCGCCGACACCGGACCTTCCCGCGGCGCGGTCTTTGTCGTTCATGACAGAGGCAAACAGAACCTGTTTCTCTCCGGCCGGCCCGATGCAGGCCACTTTCGCTTTCCCGTCGGTCTCCTGAAGCAGCATGTCCGTGGTGTCGTGGGTGGTTTTGCCCCACAGATGCCCGGCATCGCGAAGCTCGGCTTTTCCCTGGTCAATCCACAGATAGACCGGGGCTTGGGCCCGGCCTGAGAAAATCACACCGTCGTAGCCGCTGCGCTTGAACTCCGTGGGAAACATGCCTCCGGAATTGGAGCAGGTAACAGCGCCGGTCAGCGGCGATTTGGTCATCACCATGTAACGGGCGCCGGTGGGGGCACCTGTGCCGGTCAGCGGCCCTGTGGCCATGATCAAAAGATTTTCCCGTGACAACGGGTCACACTTGGGGGCGACCTCCCGGTTTAAATAGTAGATACCCAGGCCGCGGCCGCCGATATAATCTTTGGCCACATCCGGGCTCAAAAGTTCTTCTCTGATTTCTCCACGGGTCAGATCAACCCGAAGCATTTTGCCCATCCATCCGTTCATCCCATTCATCATTCTTCTCCTCAGAAATATATTGCCGACCCGTTGGTTGGTCGGGTTCCAATTTTTTCGACAATGTTCGATGTCAGTTCACAGGTGCGAAAGCTGCCGCTGCCCAATAAGGGAGTTCCCAAGAAATAATACACCCGAAAAACACTCCCCGCGCCTCCTCGTTCGACTGAGCTCACTCCAATGCCCTTAAAGGGCTACATCAAACGGCACAGGGTAATCATCCCGGGTTTTATTCACATTTTCCGAAACACGGAATCCGCCAGATTTCTCACCAATTCCTCATCCGGAATAAAGGGAAGGGTGATATGATCTGTTTCTCCGCACATCTCATTATATTTCATGCTCGTCTCAATGGAATTCTCATTCCTTGCCCATGCCCGCCTTGCAACGCCGCCCATGACATCCCAGGGGATGGCCTGCCGGATGATCCTGTTTACTCTTTCGCTGCCGTCCAGAACCAGTCCGAATCCGCCGTTGATCGCATTCCCGATGCCCACACCGCCGCCGTTATGCAGCGCGACCAGACTCATGCCCCTAGCTGCATTTCCTGCAAAACACTGGGTTGCCATGTCCGCCATGATATTGCTGCCGTCTCTGATGTTCGCTGTTTCCCGGAATGGCGAATCTGTTCCGCCGGTGTCATGGTGATCTCTGCCCAGCATGACCGGTCCGATTTCTCCTTTTCCGACCATCTCATTGAATCTGAGTGCGATATTCATCCGGCCCATTGCATCCTGATACAATATCCGGGCCTGAGTTCCCACCACAAGCTTGTTTTTGTCCGCATCCCGTATCCATATGTAGTTATCCCTGTCCTGAAATCTCCGACCGGGATCAATGCATGTCATGGCTGCTTTGTCAGTTTTCAGCAGGTCTTGGGGCTTGCCGCTCAGACACACCCATCGGAAAGGCCCGTAGCCGTAGTCAAAGAGCAGGGGGCCCATGATATCCTCCACATAGGAGGAAAAAACAAAACCCTCTGTGGTATTCTCCCCATTTTTGCAGACGGCTTTGACCCCGGCATCATACACTGCCTTCAGAAAACTGTTGCCGTAGTCAAAGAAATAGGTTCCTTTTTCCGCAAGAGTGCTGACAAGGCTGAAATGCCGCCTCAGCGATTTGTCAGCATATTCTCTGAATCTCACAGTATCTGTCTGCAACATCCGGGTGCGTTCCTCAAAATTCAGTCCCTGAGGACAATATCCTCCGTCATAAACGGCATGGCAGGAGGTCTGATCCGACAGCAGATCAATATCTGCATCGGCTTCCACCGCATATTCCAGCAGGTCGACAATGTTTCCGTGGAATGCAATGGCAAGCGATTCTTTTTTCTCCTGATATGTCTTTGCCAGTCTGAAAGCTTCCGCGGGGGTTTCGGCAACTCTGCTGACCCATCCCTGTTCGAACCGCGTGTCTATCCTTGATTTGTCTACTTCCGCTATGATGGCAACGCCGTTTGCGATTTCCACGGCTCTTCCCTGTGCGCCGCTCATACCACCGAGACCGGAGGAAACAAACAAAGTTCCGCTCAGGTCGCCGTCAGGGGGAATTCCCAGTTCCGACCGCCCCGCGTTCAGAAGTGTGCTGTAGGTTCCGTGAACAATGCCCTGAGGCCCGATATACATCCATCCGCCCGCGGTCATCTGTCCGTAGTTCGCCACCCCGAGCGCAGCGGCCCGATGCCAGTTTTCCTGATCATCAAAACAGCCGATCATCAGCGCGTTGGTGATAATAACCCTCGGGGCTTCCGGATTCGAGTGAAACAATCCCAGAGGATGGCCCGATTCCATCACCAGTGTCTGCTCATGGGTCAGATGTTCCAGATACAGCCTGATCAGCCGGTACTGCATCCAGTTTTGGCAGACCTGTCCGGTTTCGCCGTAGGTGACAAGTTCGTAAGGGTACAGCGCAACGTCAAAATCCAGATTGTTGTCAATCATCGTCTGAAAGGCTTTTCCTTCGACGCACCTGCCATTGTAGTCATCAATGGGACGGCCTCTGATCTGCCCTGCCGGTCTGAAACGATATCCATAAATTCTGCCCCTTGTGAGAAGTTCGTCCAGAAATTCAGGGGCAAGTTGCTCATGCCATTTTTCAGGAACATATCGGAGCGCGTTTTTCAGTGCAAGCTCTGTTTCGTTCCGGGACAGAGTAAAATTCCGTTTGGGCGCCCTCCGGATACCTTCTGTAAAGGCTGGCGGTTCAGGCAGTTCGCCGAAAATATCTTCCAGTCGGATATTCATGGCTTTTGAAATGTCAATATTGGAAATCATTCTGAAATTCCTCCTTTGAAACAATATGCCCTGCTCCGGGGCCGGACTTGCCTCAATGCTGTCAGGTTAAGTATTGTTTCAGAAATCATGCACTAAGTGTTTCGTGCCATAAATAATGTCCA
>Ga0233403_10000790_pt1 | contig 15142 bp, 10 predicted proteins | sample Na_oxic_1_MG_FD_179866 | JGI IMG/M metagenome (GOLD analysis project Ga0233403, IMG submission 179866) | Seawater microbial communities from Saanich Inlet, British Columbia, Canada - Na_oxic_1_MG | ecosystem: Environmental > Aquatic > Marine > Inlet | place: Canada: British Columbia | collected...
GTGCTGAAAAACTCATGACAGCTAAGAAAAATGGTGAAAAATCGCGGTAGAAATCAAGAGTTTTGTAGGCAAAACTTATATTGCAGAATTTCATCCGGCGGTGGGGCAATTTATACATTATCGTATGGTGTTGAAAGAAGAGGAGCCAGAACGTACTCTCTATCTTGCCGTACCGGCAAACGTGTATAAAGATTTTTTTATACTCCCATTTACGCAAAATTCTGTCAAAACCAATCAACTTAAACTGATTGTTTACGATACTGAAACAGAGGAAATCACGCAATGGCTAACTTAGAAAAATACCGCACCTGCGTTGAACAAGCACTTAAGAATTATAGTCGTTATAAACCCGCTTATGGCGAAATAGAAGTTCAACTTATTTTTGATCAACAACATGATCACTACCAATTAAACAACGTCGGCTGGAATAAAGATTTGCGAATCTTTGGCTGTATATTACACCTTGACATCAAAGATGAAAAGATTTGGATACAGTATGATGGCACTGAAGACGGCATCGCTGATGAATTAGTGGCATTAGGTGTTCCCAAAGAAGACATTGTGCTGGGTTTTCATCCCGCTGATAGAAGACAATACACCGGATTTGCAGTGGGTTGAAAGGAAAGCAGTGCAACTTTTTTTTATAACGCAAGAGACGCAAGAGACGCAAGAGACGCAAAAATTTCGATTTTTTTACAGCGCGTCTTTAGCGTCAAAGCGCGTTTATTTCTTTTTCAATCGCTAGTTTACCAGTTGTATTCGACATAAAACCCGCATGAAACTTTTTATATTCACATCAAAATGCGGATAATCCATTGATGATCAAGTTAATTATGGCACTATCTGAATTTGCGGCGGTGGCTTTGGTAAATCTATTGGCAGTTCTTGTGCTATCACTTGCACACTTTTGCCCGTTTGTAAAATAGATTGGCTCATCCATTGGAAAAACGCTTTCAGCGTACCGGGCGATAATTCATCCGATTTTAAGACGATATCGGTAATGTGTTTTAAATTCGCAATATCAGCATTAGGCCCGGCGGCAAAGGCAATTATGTTAGCACTCTTTTGTTTTTTGACTTGATCGGCCGCGCTTTCCCACGCATCTGTGGGCATTCCATCCGTCATTAAAAAAACCAAGGGTTTCCAATCTCCTTTTTGAATAGCCGTATTTTTGCGAACTTCTTTTTCTAAGCAATCCGTTAACAAGCGCAACGCGCTACCTAATGCTGTCGTACCACTGGCTTCAATCATAGGTTCTTTAAATCGCATCAATTCAGTTAAAGGGTTCACTTGTTGAGCTGTACTATGGAATGTAATAACCGACAGATAAACGGTTTCAATCGCCATCGGTTCACTGCTTAAATCATCCAATAAAGCCCTTAATCCTTGTCGGACTTGTTCAATCGGTTGCCCTGTCATGGATGATGAGCAGTCTAGTAATAAATAAACAGGTAAACGACGTATTGACATCAGAGGCTCTTGTTATGTTATTGTTGTAAATGAGGAAGGGTTGATAAAGTACAAAATCATTTTTTCTGCTTTTTTTTTAACACAGAGAACACAGAGTACCACAGAGTGCCACAGAGAATAACTCTTTGATTTTTATTGATATTGTGATATAAAATACAGCATAAATGTGTGTGTTTTTGAAAAAAACACAAACTGATTTTCAAGCAAAAGTTGAGGCAAACAAAAACTTTTGCTTGAAAAGGTGGTAAGCGCTTTTCAAATAGAGAGATTGCTGAAAAATAATTTCACAGGTATTCGCCCTTTTGAAATTCAAAATTCTTTATTATAAACAATCCTTGTCGTTATTTATCAAAATGCTCTACAAACCGTTTTTTCAAATTGTTTTATTAATGATAGCCTTACCAGTCAAGGCCGAAGTGAGCCTTGATGGTACCCTCGGCCGTGGCGGCCCTTTACCCGGCCCTGATTATCAAATTGGTGCCGACTTAGGCCAACAACACGGGGGCAATCTTTTCCATAGTTTTCAAGACTTTAACTTGCAAAGTCCTGAAAGTGCCCATTTTTCAGGCCCTTCCAATGTTAATAATATTTTCAGTCGCGTCACGGGTGGTAATCCTTCAAACATTGATGGCCTCATTCGATCAAGCATGCCTCATGCTGATCTGTATTTCTTGAATCCATCTGGCATTCTGTTTGGCCCTCATGCAAGGCTAGATGTACAAGGGAGTTTTCATGCCAGTACTGCTGATACGATCCGTTTGCAAGATGGGGGGCAATTCAATGCGCGTCTGCCGTCAAACAGTTTATTGACTGTCGCGCCCCTTCAAGCTTTTGGCTTTTTAACGGATACACCAGCTTCTATTACAACTCAAGACAGCCAGTTGTCTGTTTCCAATAATCAAACTTTATCCCTGATTGGTGGCGATTTACACTTAAAAGGTGAATCCCCTATCCAACTTGACGAAAAAGGGTTTGCAGCCATATCGGCTGAGTCTAAACTCACCGCCCAATTTGGACGAATTAATTTGGCCAGTGTCGCATCAAGTGGTGATGTCATCCCAACTGATTCGGGATTAGATTTAAAGGCAAAAGGGGGACTGATCACGGCTAACAACACCTTAATTGATGTCAGTGGTAGAGGTGGGGGCAGTGTTTTTATTCGTGGTGGACAGTTTGTGATGCAGGATGCCGTTATTCAAGCTAATACACTGGCCGATCAAAATGGTCAAGGCATTGATATGCAATTAAGCGAATTTGTTAATATCAATGGGCAAACACAAGCTGTTTTAAGTAAAACCTTTGGTAGTGGCGATGCCGGCTCCCTTCGCATTGTGACTCCTCATTTAGAAGTGACTGGAAGTGCCATTAAGACTGATAGCCTTGGAACTGGACAGGCGGGATCGATTGAAATTCAAGCGAAACAAATAGTGTTTAAAGATGGGGGTTCTATGGCCTGTGATACATTTGGAGTAGGCCAAGCTTGTGATTTACACCTTAAAGTTGAAGACGGGATATTGCTAACTGGGCAAGGCCAAGGTACGATTACCTACAACGGTCTGAAATTTACCGACTATCCCAGCAGAGTGGCTACAACCACTTATGGCATTGGTGATGGGGGAAGAATTGTTATTGTAACAAAAAATATTGAGGTAGTAGGCGGTATTATCAGCGCGGCCAGCTTTGGGGAAGGCAAAGCAGGTGATATCACTATTCACGCTAACCAAGGATCGGTGAGTAATGGGGGGATAATAACGACTGCGGCTTTTGTCAAAGGAGAAGCGGGCACGATTATTCTTACCCTAACCGATCAGTTCTTGATTACAGGTAAACGCTTAGGTTCTTATGTTACGCCTACGGGTATAAAATATATTAATAATCAAAGTGTTATTGGTAGTTTTTCCCTTGGAAATAGTCAAGAGAGTCAGGCCGGTCATATTATTATTTCTGCCGACACCCTGCGCTTAGAAAATAACGCTATGATTTCAGCCGCCACTTTAGGTGATAACACCACAACAGGTGGTAATATAACTCTTAAAATCAATGATTTATCTATCAAGCAAGGCGCACAAATCAATAATAGTAATGCGGCCTTTATGGGAGATAAATTTGTCATAGGGAAGGCTGATGGAGGAGACATACAGGTTGTGGCTGATAATCTCACCATATCAGGCATCAATGACAAAGGCGTGCCCAGTGGCCTCTTCAGTAATACCTTCAGTGCTGGCCAAGGTGGTAATATTGAAATACAAGTTGATAACCTAAAACTGAGTGAAGGTGGAAAAATTGCGGCCAATAGTCAAATAGGGAATGCAGGTCAGATTACCATAAAGGCTTCGACAATAAACTTAAGCGGTAATAGCACAATCAGCACCGAGGCCCAAAATGCCGACGGGGGCAATATTATTATAGAAATATCAGGGTTATTCTATTTACAAGACGGTCAAATAACAACCAGTGTCAAAGGGGGTAAAGCTCAAGGTGGCAATATTACTCTCGAAAATCCACTATTTGTCATATTAGATAAAGGCCAAATTAAAGCACAGGCGAATGCGGGGAAAGGTGGGAATATTCAGATCACCTCTCACCGATTTATTGCTTCCCCTTGTAGTCTGGTCAGTGCTTCTTCCGCATTAGGCATAGACGGTGAGGTTAAGATTAATTCTCCAGTCATCAATCTGGATGAATTTTTAGTCGTGTTACCAGGTGGTTTTGTTGAGCCGAGTATGACAGGTTGCGATATCCCAGATATTGAAAATCAGAGCACTTTTAAAATTCATTTGGCCCCTGATCGGCCTGTGCCTTTTTTCAAAAAATAGCCATTAAGGGCAGACACACAGGTATGCCCCTACCAAACCCTGCGTGGTTTGTTTGGTAGGGGCTGCCCTTGCGTGTTCGCCCAGCCTGCCATTAAGGGCTTTCCCAAGAAATGACTCGCAACGAGTGTTGTGGCAGCATTATTCTTATTCCACTTTGGAATCCAGCAATGTGTGTTTCAACAACTTGTACCTGTGGTTCTGAATTTTCAGGTTCATTGTTAGCCGCTACAGAACTGGCAGTCAGCAACCATGATTTGGCGTTTGCATTGACAGCGTTATGGCTTCCGTCAAATTCAATCGCAACAACATGAGGTGTCGTCGTTGAGAGATTGTATAAAATGAGACCACGCTTCTTGCCATTGGCAAAGGCATAACTCAAAATTTCTGGAAACCCTTGTTTGGTCTCAGGGTCACCATCGTACTCGAAAGCACCCGTCACAGTATAAGTGGGGTTAGCCCCCGTATGGCTGGTTTCCAATAAGTTGCCCGCAAGCACTTTATTAACGAGTTCATTAGCCAGCCAAGTAGGCCGATATCGTTCATAGCCTTGACGGAAATTGATGCCACTGCCCCATAAACGGACATTGAAATTCTCAAGATGATAGAACCTCATATTGAACGAAAACTGGGAAAAGTTGAAAAACGCTTGCGTTCGGATGCCATATTTCTGCAAAAACTGTAGCATGGTGTTGGAAATATTCAATCCCGCTCCCAAAGACGTGACAAGGTAGTTGCGTAATTCATGTTCAACATCCCCTTTTAAGGTATGATGATTGATTTCATAAATCGAATATTCTACGCCGGTATTGTTCATCACTTCTTGGTGTCCCAGCATACTCTTGTCTATCTCATAGAGACTGCGGGCAAAAAGCCAACTGAAGAGTTCTCCATCATTTTGAAACAAATCAACATCCCGTTGATTGAGGGTATGTAGCTGGTAGGGGGAAATGGCGTACCGATCAGCATTCTGGGTATTATCAGCATTATCCTGGGTATTTGTCAGTATGCGATTAGCCATCCAACTAGAATATCTTTGCCCTGCGGCATGCAGAACAATATTGTCGCGGTAATAGGGAGAATTTTTGGCGGTAGCAAACAAATCATGCCAATAATCAGGGCCATTAAACCCACTACATTGAAAAAAGGCATTCCAAGCTTCATTGCCAATTTCGATGTGAATTTTTCTCAAGGTGTTTGTCCAAGGTTTGGGATGTCCGAGTTCGGCACGCAGTTTTCCCCAACCAACCGTTGCTGGCGCAGCCAAGTATTCGATAAACTGAGCCATTTCTTCTTGATTCATCGTACCAGGCAAACTAAACCACGGTTCAGAGCCCACATATTCGGCTAGTTCATAAAATTCATGCAATCCATAAGAAGGTAAAGATCGGATTTCCTCAGGACCCACCTTTCTGTAAGTATTATAGCTACCTCGATAGGATTCGATCTGGGGCCTGATGGTACTTTCTACGGTAGTGCCGCCCATCTGAAGGTTTCTGATGACTCCTGGGTTGTAGCTTTTGAAAGCCTTCACAATTTCATCTCGAAAAGCCGTTGGATTTTTATCCCCTACCATCTTAACTTCTAGATCATCAACAAGCAAAATACCATTGGTCACTCTGATGCGGAAATCTATAAATGGAATGGCACCATACGGAGTCTTTTCTGGCACATCGTTAATTTGGAAAGTCACTTCATATTGTTTCCAGTCACTCTCCGTAATATTGATTGGATTATTGATCTCGGTTCCAAACATCACAAATGTTTTACCGAAGTCTTCTCCGATGTCGGTCTCTTTTACCCCATTTTCATAAAATTCTAAAAATTCAGGAAATTCTGAATAAAATTCCATCTCTTGAGTTTCAGACCAACCGGATAAATCCACGGCTTGTGCTTCTCCATATTTTCCTGAAGAAATAACGACTTGGGGTTTTCCTTCTTTGACTTTGGCCCAGAAACGGTATTTCCAGAGACCATTGAGGTTGGCATGTTGTTGTTTATGGGTAGAAAGGCGAAAGGAGGCTTCTGTTTCAGTACCATCCATAGCAAGCGAAGTATAGCCAAACGATTCGGGCGGGGTATCGTTTTCTACAGAACAGTTTGTGGAAGGGCCCCAGTATGATCCAGGTTTGCCGAGATGACCCTGTTTTACCGGTTCAAGGTTTTCTACTAAAATACCCATTTTAGGTATTGAATTATCATCAGGGAGGACAATTTCTGTATCAAAAGCAAAAAAGAGACCTTCTACTTCTCTTCCATAGCATGTTATGGTACGGGAGGAAATCGTGGTGATTTTTCCAGTCGTCCATTTGGCTGGGCCAGAAATAAGGGTATATTGACCACCATTACGCATGAGTTCAGCCCAGCCGGTGTTCTCATAGAGAGGTAATTTAGCTTGGCAAGAGGCAAAGCCATCTTTAAAAAGGGTACCTTCGTGGATTTGGCGATAAGAGGTGCCTTCAAAGTTTTCAGTATCACGGACTTTTAACAAAACACCAGGTCCATAATAACTATCACCATTGAGATTGATTCCAAGCGGGATTGTATCAGGTACTAGCACTTCATTGGCGATTCTAACAGTCGTGATCTCATTCTCTGGGATTGCTTCATCGGGCATTTCTTCCTCCAAAATATCCTCATCAATACCCTCTGGCATTTCACTTTCTGGCATTTGAGGTGTACTGCTCCAGTCATACCGAAAAGTCATAGCCTCAATATCAGTATAGGGCGAATCAATACTCTTGGTGATTGAACAATCACTGATATTGAAGGAATGGATACCCAAATCATTGTTTTCATGGAAACTCATCAGTAAATTGCCATCGGATAGCATCACGATGGCTTCTGCTTCAAAAGGCAAGTTATCACAAATCTGTCGTAATTCGCCTGTTGCGAAATCATATTGATATAAAATAGTCTCTTCAACAGCATACAGAAATTGACCATCATGACTACAAGTGATAGCTTCAATTTTCTGAGGATAAGGCGCTATCATCGTACCGTCACCTGTTAAAGTATCAATCTCAATCAAACCTCTGCCATCAGCCCAACCCAACAAAGTTGAACCCAAAATAGCGTTTTCTGGACAAAACGAAATAGCTGAGACTTCCCCAAAGCCGCTGCTACCAATAGAAGTCAATTTTCCATCGTTTTTATTCACCTTGTAAAGATGACCGCGTGGACGTTTTCCTTCTGTATCATTACCAGAAGTCGCGTATAGAGTACCCTCATTTTTACCCCCATTTGATACGAGAGCCATCCCTTCAATATCATAACCCGCACGTAGAGGGCCTAAGGCCTGAATGGCATAATTATCATTAGGCTCATTAGGATTGAAGGTAAACAGTTGGGAGTTATTCAATCCACCATCGTTCACCCCATAACTTAAACAATCATGGGCCATGATAATACCCGCGCCAGAATCACGATCCCATCCCGGCGCTTCGATATCAAGTGCGGTTTGAGTCAGTTTTGTGCGTATCTGTGCCCGTGTCAACGAGGGATTGCCTGAGAGCAACAATCCGGCAATAGCCGCTGCATGAGGTACCGCCGCTGATGTCCCGTAAAAAGGACTGAAAAACTGATTCTGACTGGGCGTTGCGGTCATGACAACATTAGCAGCGGCAAAATCGGGTTTGAGTCTGATTTTACCACCAGTAGCCGAAAAATCTCCAGGTGTGATGGCCGTTCCATCCGCTTCATAAAATACCCGTCTTGGACCATCACTGCTAAACAATTCTACTGATTTTTTATTATTGAAAGCCGTCGTTTCAACTCTAACAGCGCCAATCGCAAAGGCGTTTTTAGAAGCCGCATGACCAAAAATTTGTCCGTCAGTGCCATATTCCAAACGCCCTCTAATGGTATTGAGGTGTAAGTATCGATTTTCACCGCTATACTTCACAATCACAACTTGATCACCTGGCAAGGCATGACCAATGATTTCAAAAGGATCTTGTGAACCCGTTTGCCAATTTCTTGAAGCATCTACCAGTTCACCATTTGAATTTAACAGAAAGAGATCATAATCATTGGTAGATTGACCTAATGGATCAGCCCAAAAGAGGGTAACAGCGTAAGGGGCCTCTTTTATCACCTCATTGGTGATATCACCGTCTTCAAAATCATGAATTTCTCCAACATCAGAGATAAGGATACTACTCCCATTAAAGTCGCCTTCCCAAACACCAGACTGATTGTCGTTGAGATTGCCTGAATTACCCGCTGCGGAAAAGTAAAGCACACCATCAGCCGTGACTTCATTAACTGCCTGAGCAATCAAGCCATCTTGAAATGGCGATTCATTGAGATAATTCACATCATCAAGAATGATCTGGCAACCCTGATCACGTAATGCTTTGATATTATTCGCAAAGCTGGCAGGGCTTTTCCACGCCGTGGCAAAATAGAGTTCAGCACCAGGAGCGATATCATGGATGATTTCCAATAAGGCTGTTCCTTCACCCGTATTATTTGGTGCATCTTCTAAAACGGTCACATGAGGCAAATCTCCAGACGCTTGAACATCAGACAGATAATCCACAGAATCAGACAACACACCAATCTTGACACCTGTGCCATCAATACCGCACGACTGACGTGCAGATAGAGTATGATGGGCCTTATCTCCTTCCGACGTATTCAGCTTATTTGTGATAGCTATGATGGCAGAATTGACTGATTGAACATACGGAGAGTTCGCCAAAAGTTCTATTTTGTCCAGAGGCACACGGGCACGTATTGCACCATATTCTGCAACGCTACTGACAATCGTACCCCCCTGCGCTGTAATCAGAACACCCAACTGATCTATCACCTCAGCTTCGGCTTTAATGTCTACCAGCGTTGTATCATCCTTATCAACTTTGACAAAGGTGCGTAAGTCGGGAAAATCTGAAGACGTTAACGCTTCTTTCTCTCTCGTTTTCTTTGCCTTTTTGAGCAGATGAAGAAGATGAATATCGATTTTTCTCTGCGCTGGAGTCAGTGAAGCTTTTTCTTCTAACAACGCTTGAATCTGTTGTAAAGCAGTTGCCTTGATTTCAAAGGGCTCAGCCTGAGTGACTGAAAAGAGCCCACTTGATAGTAATGCCACACTGATACTTAACGATAAAAATCGGAATAAAGAAGTAATGTTTAACATAACGGTTTTCCTAGTAAAAAAATGAGTGTACTTGCTCACATTACCATTTTTTCTGGTTATAACGGATTTTGGAAGTCTCTACAACAAGGCTTTAAAACGACTGTGAATTGGAAATTGGGAATTGGGAAAGTTGAATTTAAAGCCTTTAAAAATGAGGACTCAAAACCAATAAATCATTCCTCACCCTTATCCATAAGAACCTAGCCCAAAATCCGTGATAATCAGCCATTTTCTCTTATTGGGTACAGTTGTTTTTATGACAAAAAATTTAAAATATTTTTCAATATCAATAACATACATTTTTTAAAGCGCACTTGTTAAGCTCATGTTCCTGAAGAAGCGATATAAAGGCTTGATTTTATTATGGCGCACACACTTAAGCCTTTTGGCTATTTTGATTTAATTCACCTCAATAAAATGAAAGACTTATAATGCCCAAGCACACTGTCCGAACTCTTGTTTTGAACTCATTAAAAGATTAGGTTATGTTATTGAAAACAATAAAAAATATTGTGTCATGATAACAAAGCTACCCCTTTCAATTGATACCTTGTCACATTATTAGCGGAGTGATTAATTTGATTTGATTCACTCAATGATCAAGTTTTTGATGCTTAACCCAAAATATCGTTAACCTTTGCGAAGAAACAAAGTTTAGCTCATTTTGGATAATGGAAAACTTGATTATTGAGGATTCATCTGTTTTCTGCGATATCTTATAAATCACTAAGCTGACATAAGACAAAGTAATAATTAAATTTATAAGATTATAATGATCATTCTTTTTTAGGCAAAAAATATACCTTAATTATATGAGTTTTTTTAGTCCGCTATCGTTGTGTCTATTTAATAATATTTGATTATCAACAACATAGCTAATTTTTATACTGAAAGTACAACTTCTTTCCAAAACGAAGGGAGGCTGGGCCTCATTATTGGACTTTTTATGTTAAATGTTCGAGGTTAAAATTAAAAACCATGGTTAAATGTTCGAGGTTAAAGTTAAGAATTGTGCTTAAATAACCCTTTTTTTCATTTTCAATATAATGAAGTATAAAATGTTTTAAAAATTGATTAAGTGATTGTTATTAAAAAATAAAAAAATATTTTGTCATAATAGCAATAGCACTTTTTGAGTTATGAATGGTCATTTTTTTCAAATTGAAAATGAATAATGCCTTGCATAATGCGAAAACTATAATGCAAAATGCAAAAACGGGCAAAATGCAAAAACGGGCATGGTATTTAGTCAACGGCGAAGGTGGTTTTTGCTGGATGGCGTTTGTGATGAAACGTTGGGAGCGGGGTTGTAAACTATAGATGTTAATATCAGTAAAACCCAAAACGGGCATGAACAGTGACTGTTCATCTTTATCATTTTGTTCAAAAGTTCAAATGTTCATTTCTAGGTTATGGCCTTAGGCAACTTGGGCAACTTGGGCAACTTAAACTGCCTTGTGCATGGCACGATTTATCGCGGCCCCTTCAGAAAAATAATTTGAGGGCGAACAGAATTATCTGAAAAGCTATAGTACACAAAAGCGGAAATCTTGAGACCACTCTTCGAGTGGTCTTGAAACTGGAGCGATCCTGCACTAAGATGTGTGTGTTGAACTGATTTTGCCGTTCATTTTTCACTTTGGTTCTGATTTAAGGAAGGCTCTTTTATGATGGGATGGATTGCTCAATAGATTCTTCTATCCAATCTTCAAAAAATTGTTGAGAGACAGATTGCAAGTAGACATCATTAATATGATCAAGGCGCAATTAGCACCGAGGCCCAAAATGCCGACGGGGGCAATATCATTATAGAAATATTCGGCTTATTCTATTTACCAACATTTAACCCTTGGCATTGCCTGCTACAATTCAACATTTAACCCTTGGCGTAGTCGGCTATTTTTTCGTCATCTGTTCAACTCCTTCAAATATATCAGGAATATATTTTAGCACATGAAAAAAACCAAATATTATCACGCCATGATTGCTGCCAAAGTAACCATTCATAATATCTTCAGATAATGTATCCCATGCTTCATTTAATCCAGAGAGCAATAGGATGAGGCCAATAATGATATTGACATACGGACTTTCGACAAATTTTTTGAGGGATTTCATAGTAGTGTGTACATCCTTTGATATGCTATTCAAAAAAATTCTTCAACATTCCAGGTTCAAGTTTTTGCGCGCAAAAACTTGAACCTGGAATAGCAGAACACAGAGTACCACAGAGTGCCACAGAGAATAAATAAATTGATAGGGGGTAAGCATTATCAGGTTAAAATATTTTAGGGAACACTGATTTTCATGATAAAATATTATCCTTTCTTATAAACAATCCTTGTAGTTATACATGACTTTCGGCCGTTTAAAAAAAACTCTCCATTTAATTAAGACTGCTCAATTTTAAAGCGATATATTTTTTCACCATTCTCCAGAATAGTGAGTCAGTTCAGTTGCTCAATAGCACTTGCTAGGCTTGCCATCATCACAGGGTATTGCTTGTTTAACATCCTTTTTGGCCTGCATTTTTATTAACGTTCCTATTACCATCCTAAATAGTAACACTTACGATATCAATCACCTGTCTGCAATAAATGGAGCGTTTTTTCTAAATGGCCGAAAGTCATGTTATATATATTATCCTTTCTTATAAACAATCCTTGTAGTTATATATATTATCCTTTTTTATAAACAATCCTTGTCGTTATATAAATATTGATATGTCTACTGTACTCGTACCCCTTGCTCAAGGTTGTGAAGAACTTGAAGCTGTCACAATCATCGATCTCTTGCGTCGCGCTGGTATTACTGTCGTCACAGCGGGCCTCGATAAAGAACCTGTTCAAGCCAGTCGTGGTGTCATGTTGATACCTGATACCACTTTAGATGACGCGATTAAACAAAGCTTTGATATGATCGTTTTACCGGGTGGCTTACCCGGAGCGGATCATCTCAATAATGATCCCCGGATTCATCAATTGCTCAAAGACATGTACCAACAAGGCAAATATACGGCCGCTATTTGCGCCGCGCCGAAAGTCTTAGCGAATGCCGGCCTGTTAGCCAATAAAAAGGCCACCAGTTACCCAGGCGCGTTAGACAAAATGTCAGCGCCTCATCCACATTTTGTTGATGCGCCCGTGATCAAAGATGGACAAGTGATCACTGGAAGAGGCCCTGGTACCGCTATGGATTTTACATTAGTGCTCATTGAAACGCTCGTCGGCCATGAAATCCGCGCTCAAGTCGAAGCCGCTTTAGTACGTGCCACGTAGGGGTAATGCGGTTGCTCGTTGAAAAATCGGGCAACCACAAGGTATTGCCCCTACCATAAATAATTGAATATCAAAGTTCCGCTTTCTCCCGCTGCCATGCGCTGCGTCGCAGATTGCGTATCCATTCTGTGCTATCCTGCATATCCTGTCTGTCTTGCCACATGCCGATAGCCGGATCATCGCGTAAGCGGCAATGCGGAACAACGGATTTGACGACTGAGGTATGATGTTCCAGAAATAAATGTAAGGCGATTTCTTTGAGATCATCACGTAATGTGTCGCATATATAATTAAAAATCATAGACTTATTCTCTGTGGTACTCTGTGATACTCTGTGTTCTCTGTGTTGAAAAAAAAAGTCTCTACTCAATAAAGAAATGCAAGGGCCGTTTTCCGTTAAAAATGACGCTACCTTCTTTTAATCGGTAACCGACTAGAACCTTAAATTCACCGGGTAGGTGACTGAGATCACCTTCATAAATCACAATCTCTTTCTGTTTCGCGCCTTGATAATGGGCTGCCGCTGGTAGGCGGCTGATATCGGCACCATCCCAAGTTACCCATTCTTGCGCGTCGCGCAATAAAAACTGGGTTTCTTGACTATCGGCTTTGTCATAGAAGGCGACGATCAGAATATCAGCGGCTAATCCAACATGTTTGGGATCAATCGTCAATGTCATTGTCAAATGGACATTTTGTGCTTGTTTTTGAGAAAGTCTGACATCGTTGTGCTGTAATTTGCCGGAACTGCGAATCTGTCCCGTAAAACAAGCTTGACTGTCCGCTATTTTGCCGCGTGTGTTGATTCTTAATCCCTGACGTTCGGGCGTTTTCTCTTCTAAATAGCTAACCTGTTTACCCAAAATGACGTTATCTATCACGGTGCAGGGGGCGAGCCTGATATTGGCTACATGGGCCGGTGCTACTGCATCAAGCCCTATCAGATAGCCTTGCACTTTGGCACCTTTACCATTAAATTGGACGTTGGGTGCTAACAGCACATTTTCAAAGATCACGTTGCCTGAACGTACTGTGATCTCGTCGCCCAAAATCACGTCTTTTACTTGACTCTTGCCAGCGATTTTCACCTTGTTTAATAAGGCTGGTGCATCTGGATTGCCTTGGATTTGACCCGACAGATTGAGGCCCGTCATCTGAGTTTCTGCTGCTAAATCAACATCTTGGATAAGACACCTGACAAGGCCTGTGTGTTGAATACGGCCTGATAAGGTGCCACCGGTTATTGTGCCTCCGCGACATTCAAAATCAGCCATCAATCCTTTATTCGTGATAAACCCGGTGACAATGCCACCTGTCATGACACTACCTGAGTCAATATTCAGATTAGACACGCGGCCGCGATTCGTTATCGTGCCGTCGAGGTTGCCATTAGACAGATCACCTTTTGTGTCAATAATCAATTCACGCAGGATTTGCCATTGGGCATTGCATTTCCAATCGACTCGGCCAATCGTAGGGCATATCCGTACCCCTTGCACAAAGGGTTGGGGTTCTGAAACCACGGTGGTTTTGCCCAGTATCGGATCATAAGTTTCAAAAATGGCTTGACAAGTTAAGGCCTGGTTAATCTTTGTCGCGACGCGATGCTTCGCGTTTCTATTCTTCGCGTCGAGACGAAGGCAATCACTTTCCCACTGGCTAAAACGATAACCTTCGGCTGGTGTCGCGGTAAGCGTGATCTCGGTGTTGGGTGCGAATAAAGCGACGCATTCATTGCCACAGTGAATGCCTTTCGGTTCACTGGTTACTGTACCCATCCCAACGATTGAAACGCTCAAGGTGTTGGGTGTGCCATATTCCCAAATGGGCGTGACAGTAGGTGCCAAGGTGCTAGGCGTGCCTAACTCATCTTCTGGGGATGGGGTTATGGGAGCAAAAATCACTTTGCAGCTTTGATCCTTCGTCATCAAAATCGGGCCAAAGCAATCGCCTTCCCATGCTTGAAATTGCCAACCGTTGTTGGGGGTAGCTGTTAGCGTCACCGTTTTACCGGCTTCAAACGTGTGCGTACATTGAATACTGTGTTGGCTATCACACTGCAATCCTTCAGGTAGACTGCTGATTGTGCCATTGCCAACTTGGGTGACGGTTAAGACGCGCCCTTTTGGCAAGCCTGTTGTGTCTTCAGATGTTGTGCCGGGTGATGTAGGCTTTGTTTCGGGTGTCACGACAGGGGGTGTTGTTTCTGGCTGAGGCGTTACCACAGCGGGTGTTTCTGGTTGAGGTGTCACCACAGGCTTTGTTTCTGGCTGCGGTGTTACCACCGGTTTTTTGCTAAAGTGAGCTTGGCACTTCTTTTTACGATCCATCTCGACAATCCCTTCTTCATTGCAATCAATGCCCCAGCGCGTAAATTGCCAACCGTCATCAGGGGTGGCTGTCAGTTTGACTGTTTCCCCTCCTTTAAAACTGTGCTG
>Ga0233403_10000791_pt1 | contig 15139 bp, 12 predicted proteins | sample Na_oxic_1_MG_FD_179866 | JGI IMG/M metagenome (GOLD analysis project Ga0233403, IMG submission 179866) | Seawater microbial communities from Saanich Inlet, British Columbia, Canada - Na_oxic_1_MG | ecosystem: Environmental > Aquatic > Marine > Inlet | place: Canada: British Columbia | collected...
AGTAGCCCTTTGTCGGGTTACGTTTTTTTGCTGCGCAAAAAAATCTAACCCGACCTACTTAGGAGTCAGGATTTAATAAATCCAAAACTTGAATTGTCAAACCTGACAGGTTTTGGAAACCTGTCAGGTTTAGTTTCGTATTTTATTAAATCCGCATTCCTTAGCTCGAATACCTGTCAGTTTTTTGGAAGTTATTTTTCTGAACATCTATAGCATTTTCCGATTGTATCAACTACATTTATATAATTTAAGTCATTGATAATTATATTAAATAATCATTAACCATTAACAATTAACCATTGCTATAACCATATCTTCAGCGGAGAAAATTATACAGTGAATTTGCATAGCATACGTTGGCGACTTCTGTTCACCATGTTGGGTCTAGTCATTGCCTTACTGGCGACATTAACTTCCGTGCAGATCCTATCACAACAAAATATTTTAGAAAGAGAATTGGCTCACCGTGAAAAACTGATGCGAGAAAAAACGCTTCAGCGCGGACAAATGCTTTCTAACAATCTTGCCAATCAAGTCGCCATTGAAATGGCTGCTTATAACCTTTCCAAAGTAACAGAACTCATCTATACGGCGGTCAAAGATGATCCAGAACTAGCTTATGGCTTATTAATGGATTGCGAGCGTGTCGTATATGTTCATACTCAACAACAGGCACTGGAATATGAAACGTTGTCAGCCCCAGCCGACTTTTTTGCGGTGGCACAAAAACAACCTGCACAGCAAACGCTGAGTAAAGACCATGAAGAAATTGCGGAATTTATTTCACCAATACAAATGAGTACCCAAGTTTGGGGTGTTCTTCGCTTAGGCTTTTCAATGGAATTAGTGTCAAAAGAAATGGTTCAATCCCGACAGGAGATTAATGAACAGATCCGAATCATGGTGATTAAATCGGTGATTACCGCCATTATTTTTTTGTTTTTCGGTTTTATCATGGTGGTTATGATTTCGACTAAGATCACAACACCTCTGATGAAACTGACTAATGCCGCCCGTGAATTAGCTAAGGGGAATTTTTCTACCCGGCATTTGGTTTATTCTAAATACCAGGATGAAATCAATGTTTTGTCAAGTACATTCGATGAGATGATCACAAATCTTAAACGTTCTTATAGACAGCTGGAACAACACAATAAAGCTTATGAACGCTTTGTTCCGCGTGAATTTTTAAAGCTGTTGAATAAAAAAAACCTAATTAACGTTCAATTAGGCGATCATGTTCAGCAAGAGATGACCATACTTTTTTCTGATATTCGTGATTTTACCGCCTTCTCAGAAAAAATGACTCCAGAGGATAACTTTAAGTTTATCAATGCCTACTTAGGTCAAATGGAAGTAATCATTAGTCAACATCACGGTTTTATTGATAAATACATTGGGGATGGCATTATGGCATTATTTCCAAATGCCGATGAAGCTGTTACCGCCGCGATTGCTATGTCAAAACAATTGGCACTGTATAACCAGACGAGGGGTCGCCCTGGACGACCTATTATTAAAATTGGTATAGGTATCAACACTGGCTCATTAATGCTGGGTACGATTGGTAGTCAAAATCGTATGGATAGTACGGTGATTTCTGATGCGGTCAACTTAGCCTCTCGTATTGAGGGCTTAACTAAAATTTATGGTGCTACTTTGTTGATTAGCGAACCGACTTATCATAAATTAGCGGATCCTTCTCAATATCAGGTTCGAGTGATTGATGCCACAAAAGTGAAAGGGAAAGCTGCCGATGTGACGGTTTATGAGGTCTTTGATACGGAGCAGCCTGAGAGTATTACCCTGAAAAACCAAACTTTGTCTACTTTTAAAGAAGGTTTTGTACTTTATCATTGTGAGCAATTTAATGATGCGCGACCCTTTTTTGAACAAGTTTTGCAAGTCAACCCGAATGATAGAACAGCGCAGATTTATTTAGAACGCTGTGATAAGATATTAAGCATGACCATGCCAGAAAAGTCGAAAATTTTGGTGGTGGATGACATACCTATTAATATAAAACTATTGTCTAATCTTCTAATGTCTAATCACTTTGAAGTAGTCATTGCAACAGATGGAAGGTTTGCACTAGAGGTCGTTAATTTAAAGGCACCCGACCTAATTTTATTAGACATCATGATGCCTGATATGAGTGGTTTTGAAGTTTGTAAGCAATTGAAAGCCAATCCTAAAACTCAGGATATTCCCATTATTTTTATAAGTGGTCTGTCGGAAACGGCGGATAAAGTTAATGGCTTTAATTTGGGTGCTGTCGATTATATCACTAAGCCTTTTCAGCAGGCAGAAGTATTAGCACGGGTAAAAACGCATTTATATCTGAGTCATTTACAACAACAAGCTTCTTGGTGTCTTAAAAAAGTGAATCAAAAAGAAGCTACTTGAATTATAGCTTTTCAGAAAAATAAAAGTTCTCAGACCTGACAGGTTTCCAAAACCTGTCAGGTCTTTCCGCCAAAATATTTATCTGAAAAGCTATATAGATGTTCAGATTCAAGTATTTTGTAGGTGGGCAACGTTGTTGCCCACCTTCCAAATGGTTGGTTTTTAAAACTTGCATTGGTTTGCAAGAACTATTCGATTTTTTGAAAATGATCGCAGCGTTCTAAATAAATTTGTGCAACTTGATCGTCTGGATTGATTTTTAAGACTCTTTCAAAGAAAAATTTTGCCTTTTCAAGGGCAGTCTTGTGATAGAGCATAACGCCTTGTTTAAAATCAGATAGGGTTTGGCTTTTTTTAGCCATCATGGTAGGAGAATCAGCATCAAATATCTCATAAATGGTGACTATTTCGGATTTGCCTTTGACTTTGACGATGTCAACAACACGAATTTTATATTGTGATGGCTCCTTTAATTTTTGATAAGTTTCCATAGTGATTAATAATGAGGTGCCATATTTTTTATTCATTTCCTCAACACGAGAAGCTAAATTCACCGCATCAGAAATCACTGTGGCATCCATGCGATTTTGCCCTCCTATAATGCCTAACATTAATAAGCCCGTATTAAGACCAATACCAATTTTGAGTATAGGTCGTCCAGGACGACCTCGCGTGATATTGTAAGCTGCTAAGATTTTTAACATATTAATAGCCGCTTGCACCGCTTCATCGGCATGAGTTGGAAACAGAGCCATAATTTCATCACCAATATATTTATCAATCACACCATGATGTTGATCAATAATCGGTGCCATTCGTCCTAAAAAGGCATTGATAAAGTCAAAATTGTCTTGCGGGGTTATTTTTTCCGACAAAGAAGTAAAATCACGAATGTCGCAAAATAAAATGGTCATTTCCTTTTTAATTTGGTTACCTAACTGGACATCCAGAATGCTTTGCTTTTCTAACAGGCTCAAAAGTTCACAAGGTACAAAACGTTGATAAGCGGCGTTAATTTGATAAAGTTTATTTTGCTGTACTTTTAATTGACAAGTCAGCGTATCCAGTTGTTTATTTTTAGCTTGGAGTTCTTGATTTTTTTTATGAAGTTGTTCTTCGGCGCGTTTGCGTTCTGTAATATCCAAAGCATATTCAATCATCTGATTAGTTTTGCCTGCCGAATCATGAATAGGAAAACCATGTACTTCGACATGGATGGGATTGCCTTCTTTATCAAAATGGAGATGTTCTACCATCACCGGTTTTTGATTTTTTATCACTTCTTTAAGGGGGCAAGGATCTTTTACCCCGTTGCAAGGTTTGCTTCTTTTATGCGTCAGTGCATAACAAGTTACCTGGGGCTTTATGCCCAATGCTCGTGTAGCGGCATTGGCTAATTCAATCTGGTAGTTATTCGTGTTAATTACATGGAAGGGATGATCAAGCGAGTCTATGACATTTTGTAGAAATTCAGCATGTTTAATTTTGGTTAGAGTTAAAAATGCAGAAACGATGAGCATTAATATGATTAATGCTAGAAATGGCAATGCCATGTCTCTTAAAATCTGGTTGGATTTTGCCTGTAAGATCTGTGTGGAACCATGAGAAACCATTTTCCAATAATAATTTTGGGCCATCTGTGAAGTTCGGGGGATAGTCGGTTGTTTAGCCGTACCCATTTTTGGATTTCCTGAAACAGGATAAATGGTAATAAAGGTAAATAAACCATTGGAGGTATAAAATTGACCTGATTGCTTTTGAGTAATGTGTTTCCATTCTGCTGGAAAGCGATTTCCAAACGTTTTATCACTGCCCGTTTCAGACATAAAACCCCATTCTTCTTCAGGGACTGTCCCTTTTAACCAAAATCCCGCCGCATTAAGAAGCATGATATGATTGGAAGCGTTTACGCCTTTGTGCTCCAATTTTTTGAGTAGCTTGTTTCCCAAATAGTTAAGTAATAAGACACCTCTTTTTTGCCCGTCGCTATCAAAGACGGGTGTCCCAAAACGGATCACTGGTTTTTTCGGGCGTTCTATTTTCCCCTTTTCAATGTTCAAGTCAAATGGTGAAACAAATATTTTGCCTCGTTCTAAAATAAAGGTATCCCGAAAATAATAGCGTTTTCCTTTTTTCTGAAGTTTTGACTTGAAGACAGACGCATTAAAATTGACGCGCACCATTTCCATCCCCGTTTCGTCTAAAAAACGGATCTGATCATAAAGCTTTTTTCGGGTTATAAACCGACGATATTCTTCCACTAAAATTTGCCAATGTTCTTTGTTACTTTGATCAAGAAATACTTGCAATTGATGCTGTTCAGCTAAGAACATTAAATCCGATAGAACGTAAGTGAACTCGTTAATAATTTGTTCATTTTGTCCATTTAAGTTAGCCAGGGATTGGATTTCTAAGAGAGTTTTGTTATTTCTCACGCCCTGGTGATAAATAACCACACCAATGGCAAATATTGGTAGTAATAATATTAAGAATGTTATCAGGATGCGTTTTAACATTTTAGTTATTAATGCGAATTAAGGGTTGAATCGTAATAAACACATAATACTTGATTTTTTAATTAAAAAATATTAATAATAACATTTGGTGAACATTAGAACATAATCAAAAAAATGTAAGCTTTGTTAATTCCTGAATTATTTTAAAAATAGAATTAATCAATTAATTGGTTAATCTAATTAGCCAATTCAAAATGCCCTTTATTCCTCATTCCTGTTTTTCCATATAGTTTGTCAAATAAATAGTTTCACACGATAAAGTTGCTGCCGGATGGTGACCGGCAGAAGTATCCAGAACCAAATAAAGTCCGGGGCATAAGCAGGTATTGCCCAAGTACTCTTGGCAGATAAACTCAAGCAAGGTCAATGCCATTTTCAGGCAGGTCGTAACGGCATCAAGGGTTGTTTCCCGCACATATAGTTTTTCAGAAAAATAAAAGTTCTCAGACCTGACAGGTGGGAAAAACCTGTCAGGTCTTTAGACCAAAATATTTAGAGGTTATTTTTCTGAACATCTATAGAAAATTATTTTGGTATACTTAAAAATGAAGAGGAATAACCCGATTCATTCTGAGGAAGAATTTTAATCCAAACCTGACAGATTTTTTAAACCTGTCAGGTTTTGTTAATAAAGGAAACTCATTATGTTTGAAACTGCCCTCACCATTTGGGAAATAGCAACTCGTTCCCATGATACTTATAAATGTTTAAGTTCATTGGTTTTTGGGAATAAGCAGGAGCAATATTTACAAGAAATCGCGACCGATATGAAGGATTTGAAAGTTCATATTGAGCGTTTGTCTGACACGATGTTGTATGCGGTCAATTTGGAAGGTGTTCGGACCGCAAGACAAGAAAATCAACATTATATCAATAACTTACGCAAAATTCGCCATTTATTAGAGCCTATCCAACAGACTTTACAGCAACCCATGTTGGCATCGGCATTGGTTACCGCACCGCACCCCAGGAAAGAATTAAAAGCCCCCCGTGAAGCTCTGACTATGATTTCTCCTCTGGAATATGTGACGGTTCCTTTGATAGTTGATGATAAGAGTTGGGATGGGGTGCCGGTGGTGTTTGAAGAACATGGCAGGTATTTTGTGGGTTGGCAATCGCCAAAGCGTTTATCTAGGGAGTTAGGCTGTGAGTATCATGCCCAGTGGCAAGCCAATTCTAATAAATTACCATCTCAAGAACGGGGCGAAGGGCGTATCATTATTGAAAGAGGTAAAATCCAGGAACGTTCCTTAAAAGAGCCTAAAAAAGAGGCTAAAATTCCGAAACGTTCCTTAAAAGAGCCTAAAAATAGCAAAGTTCAGAAATCCTCATTAAAGGCGAATTTAGAAATTTTCCAAGATACTTTAAAAGACGGTGGTAAGGGTCCTAAAATGATTTGGATTCCAGAAACCGATAAATTTCAGATGGGGAATATTCGAGGTACTGGCAGTAATGATGAAAAGCCGGTACATGAAGTCTCCGTCAAACGCTTTGCCATTGGAGCTTATCAAATCACTTTTGCTGAATATGATCAGTTTGCAAAAGCAACTAAAAGAGAAAAGCCAATAGACGGAGTAGGTTGGGGACGTGATAATCGTCCAGTGATTTACGTGGAATGGCAGGATGCGGTGGCTTATACCAAATGGTTAAGTCAGCAAACTGGACACTCTTATCGTTTACCCACGGAGGCAGAGTGGGAATATGCTGCTCGTGCCGGTACTGAGACTGATTATTGGTGGGGTAATGAGATTGGGAAAAATCGGGCTAATTGTCGTGATAGTGGAAGTCAATGGAGTGGAAAACAAACTTCACCAGTTGGTTCTTTTGAGCCTAATCCTTATGGGTTATATGATACGGTGGGTAATGTGTGGGAATGGTGTGCTGATGGTTGGCATGAAAATTATGAAGGTGCGCCTACTGATGGGAGTGTCTGGAAGGGAGGTGATGAGAGTCGCCGAGTGCTGCGGGGCGGCTCGTGGTACGACCATCCCTGCAACTGCCGTGCCGCTGTCCGCGACAGGGACACCTCGGATGACCGCGACCAGGATTTCGGGTTCCGTGTTGTCGTGGCTGCGTGGCTCTAGCACTTTTACACTTTTTTCTTTATTCTTTTTTCGCGCGAAGTGCCGATTTTTTGGCTATTTTCCGTATAAATAATGTGGTTAATAACCATAGCACATTCTGTTGCTTTGGTGAACGATATAAGAAAAGATTAGCTCAAGCTAAGGTTAGAAATCCGATTTTTGGCAAAAATCGGATTTCTTTAGAATTGTAGGGTCAATGCCATTTTAAGGGCAGACACATAGGTCTGCCCCTACAAGACCCCACGTATTATGTGACTGTAGGGGCGAACCCATGTGTTCGCCCTGGCTTAAGTTGGCGCATCGGTGGGTTTCCAGTTTGTGTTCCTACCCACCCTACGAAAAAAACATTTAAATCAAATGCTTAAATACTGATGTCTAACGATGAGCACGCTTGGCATTATCCGAAAAACAAAGGCTTGCTTTACGGTATTGGTCAATGTTTGTCAAAACTGGTTGCCACCTTAAAAAATTTTTCTGAGCAAAATCAAGTGTATGGTATTATAACTGATGGGGAAATATGGGAATTTATGCTGTTAAAAGAGAATACACTCATATTGGATGATAAAAATTATCATGTCAGTCATGTCACTGATATTATTGACCGTATCGAACATATCGTACAACACTTTAAAAAGCCAGCGTAGAAATAATTGGGATCAGAGTAAAATTTTCTCGTTCTCTAAGCAAATGCGTCACTGCCATTGACTTAAGGGCAGACACGCAGGTCTGCCCCTACAAAATTCCTTATATTTCATGGCTGTAGGGGCGAACATAAGTGTTCGCCCTGGCTTAACTTAATGGCAGTGACACCGGCGCGTGTGAACCCGAAGCTTTAATAAAGGAAACTCATTATGCTTGAAACTGCCCTTACCATCTGGAAAATAGCAACCCGTTCCCATGATACTTCTAAATGTTTAAGTTCATTGGTTTTTGGGAATAAGCAGGAACAATATTTACAAGAAATCGCGACCGATATGAAGGATTTGAAAGTTCATATTGAGCGTTTGTCTGACACGATGTTATATGCGGTCAATTTGGAAGGTGTTCGGACCGCTGGGCAAGAAAAACAACGTTATATCAATGACTTACGCGAAATCCGCCATTTATTAGAGCCTATCCAACAGACTTTACAGCAACCCATGTTGGCATCGGCATTGGTTACCGCACCGCACTCCAGGAAAGAATTAAAAGCCCCCCGTGAAGCTCTGACTTTGATTTCTCTCCTGGAGTATGTGACGATTCCTTTGATCGTTGATGATAAGAGTTGGGATGGGGTGCCGGTGGTGTTTGAAGAACAGGGCAGGTATTTTGTGGGTTGGCAATCGCCAAAGCGTTTATCTAGGGAGTTAGGCTGTGAGTATCATGCTCAGTGGCAAGCCAATTCTAATGAATTACCGTCTCAAGAACGGGGCGAAGGGCGTATCATTATTGAAAGAGGTAAAATCCATGAACGTTCATTAAAAGAACCTAAAAAAGAGGCTAAAAGTCAGGAACGTTCCTTAAAAGAGCCTAAAAATGTGAAAGTTCAGGAATCCTCATCAAAGGGCGGTGCGGATTTTGAAATTTTCCAAGATACTTTAAAAGACGGTAGTAAAGGTCCCAAAATGATTTGGATTCCAGAAACCGATAAATTTCAGATGGGGGATATTCAGAATACTGGCAGTAATGATGAAAAGCCGGTACATGAAGTTTCCGTTAAACGCTTTGCCATTGGACGTTATCAAATCACTTTTGCTGAATATGATCAGTTTGCAAAAGCAACTAAAAGAAAAAAGCCGGAAGACCGAGGTTGGGGACGTGATAATCGTCCTGTGATTAATGTGAACTGGAAGGATGCGGTGGATTATACAGAATGGTTAAGTGAGCAGACTGGACACTCTTATCGTTTACCCACGGAGGCAGAGTGGGAATATGCCGCTCGTGCCGGTACTGAGACTGATTATTGGTGGGGTAATGAGATTGGGAAAAGTCGGGCTAATTGTCGTAATAGTGGTAGTCAATGGAGTGGAAAACAAACTTCACCTGTTGGTTCTTTTGAACCTAATCAGTTTGGGCTATATGATACGGTGGGTAATGTGTGGGAATGGTGTGCTGAGAATTGGCATGAAAATTATGAGGGTGCGCCTACTGATGGGAGTGTCTGGAAGGGAGGTGATGAGAGTTACCGGGTGCTGCGTGGCGGCTCGTGGGACTTCAATCCCTGCATCTGCCGTACCGCTGTCCGCGTTAGGGGCACCTCGGATAACCGCATCCAGGTTGTCGGGTTCCGTGTTGTCGTGGCTGCATGGCTCTAGCACTTTTGCGCTTTTGCGCTTTTTTCTGGTTCCCACGCGCCGGCGTGGGAACCAATTCTTGACGCGCCAGCGTCAAGTTTAGGATCGTGACGCTGGCGCGTCATGGACTGAGTTCCCACGCGCTGGCGTGGGAACTAGAAAAAGCTAACCCAACCTACGCTATCAATTTTTGTTTTTCAATCATTTATTGCTTAATTTAATGGCATTGCGCAGGCGCGTGGTAACCAGAAAAAATTTCAAGGCGAGAATTATCCATATCCGATTTTTGTTTTCTATACAATTGTTAACAGCGTTTCGTTTGATAGTTTGCTTTCTAACTCTCTAATAATTTGTACTAGCTCTACTTTTGCATCAGCCTGTAAACCAAGGCAAATCGCCATACCTTCAGAATCCGTACTTAATCTGCTATCCAGTTCAATTTTGTATGCTTTGTCATTATTTTTCAAGACATAAGAATGTATATGCATAGAGTCACCAATTTTACTTGGCTCCGATAAATGAGCAAAATTGAATTCACGTTTCATATATTCCAATAAACAGTCTTGAATGACAAGGACAAGATGCTTACCAACATATTCAAATGTTTTAATTTTGTGATGGAGTTGCATTAGAATCGTTTTTGCCGTCATTTTCCAATTCATTCCAAATGATTTGGTAGAATTAACGGCATTTTCATCAACCTCTATTCCATAATCTTTAAGAAATCGCCGGCGTTCAGGCCAAACTGTCCCGGTTGTATCCAAAGTCTGAAACTCAATACCAACAAAATCTTTGACTTTTCCATTTTTAGCTGATGCGATGAAATAATCGACACTACCACCGGGGATACTGACTTCCGAGATAAGATGGAATTCATTTCCCGGTTCATGTCTGGTAAGCAGGTGCATACAATCTATAAATACCTGTTTATTTTGGAGCAATCTATGTGGACAGATAATGATATTGTATTTTTGACGACCATAATTTACTGTACATGTGCCTATTGATATTTCAGGTTCACTTTTACGAACCTTAAAACACTTGCTATTTGTATATGGACATTCCTGATTTTTTTGGATGTTTTTAACGGTTATTTTATTCACTGATTGCGTGGAAACACCAAACAGTTCACTTACTTTAGTCATGTATTTCCTTTATAAAGTCATACCGCAACGCTCTTTTGCTATTTCTATATATTCTGCTGAAAGCTCTATTCCAACAGATTTTCTACCTAATTGCTTTGCAACCCACATGGTTGTGCCAGTACCAGAAAATGGATCGATAACAATTCCATTTTTAGGACAGGTTGCCAATAAAGGTATTTTGCAGAGGTTTTCTGGATAAACGGCAAAATGCTTTTTACGTTTTTGTGTATCCTCTGGAAGAATATCCCACACATCACGCGGTTTACTACCATTAGGATGATATTTGAGAAAATAAAAACCCTTATCATAAAGTTCCTTTGCTCTACCTGATACTTTCTTGGAATCAGAATGCGTCGTTCTTTGTTGTCCTCTAATAATCATGCGAAAATCAGATAATCTGCCTTCAGAAATTTCTTTTAGGAGATTGTTAAGTGCATCCATTGCATTTTTCTTTTCTTGAACTGTCAGTTCAGTTGAAAGTTCGATTTGTCGCTTGTATCTAACACCGCTAACGCCCGTTGCTGAGACAACCGCACCGTTAACGACTTTAGTCTGCGAAGGTTTAGAACGAATTGAATCAGTATCGTAATAGTACCCTTTTGACTTTTTGACAAAATGAAAAATTTGTTCGTGGACATTTCCTAATTTATCTTTTGAATTGTCAGGGCTACCTTTAATCTTATTCCAAATCACTTCATTTCTGAGAATCCATCCTTGATTATCTGTCAGTTCAAAGGCGACTCTCCAAGGAATGCCAAGCAAGTTTTTTGATTGATATGAATCACCAATATTCAACCAAAATGAACCCGTCTCTTTAAGAACACGCTTTAATTCTAGGAAAATAGTGGTTAGATATTTGATATAATCAATATAATTCGCTTCCAGTCCTATTCCTTCTTCTGCATATTGCCGCTTGCCCCAATACGGGGGAGAAGTCATGCAAAAATCGACTGAACTCTCTGGCAAATGTTGTAAGACTGACAGCGCATTTCCTTTAATGAACAACGGTGTTATATCATTTGACTGCGTATATTTAGTAAATATCTCTGCCACACTGAGGTTATGATTTTTTAATATCAAAGACAAACTATCATCTCTCTTTATTAATGGTTAATTTTCTTTTTCCCATGCCCTGGCGCGTATTATAACGCGCTGGCGTTATTATCTCTTTATAAACGAGTTTAAGAAAAACCTGTCAGGTTTAATTTATGATTTTATCGCGTTAATATCAAATGCCCATAACCATATTGATTATGCCCCCGCAACCCCGTCTGAACATAAAAACATAAAAATTGGTTAGCCGATGAATGGGGTGTTGAGGAACAATACCAATTGGGCTGGATATGGGGAAAATAACGTTTATCAATCAATTTCAATAAGCCTTCCAACTCATCAATCGTGGACAGTCGCCAATTGTTCGCACCTGCCAATTGCATCTTATTAATCGCTTCAACATAAGCTGCCGTATCACAACGGCAACCTTGACAATGCCCTCCATTTTCTTTACCCACCTCATCGCCATCGGGATCATACCAAGTATAAGTATTTTTACTATCTTGTAATCCTCCGTCATTTGTTTTAACTTCCCACATTAGCCCGGTTTCCTTATCCTGAATAGCTACCCATTCTGTCGCTGTATCTGGGAGAATTTGCCCTTTTGCATTGAGCTTATTAAAGCGATTTTCGCGTTGGTAACGTTGGTAAGTCGTTTTAAATTGTTTGACTTCGTCTAAAATGATGACTAAGGTTTGGTTAGCACTTTCTAATTGTTGCTTTAATTCCAATAAACCGGTAAGGGTTTGGTTTGCCCTTTTTAATTGATGCTTCATTTCCAATAAAATGGTGTCAGTATCCCGTTTTTTTTCGGGTTGCGCCTGTAACACAGATAAAAAAACGGATACCGCCATACCTAAAATGGACGTTAAAAAAGCCAATTTTAAACCTTCCAATAATTGGGGAACACTTGCGGCAACATCTTGAGTATTAAAATTCCATAATCCCCAAACAATACCCGTAAAAGTACCTAAAATACCTAAACTGACAATAATAGATTGATAATTGACATGTTTCCCTGCTTTAAAGCTGTTATGATCTTTACGCGCCAATATGATCATCAAGACAGCAACGATAAAGGTGATTATTAAGGTAAGTGTTTGTTTTTCTGTCATAATTTTGGTTCAAGGTAAAGAAATTTTTTGGAAAAATCGGATTTCTAAGGAACGTGCATCAAATAATTTAGTCAACTTTAAAACCAGACCTGCCAGGTTAAAACAAAACCTGGCAGGTCAAGAGCAGCGTCCAAACTTGATTTTGACCTGGCAGGTTTTCTTCCTGCCATGTCTGGTTTAGTTGTCGAATTTATTTCATGCACGTTCCTAAGCGGCAAAAATACTCCAATCTTCAATTTCCAGATTTTTAAGTCGTTCAAAATGTTTTCGGTTATGTGTCACCAAAACCAGTTCATTTTCTATTGCGATGCTTGCAATCAGAATGTCCATATCATCCAAGGGATTGCCCTGTTTTCTTAGGGAAGCGTAAATGTCAGTGGCGATTTCGCATGATTTGTCAGTAAGTGGTAAGAGGATGTTTTTTTCCACTATAGTTTGGAAAATCTCCAGCTTTTTGTGAGCATCTTTATGCTTCAACCCCCCCAGCACTTCATAATAATTAATGATACTGATATTAATTTTACCAATTTCTTTGAAATACTTTTGGAAATTTTCCACAACTTCTTTGCGACGGCGCAAGAAAAACGACAGGGTATCTGTATCAGCCATTGATGGTTTCACGATTTCACCTCAGTTTAGTGTCAAAGTTTTACAACGACGGTTTTCAATATCTTGTAGAAATCCCTCAAAATCTTTATCCGGCATATCACTCCAACAACCTGCATATTTCATCATTTCCTGAGCATGTTGTTCGCGTTCTATTTGAGATAATATCTGTTTTTTAGCAGCACTGTTTGTAAAAGGCGACATTTTCAAGCGCGATAATGTTCGAACAAATTCTTGGTAAGTCAATCCGGTCATTTCAACAGCATCGGGTAGTGAAATTTTGCCCAAGTTATACCATTTAGCAGCTGCAAAGAGTTGTATTTCTTTAGAAAGTGCTTGGGGCTGCAGCTGTAAATGGGAAAATACAGAGTCTGGTAATTCTATTTGAATGGTTGTCATAATATACTTCCTTCGGATGTTAAGAAATGAGAATTCAATAAAATCCGAAACTAAACCTAACAGGTTTTTGAAACCTGTCAGGTTTGGCTCAAAAGTTTTGGAAGTTATTAAATCCTCACTCCTAAGTATTATAAGAAATCCGATTTTTGGGAAAAATCGGATTTCTAAATATTTATTTTGAACGTGAACGCGCTAAAATTTGATACAGTTTTTGTTCTGCCTTGGTAACAACTTTAAATTCAACGCGGCGCGATTTTTCCATATTTTCTTTGCCCTGCGTTAAAATCGGTTTGGCAAATGATAAGCCATTAGCCCTTAATACTTTTCTGAGCCAGATTTGTTGCTTTGAAGTTATGCGTAAATAACAATATTTCAGTGTTGCCAGGGCGCGTTTTTGAGATAATTCAACATTATTGAGATAGCGTGTCGTTAAATCTTTGGCATTGAGCCAATCGCTGGAAGTATGCCCTTCAATTCGCACCGCTTCAATATCTGGTTGATAACATTGTAAAATATTGATATATCTAGGAAAAAAGTGATTTAAAATGACTTTAAATCGGGAACGTAAGATGCTTTTTCCGGCTTCAAACAACACTTCTGGGGATTTAAAACGCACCGTATTGTCTTCTAAAATTTCTGCATTCCACTGCCCTAAATCCGTTCCAAATTCTTTCGATAAATCTTGATTTAATTGCAACCGGCTACGTTCAGCCATTAAAGCAATTTCTGCCATATCATTTTTTTGACGTTCAATTTCATTTTTAGAAGCTTGTACATCTAACATAAATGCAACGGCAATCAATAAAAACACCATCATCAAGCCAGACATCATGTCAGCAATGCTTAAATATTCCTTACTCATTAATGGTTCTGACATAGTATTTTTGCCCTTATTTAGAAATCCGATTTTTAAAAAAATCGGATTTCTTTATTCATCAAAAACGATAGATCAAGTTCATTTTAACACTCAGCATTTCTTCTTCAAGATTACCATAGTTTGGCAGTTCGGTTATTTTTCCCGTCGTGTTATCACGACCATGGGCATTATCCACATCAAAGCTGTATTTATAAGCATCTAATGAGATGTTATAAGTAAAATGTTTGGTGAGTGAGGCTTTCCAACTGACTCCCAGTGTAAAACCAATGGTAGAACCCGTTGCATTTTCGTGATAATTTACTTCTCCTTCTCGTAAATCGAAGCTTTCTTCACCGTTTAACTTTGAAATGGCAAAATTAGTCGCGAGTAAGCCACCGCCTATTAGCCAACCATAACTGGCTCCAATAAATGGACCCTTCGTTTCAAAGTTAGCATCTGTGGTAGATAATGTCCCCTTTTTTATCAGAGGAAAAAACAGATCAATTTTGGTTTTACCGTATTTATAACCGGTAAAAATGGATAAGTTATCTGTCAAAGCATAACCCAAAGTCAAGACATAATCTTCACGGCTAAAATCCCGATCAATTAGATTGGGTACAGCACTTGTTTCAATGGGTTTGACATTATCATCTTCACCGGTTGCAGACTGTTGAAAATAGCTATCA
>Ga0233403_10000792_pt1 | contig 15131 bp, 10 predicted proteins | sample Na_oxic_1_MG_FD_179866 | JGI IMG/M metagenome (GOLD analysis project Ga0233403, IMG submission 179866) | Seawater microbial communities from Saanich Inlet, British Columbia, Canada - Na_oxic_1_MG | ecosystem: Environmental > Aquatic > Marine > Inlet | place: Canada: British Columbia | collected...
GGAACCCGTCTGACCATCTCAGGAATTATTGCGGAAACCCTGCCGGAGATCGGGAAAGATCACTTTGCCGTGCTTTCCGGGCCCAGCTTTGCCAGAGAGGTGGCCCGACAGGTTCCCACCGCGGTGGTTGTGGCATCAGAAAACCAGGATGCCGCCCGTCTTGTGCAGGAAATATTTGCCACGCCATATTTCAGGGTTTACACAAATGATGACATTATCGGCGTGGAACTGGGCGGCTCCGTCAAAAATGTCATTGCCATTGCCGCGGGCATCACTGACGGTCTCGGTCTGGGACTGAATACGAGAGCGGCACTGATCACAAGGGGGCTTGCGGAAATGGGCAGGCTCGGAGCAAAGCTCGGGGCGAATCAGCGAACCTTTGCCGGTCTGGCGGGTATGGGTGATCTCGTACTGACCTGCACCGGTGATCTCAGCCGGAATTATACTGTGGGAAAAAATATCGGAGAGGGAAAGACGCTGAGAGAAGTTTTATCTGAAATGCGGATGGTTGCGGAGGGTGTGAAGACAGCCAAATCTGTCTACAATCTTTCCAGCAGTATCGGGGTGGAAATGCCCATTTCCCACGAAATTCACCATATTCTCTATGACGATGTTTCCCCGAAAGAAGCAGTTTACCGACTGATGACCCGTGATCTGAGGCATGAGGCTGAGGAGTGCTGAGGAAAACATGATGTCTGATTCGTGTTCGTGATGCGTAAGATGTAATGGTTAATTTACGAATTACGCATTGCGAATTTAATCCTCTGCACTGTCCATTTTTCCGTAAAACAAATTTGTATAATTTGTTTCTTTTCCGTAAAACAAATTTGTGTAATTTGTTTCTTTTCCGTAATACCAAACCCGAGTGATCCGAATTGCAAATAGCTCCGTGAATTATACCGATTGAAAATGGAAAGGCGTTCTGTATGATCTGCAAGGTCCGCTTGAAAAAAGGTTTCAAATCGGGTTTCATATACAGATTCATGCTTCTTTTTAACAGGAAAGGAGGTTTCGGATGATTTTTATCAAAATACCTTGAAAATTGGCTGATGTTTTCGAACTTTTCAACTTTTTAACAGGCCGTTTTTTTAAACCTTCACAGGAGGAATAAATCAGATGAGTATTCGACTGATCACTCAACTTTTCAAATGCCTTATGATGATGATGATAATCGCCGGGTTTTGTGTACCCGATATACAGGCAGCCGACACTTTTAAACCCTGGATGGTCCAGGATGATCAACTTCCGTGGAACAAACCTGGCTGGGCAGGGTCGTTTAAAGGAAAGACGGTGGTTCACATTGACAGCTATAACCCGAACACTATGACATGGTGGTCAGGGGCAATTCGGAACCGCGTCAAAGAACTCCTTGATCCAACAGGCGTGAAACTGACTTATCATTACTGCGACACCAAAAATCCGGACATAAACAAGTCTGAAGCCTTTGGTGTGGCCAAAGGGATTATTGATGAAAAAAAACCTGACGTGGTGATTTTCAATGACGATAATGCATGGGAGTATTTTTATGCTCCCCATTATGTGAAATCTCCGATTTCTTTTGTTTTTTCAGGTATTAACAACAATTTGGACAAATATCAGGACAGGAAAGGCCGGAATATCACCGGCATGGTTGAGGTCAATCCGTCCGGTCTGGTGGCCCAGTTGGCAGAAATTGCCGGGAAAAAGGAATCAGCGGTGATAATCGGGTTTCTGGCCAACCCCCAGCCGGCGCACCTGATAGACGCAAACATGCTGAAAGGACTTTACGGAAAACATTTGAAAGAAGTATACGCGAAGACCTGGAAGGAATGGCAGGAGGGCTACATCGCCCTCCAAAAGGAATGCGATGTCCTGATATTGGCTCACACCCAGGGATTTAAGGACTGGCCATCGGATGATGCTGTTGTGATGAATTTCCTGCACGGCTTCACCAGCAAGCCGACAGGATGTTGGATTGACAATACTGCGAAGTATTGCCTGGTCGGATATGTCAAATATGCGGAAGATCAGGCCGAATATATGGTTTTCTGTGCATGGCGTGTTATGACGGGTACAAGTCCGACCGACATTCCGGTTATGACAAACAGAAGGGGGAAATTCATTATCAACAAAGGCTTCGGGGAAAAAACAGGATTATACGAAAATATCCCGCTTGATATCGAGGAATTGGCTGACCAAGTATTGGAATAGGGGAAGATGTAAATATTCGACGAACTCAATCATCAGGTTTTCTGATCATATACTCAAGTTTCGCACCCCTGTGAATACCCGCATATCAAGAGTTTTTACAGATAACTGGTATTGAAAATTTGGCTTTTTCCGTTTTTTGGGCAACGTAAAATCAGACAGTTATACACCAATGCGAATAAAAATTGAATCCGACAAATTCTGTGTTGACACAACTGTCTGTATTTGCCTGATAAGTTGGGTGCGAAACCTGAGTCATATAGTTTCAGGCTCTTAATCTTGCTCACATCCATATTGATTAAGAGCAATATTAAGATTTTGAGGGACGGCGTGATGAAAAATTTTGCAAATGCTCTTAAAAAGCTGGTCCCATTATTTGTTCCAATGTTTTATAATCTGCTGATTTCTAAGTCAAAAAACAGACAAAATAAAAACTGGATCACAATTGGCAACCCTGTTGTGACATTTTCATCCCCCTGCCTGATTTACAGAGGAGTAAGAACATGGCTTCAAGGTTTTTAAAAGTTGGTCTCAAAGTGAAATTGGTGGTGAATGTTTTGATGATAATAATCATTTCCATGGGTGGAATCGGAATAGTATCCTACCACATCAACAAAAATCATCTCACAAAAAACGCCGAACAATTTGTCGCTCAGACCGCAAAAATCACATCAGACAACATAGAAAGATGTGTTGAGGAGAGACTTTGCCAGATAAAGGAATGGGCAACAGGGAGGTACTGTCTTTTCTCCCTGAAAGATGATATGAAAAAAAGAAAAGCGAGAAAGGCTCTTCTGAGTCAGCTTCAGGGATATCTCGGATCATATGATTATTATCTGGCGTTTCTTTTGCTTGATGCTTCAAAAGCAGTTGCGGTAAAAACATCTGACATGGGAATTGATTCAGGGCAGTTTGCAGTGTCCGAAGAGGTGAGAATCTCTGATGTGTTTTATTTGAAGGAGAAACCTGTTTTCGCCATATCAGTTCCTGTCAGAAAAGGAAATGTCAGGGGTACATTCGTCGCTTTTGTCAATATTGACAAGATCAGTGAGAAATATATTCTTCCCATCAGGGTGGGCGAAAAAGGTCATGCCTATCTGGTCGCACAGGGAGGTATTGTGACGCACCCTGACAAAAAAAGCCTCAGAGTCAGACTGAAGGATTATGAATGGGGAAGAGAAATTCTTGCCCGGGATTCAGGGATTCTTGCATACATTCATAATGAGCAGGAAAAAATCGTCGCTTTTCGCAAGCTGGGCAACGGCTGGACAGTTTGTGTCGGAGCTGATACCGGTGAGTTGTTCAGGCCGGTAAGAAGTATCGGAATGACGAATCTGATTTTGACCGTCTGCACTCTCTTGGTGTCAGCACTTATTGTCATGGTGATTGTAAGGAATATCACACAACCCATGAATAATGTTGTGAAAGAGAGCAATGAGTCTGCTGACAGGGTTGGAGCTGCCTCAGTCTTTCTGTCGGGATACATTAAAAGGATATTTGAAGCATTTTCCAACTTTGCAGCATCTCTGGAAGAGATTTCTTCCGCTATGGAAGAGAACACCTCAATGATAAAGCAGAATGCTGACCATGCAGAATCTGCCAGAAAACTTACAAAGGGGGTGGGTTATATTGTGAACGAGGTGTGGCAGAAAATGACTGAACTGAAAAATGCTATGGGAGATATATCAGATTCCAGCAAAGAGGTGTCAAAAATCATAAAAACGATTGACGATATTGCCTTCCAGACAAATCTTCTGGCATTGAATGCCGCAGTCGAAGCAGCTCTGGCCGGAGAACATGGGAGAGGCTTTGCCGTGGTGGCCGACGAGGTCAGGAATCTGGCCCGACGTTCGGCAGATGCGGCAAAAAACACTGCTGAGATAATTCAGACCACAGTTGAAAAAATAAATGTCGGATCAGATATGGTGGAAAAAACCTTCACACAATTTGAAACAGTTGTCAGAAAGGTTGAGAAAGCTGTAAATCTCATTGTTGAAATTGCAGAAGCTTCAAGGCAGCAACATTCAAGCACAGCACAAATCAGTCATGCAACCTCAGATATGGAAAGCGCAATTCAGCAAATAGTGCATGAGTCAGAGGATTCTCTGGTTTACTCTGATGAACTGATAAATCTGGCTGATACAATGAAGGATTGTGTCCGGATTATTACCAAGCTTTACTTCGGATATGAGAGGAAGTTTGAAAGAATCCCTCACACAATTGAGTGGGCTGAGGGGAAACACAGATACAAAATCCAGGATTTTTCCCTGAACAAACAAGGAAAAATCCATTCAATCGGGGTAAAAACCAACAAATATCCTGAAGAGAGGAAAGGAGGGAAAATAACCCTCAGAATACCCGACGGAGGACAGCGGCCGGTCCAGGTGACCGGAATTCTGACAAGGGTTGATTCTGATGGCAACGACTATTCAATCGGAATTTTGTTATCGGACTCTCGGGCAAGCAGTTTTTTATGGCAAAAAAACAGGGGCGGATAACCTGCCATTCGGAAGCAAAGCCCGGTCCCATCTGCCCCAGTGATTCGGAAACAAAATAATGGACAGAAAATACTTTTTTATTTCAAACAGATATGGAATATGTCAAAAAATATTTTTCCGGCTGTCTCTGAGAAAACTGGCAGTGCGGAAATGCCGCCGCTATGCGGAATTTTCGCAAAAGGAGCTGGAAACTGTTTTTTCACAACACAAAAGAATCCGGTTTCAGAATTTCCCGGGAACCCCTTAATTTTTTCTGCAAAAGAGTGTAAAACCGTTTTACCCATTTCCCGCACTCCGGATTTTCGGGTCAGTTCCCCGTCCTGATTCTGCCCGCCCGCGAGCGTGGAAATGAGAAAGTCAGACATCCCGAAACAAAATCATTCACCAAATTTTCTCTTTACTTTTTCAGAAAATGAATCTAATACAGATTTTGATTTGTATTCAAAAACAAACAGGAATATTCAAATCGGTGCCGGATTTGCAAATCTGAACTCCCGCGGATATGGCAGTTCCGCTGGATCAGCGGTCTTTTTACAATTCCCACAAATCAAACAACTGTATCAAGGAGGTGTCAATGGACAGGGAAAAAAAATTTTATGAGAGGCTGGAACAGAGAGGAGTTTCCCGAAGAAGCTTTATGAAATACTGTACCTTTCTCACCGCCACCATGGGGCTTTCTTCCTCATTTGTACCCAAAGTGGCAGAGGTTTTTGCCGCACCTGCACAGCGGCCCCCGGTGGTATGGCTCCATCTGGGAGAATGTACGGGATGCTCCGAAGCATTTCTGAGGTCATCGTACCCTTTCCCGGACAATCTGGTGCTGGACATCCTGTCCGTGGAATATCATGAAACCATCATGGCCGCGGCCGGTCATCAGGCAGAGGAAAACCTTCATGCAGCCGTGGAAAAATACAAGGGCAAGTTTGTCTGCGTTGTGGAAGGCGCGGTTGCCACTGCACATGATGGCGCTTATGGAAAAATCGGAAACAGGACATTTCTGGAAATTGCAAAGGATGTGTGTCCCAAGGCCGCTGCTGTGATCTGCATGGGCACCTGCTCAAGCTACGGCGGCGTTCAGGCCGCAAAACCCAATCCCGGGGGATACAAGGGCGTGGGGGATGCTCTGGGCATGAAAACATTGAACATTCCGGGCTGCCCCCCCAATCCGGTCAATCTGGTGGGAACCATTGTCAATTATCTCCTTCTGGGCAAACTTCCGGTACTTGATGATACCGGAAGGCCCCAGTTTGCCTACGGCAAAACCATCCATGATCAATGCCCGAGACGCTCGCATTTTGAAAACGAGGAATTTGTCACGGAATTTGGCTCCGAAGAGGCGGCAATGGGCTACTGCCTCTACAAGGTCGGGTGCAAAGGCCCCGAAACCTTCAACAACTGCCCGGTTGCCAAGTTCAATGACGGCACCAGTTGGCCGGTTGAAGGCGGACACCCCTGCATCGGATGCAGCGAGCCGGATTTCTGGGACAAGATGACACCGTTTTATGAGGAGACGTAGAGAATTGAAACTCGAAACTCGAAACTCGAAATCTGAGACAAGGAGGAGATAAATGGGAGAGAGAATCACCATAGATCCGATTACCCGGATAGAGGGGCATCTTCGGATTGAAGTGGAAGTGGAAGGCGGCAAAGTCAAAAATGCCTGGAGTTCGGGGCAGATGTTCAGAGGCATTGAAACGATTTTGCAGGGACGGGACCCCCGGGACGCACCGCTTTTTGTTCAGCGTTCCTGCGGCGTGTGTACCTATGTGCATTATCTGTCCTCGGTGAGAGCCGTGGAAGCCGCTGTGGGTGTCAAAATACCCGACAATGCGAGAATTGTCAGAAATCTGCTTCACGGCGCTCAGTTTCAGCACGATCACATTATTCATTTTTATCATCTCCACGCGCTGGACTGGGTGGATATTGTCAGCGCGCTCAAGGCGGACCCGGCCAAAACCGCAGCACTTTCCGATAATGTGAGCAACGCACCCTGGGGCGGTGCGGCCTATTTCAAACAGGTTCAGCAGCGGCTTCAGACTTTTGTGGACAGCGGGCAGCTCGGGCCGGTGAACAATGCCTACTGGGGACATCCTGCCTACAAACTCCCGGCCGAAGCCAATCTCATGGCCGCGTCGCATTATATTGAGGCCCTCCGGCTTCAGGCCAAGGCCGCACGGATGCATGCCATTTTCGGCGGAAAAAATCCCCATCTGCAGACCCTTGTCACCGGCGGCATCACCTCTGTGAGAGACATTCTCTCGCCGGACCGCATTGCCGAATTCCAGAACATCTGGAAGATGACTCAGGACTTTGTCAAAAATGTCTATATTCCGGATCTGCTGGCCGTGGCATCCTTTTATAAGGACTGGGGCGCTATTGGCGGCACAGGCAATTTCCTTGTGTGGGGTGATTTTCCGGAAAGCGACAAAGAACCGGACAGTTGCTTCATGCCCCCGGGCATCATTATGAAGCGGAATATCAAGGATGTGAAAGCTCCGGATCAGGCAAATGTCACCGAGGATGTTACCCGCGCATGGTATGAAAAAGGTGCCGCACTGCATCCTTCCAAGGGCGAAACCAAGCCTCAGCACGGTGACTACAAACCGGATGACGGCAAATATTCCTGGTCCAAGGCTCCTCGCTACAACGGCGAACCCTGCGAGGTCGGCCCGCTGGCAAGAGTGCTGGTTGCCTATGCCAAAGGCAAAAAGGAAATAAAGGATGTGGTGGACAGCACCCTCAAAAAACTGGATATTCCCGTGGAGGCATTGTTTTCGACGCTGGGCCGCACAGCCGCGAGAGGGCTTGAAACAGTTGTCATCGGCGATGCCATGGGAGGCTGGATCGGGCAGTTGGTTGAAAATGTCAAAAGCGGCAACACCAAAACCTACACCCCCTGGAAGATGCCGGACAATGCCATGGGCTACGGCCTGAATGATGTTCCCCGGGGCGCGCTGGGACACTGGATTAAGATCGAAGACAAAAAGATCAAAAATTACCAGTATGTGGTTCCCTCGACCTGGAACCTCGGTCCCAAATGTGAGAAGGGCAAACCCAGCCCTGTGGAAGAGGCCCTCATCGGAACCCCTGTCGCGGACCCCCAACGTCCCCTGGAAATCCTCCGCACTGTGCATTCTTTTGATCCCTGCATTGCCTGCGGCGTTCATGTCATTGATCCTGATTCCAATCAGGTTTACAAGATCAGAGTTGTGTAGCAGGTTCATTCCCCCCTCTGCCAACTGAGGCAGAGGGATTCCTCTTTTTTCCTTGGCATAAACCCCTTTTTCCGATTCATGAACAGCATATGGAAACATCGTATCAGACACTGACCCGGGAGGAGCTTTCCGCTTTCGGGAGATGTGCCGCGTGTGTCGGAATACTGGGAAACGTATTATGAGATGCCGGACCGAATAATTTGAGCTGCGGGATTTCTTATTTCAACACTTTAAATTTAAAACGGAGTAAGCTGTTTCATGTCAAAATGGAATCCTTTCAAAAAACCGACGCTGATGAGTCTTTCCAAAACCTGCGGGTGAGCGGCCAAGATCAGTCCGGTCGGACTGGGAAAATTTTTGGCCCAACTGCCTGAGAAGAAAGACCCTGACCTGCTGGTCGGTTTTGAAACCAGCGATGATGCCGCGGTCTATCGTCTGACCGATGAGATTGCCCTGGTGACAACAGCGGATTTTATCACGCCGCCAGTCAACGATCCCTTTATTTATGGCCAGATTGCAGCGGCCAATGCGATCAGTGATATTTACGCCATGGGCGGCCGTCCCATATCATGTCTGAATCTGATGGGGTTTCCATCGAAAAAGCTGAAACCCGAGGTGATGAATCAGATAGCGGCCGGTGCGTTTGACAAAATTACCGAGGCTGGCGCGGTTCTGGCCGGCGGGCATACTGTTGAAGATGATGAACCCAAATTCGGACTGTCTGTGACCGGCGTTGTTCATCCTGACAAATATTGGTCCAACTGCGGTGCGCGTCCCGGAGATGCTCTGATTCTGACCAAATCCATTGGCAGCGGGGTGCTTTTCAACGCCAATATTAAAAATTGGGTTTCCCGGGACGCACTGAATGAATGTCTTGCAACACTGGTCACTCTGAACAAAACAGCGGCTGAGGTGATGAAAGGATTCGATATTCATGCTGTCACGGATATTACCGGATTCGGTCTGGCCGGGCATAGTTATGAAATGGCCGCAGGCTCGCAAGCATGCCTTGAATTTCAGACAGAGGCTCTGCCGGTGATGCGTGAATCCCTTGCCATGTATGAGAAAGGCATGAATACGGGAGTGAACAGCTTTAACCGCAGGCAGGTGGAAAAAAACATCCGTTTCGATATTGATCTGCCTCCCCGGCATCAGGAAATCGTCTACGATCCCCAGACCAACGGAGGGTTGCTGGCAGCACTGCCTGAAAACCAGTCCGATGACCTGCTCGCCGCGCTGCATGGCGCGGGTGTGAACGATGCCAGACGTGTTGGCAGTGTGAAAACAGTGGAAAATAATATTTTGCTGGTGTTCAGATAAACCGAAAAGCATTCCTCCTGTTCATCACTCTGATGTCACGAATCAATCTTTTCACGGGAATCAACAACTCCGGGAAGACATCACTTCTGGAAGCTCTCTAGCTGTTGCCAGAATGACTTTTCCGGCCTGCTTGATTCGCCCCTTATGAAAATACATGGAAAAGAAAAAAGCAATGAAAGAAGCTCCCGTACCCCGGTCGCGCCCCCGGCGATTCCGTGTACCGATGAACGATAAGGGCGTTTTCTCCGGTCTTGCAATGTGTGACATGCTGATTCATTGTGTCATCTCCTTTGACGGACGAATTGATGAGAGTCGCATGGCAAAAGCGGTAAGACTGACTATGGATGCGGAACCGGTTCTCGGATGTCGTTTGGTGACGGACTGGTGGAGAATCTCCTGGGAACGAAGGACGGACCTTGATTCCCTTGAACTTTTTCAGATGACCGTGTCAGGGAATGTTGAGCAGGACATCACCCGTTTTTTAACGGTTCCGGCTGATCCCCGCAAAGACTCGCAGGTGCAGGTTCTGCTCATTCGTTCAAAGACAGATACGCTCTGCATAAAGATCAGTCATGTGGTGGCAGATGCGGGCGGGGTCAAAACTTATGCCTATCTGCTTGCCTCTGTTTACAGACATCTCGCCAGAAATCCCGAATACAGACCTGAGATCAATCTGAACGGCAGCCGCAGTATGCGTCAGGTCAGCAGACAGTTTGGAATCATGGACAAACTCAGAATCATCCGCCGCACGTTTCGTGATTTCAGACTCAATGTCTTTCCTGAGAGATATTGCAATTTTTTGCTGAACAAAGCCGAGCGTTCTGACCGGGCCTTCGCAATCCTGAGAATTGATACGGATCTGTTTCGCGCCATCAGGTCCTATGGCCGAGCACGCGGGGCCACAATCAACGATGTCATGCTTGCCGCAATCTTCCGCGGTTTTTCCGATATTATCAGCCCTTTGCCGGAAAAACCGCTGCGTCTTGTGACAACGGTTGATTTCCGTCGTTTCCTCCGAACAGGGAAAAGCGGAGCCATCTGCAATCTCTCCGGGATTTTTTATCTGAAAATGTACCCGAATCCGGGATCCGGATTTGATGACACGCTGCTGCGGATACGCGGGCAGATGAACTTTGTCAAAGGCGATTTTATCGGGCTTGGCACTCATCCTTATTTTGTGCTGCCCTCCGTCATATCTCCGGATGCTTTGAATCAATGGCTGGGCAGGCGAATGATTGATGTCATGTTTTGCAACCCGCATAAAATTCCTCCGGGCCTCACAAACATGGGGATCATTGACACGGAACAGCTTGTCTTTGACGGCACAGGCGTGAGTGACGCGTTTCTGACCGCGCCCGCGTTCTTTTCGCCGCTTTTCCTTATCGGACTCAGCGGATTCGCCGAATCACTGACCATGACTGCCGGATTCTGCGGCACCGCACTCAACAAGCCTGTTGTCGAAGGTGTTCTGAATCGCATAAAAAGGGAACTGTTGCTTACAACTCAGACTATTTGCGAAAAAGAACATAAATAATGTTCAGGAAGAATGAGCAATAATCCGATGTAAGATGATTTCTAAAAAAGAATCTCCCGCTGTATATTTGCCGCACGGGGTCCGCAGCCCGTCCGCTTTTTTAACCACGAAACACACGAAACACGAAAATTATGAGCACAGAACATTCCCGCACTTTTTTGTATCTTTTTGCTGTGCACAGGACAAAAAAAGAAACCCGGCTTTTTTTTGTTGGATTCAGGGGCCGTCTGTCCGAAAAAAACCCGGGTTTTCCGCCTGTGCTGTTTTTTTGTCCCGCGCACACAGATATTTTTGTATCTTTTCGTGTGTTTCGTGTGTTTCGTGGTTAAAAAACAGGCAGCCGGGAATATCCGTCAGTTTTCAGACAGACGCTCAGCGGGATATCCTTTTTTCAGAAATCGCCTAAAACAAATTTGCAATTTGTTTTAGGGCAGATCAGTGTGGAACAAATAAGATCAGGACGCTGAAAAACGCTGATAATAAAAAAATCTGCGGATATCTGCGTCCTATTCAACAGAGGGGTTACATATAACAGCGCCATCTTGGGAAAATAATTGGAAAAACAACACTGTATCGGGAAAATTTTGATTGTTTGATTGAAGGAGGAACAACAATGGGACATGGTAACAAAAAATTTACGGAAAAACACGGGCCAGACGCAAAGCCGGACAGTCGGATCAAAGACGAAATTCTGAAAAGAGTGAAAGGGGACGAACTGCCCTGCGCTGTTGCCTTTGAAATTGCAGGACAACTGGGATTGCCGCCGTCTGAGGTGGGAAAAACAGCGGACCTGATGATTTTGAGGCTTATGAAATGCCAGTTGGGATTGTTTGGGTACAAACCCGAATCAAAACTGGTGACACCCAAAGATGACCCGGAAGGCTCGTTGAAAGAGGCCATTTCCGCGGCTATGGTGAATGACAGACTTCCCTGTAAAAGTGCATGGGAAATTGCCGGGCAATTCAATGTCTCCAAAATGACTGTCAGCGGCGTGTGCGAGGCTTTGAAAATCAAAGTGAAACCTTGTCAGTTGGGAGCATTCTGAAACCGCTGCGAAACAACATCCCCGCCCTCTTCAAATGGCCTTGAGGGCGCGGGAGGCGGTGGTCGAAAATCCGAAACAGGGGCGAAAAACCGCTTCGCTTAATTTCCGCACTCCGGAGGGCTTTTGACCGGGATTGCAGGGGCGAAAAACCGCTTCGCTTAATTTCCGCACTCCCGAGGGCTTTTGACCGGGATTGCAGGGGCGAAAAACCGCTTCGCTTAATTTCCGCACTCCCGAGGGCTTTTGACCGGGATTGCAGGGGCGAAAAATCGCTTCGCTTAATTTCCGCACTCCGGAGGGCTTTTGACCGGGATTGCAGGGGCGAAAAACCGCTTCGCTTAATTTCCGCACTCCGGAGGGGTAATTACTTCAAATCCTTGTTCGCCTCCATATCGAACCACATGGCAAAAAGAGTGAAAAGGCTGGCACTCATAAAAGAAAAAAATGCGGCAAGCGCGTTTATGGGCGGTATGCGTCCACTGGCAATCCAGAAATAAAACAGTCTGGCAAAGAGCGCAAATGTTGTGAAAGTGAAGAATCCTCCGAGCGCGTAGAAAAAGATCAGGGGATGAAAATTCCGGATAATATATTTCTCCTTCATCCGCCAGAAAAACATCTTTGTCAGCAGCCAACTGATGGTGAAAACCACCTTCCCCACCTTCATGCCGGATTTCTCCCCCACATTGTATACCGGCTCCACAGGCACATCCCTCACCCTGAAATCATACACATTCAGGCGGATGAGCAGATCATTGGGCTGGCCGTAGCGTTTATACATCTTGTCCCAGTCAACAGCGCAAAGCACCCTGCGGTTCATGGCGGTATATCCTGACTGAAAATCCGTGACATGCCAGTAGCCGGAGGCGATTTTTGTGAGAAGGGAAAGAAAGGCATTGCCGAAATATCTGATTTTGGGGATTTTTTTATATGCCTCGCCAGTGAACAGGCGGTTTCCCTTGGCATAATCAGCCAGTTCCTCTGTCACCGGATCAAGCAGTGCGGATAAGTTTTCAGGATTCATCTGACCGTCGCCGTCCATTCTCACAGCAACATCAAAGCCCTTCTCACCCGCCCATTTGTAGCCTGTGGCAAGGGAACCGCCGCAGCCCTGGTTTTCCTCGTGTTCCAGCATCACAATCCGCTTGTCCTTTTGCTGACAAGCTCTTACGATCTGCGCGGTTTCATCTGTGCTTGCATCATTGACAATTATGACACAATCCACATATTCGGGCATGGTTTCAATCACATTGCCGATCTGCGCGGCCTCGTTATGGGTGGGAATCACAACACATACGGATTTACCTTTATACATTGCCTGTCCGCCTCAGTAATAGCGAGCAAATAGCATCTCCGGTATGTCTCAGATTGGCAAATCCGGGACACCTTCCGCCAAAGTTAAGATTGGGGAAGTTATTCGGTCACAGCTCCTTGATTGCTGATTATAATGTTTTTTTGGGTATCTTCCCTTACTCGGGTTGTGGTGATGGATGCGATTTGACAATCTGAACCGAGTGGGCAGAGGCTCGTGAAGCATAAATTCAACAGATCAGAAATCCCCTTTTCCACTCCCCACCCTGAACCTTCCGACCATCTCCTCAAGCTGAACCGCTATTCGGGCCAGTTCCTCAGCCGAGTTGTTGACCTGCTTTGCTCCGCTGTTTGTTTCCTTGGCTGCCTGACTGATCCGCTGGATATTGGATGCTGCTTCGTCAGCACCTCTGACTGCTTCGGAGGCATTCCCGGACATATCATTTGCCCCCTTTGCGACTTCGGCAATTGCGGAAGCAATATTTTTCGCTCCGGTTCTGGCATTCTGAACATTGCTCATCACCTCCTCGGCTGTGACGGACTGCTGCTCCACTGCATTCGTGATGACAAGAACAGAGGCGTTGATAGCGCCAATGATATCTGAGACATCATCAATGATCCGAACGGCTCCCTTGGTGTTTTTCTGAATGCCCTGAATGCGCCGGGCAATGTTCTCAGCGGCTCGCGCGCTCTGATTGGCCAGTTCCTTGATTTCATTGGCAACCACCCCGAAACCTCTGCCCGCATTTCCCGCTGATGCAGCCTCAATGGTGGCATTCAGGGCCAGAAGGTTGGTCTGTTCGGCAATCCGCGTGATGACTTTGGTGACTTCGCCGATTTCCTTGGCAGCCTCTCCCAGAGTGTTCATGGCTGAGGTGGCTGTTTTTGCCATATCCATGGCTTCGTCGGAAACCTTGCCGCCTTTCCGGGCATTTCGGGTGATGTCGTTAATGGCTTCGGACATATCCTGTATGGCTGAGGCCACAAACTCCATGTTCTGATACATATGCCCTGCGGTGGAGGAAACGCTTTGGATGTTGACACTCATCTCCTCGGTGGCCGAGGCCATGGTGTTGATGTTCACAGAGACCTCCTCGGTGGCAGAGGAAACGCTGTTGGAGATATCATCCATCCTGCTTGCTCCCGAGGACATACGACTGGAAAGCTTGAGGGAACTGTATGAGGACGCAGTCAGAGTCTCAGCACTTTCAGTGATTTCCCTGATAATATCCTCCATATTCTGAATGAAAATGTTGAACCATCTGGCAAGTTCCCCCATCTCATTTCCGTCATCAAGCTTCAGCCGCATACTGAGATCACCTTCTCCTCTGGCAAGATCAATCACCATATCCATGAGTTTCCGGATTGGCCGGTTGATTGAACGCAGAATGACTGAACCGCCGATGATCAGCACTCCCAGAATGGTACACACAATAGTTATGGCGAAGATGAAATTCTTTTTTCTGATATTATCCATGGACATCTGTATCCATGAGGATATTTTTTTCACCTTTGCCACCATTGTTCCCCTCACAGCATCCAATCGGAGAAGAATTTCGGTGTTTCTCTGCCAGATTCTGTGTATGTCATTTATGACGGATTCTGTTTTGACAAGGTTTTCCTCTGCATAAACAGAAAAATCCGTCAGGATATCTCTTTTGGCGGCTTTTGCCAGGGACGGCATATTTTTTCTCTCTCTGTTCAGCACCTCCAAGTTTTTCTGATAGGCTTTCAGATAGGCTTCCTCGCTGCCTCTGAGCAGCAGATCCCTGTTCAGGGCCAGAGACATTCCGCTGAGAGCGTTGATCGCATTTTTATTTGATATTGCAAAGGAATTGCACAGAGGATCAATTTCCTCGCCATCAATATAGGCAGTGCCGATCACCTTATCAATTTCCTGTGCCAAGATATCCGATGATCTGTGAAGCGCATTGAACAGCTTGTCCCATTCATTTTTCAGAAGATTAATATCATAATGATTATTTGCGAGCTTCGTGAATTCTGTCATGTAGCCTGTAAGCAAT
>Ga0233403_10000793_pt1 | contig 15128 bp, 16 predicted proteins | sample Na_oxic_1_MG_FD_179866 | JGI IMG/M metagenome (GOLD analysis project Ga0233403, IMG submission 179866) | Seawater microbial communities from Saanich Inlet, British Columbia, Canada - Na_oxic_1_MG | ecosystem: Environmental > Aquatic > Marine > Inlet | place: Canada: British Columbia | collected...
CCAAACGAGATATATTTCGCATTTCGTCTCTCCCATTATATAGATTTTCAGGTAAATAACTTCCACAAACCGGTTAGGTATCTAATTTCTTCCAGTATTTGTGAAATTACTTTTCTGAACATCTAATTGGTCTTTTTAAGAATTACCCATACTTAAGTTGCAGAAAGTTTCTAGTTTGTTAAATAATTATATCCGGTAAATAATCTCTAAGATATGCGCAAATGAGACTAAATGGTAAACCCTACCTATTAACCCATTTCGCAAACCGCCAAAATGATTTGAGACATTTCTGAATTAATCAAAAATAAAAATTTGCAACATTTAAGGTTAACTACCTGAATAACAAAGCAATTTTTATACCAAATTACAACGCATTGTTTCTATTGGGAATTGTCTTATTAAAGGGAATTGATTTTTGCAATTTGCGACGCAATATAAAAAATTTGTTGCAAAATCGAAAGATTAATTAGACTTTATCCAGTATCCCAACATAAGGGCAAGAACATTACCTACTACTTTGTCAAAGTTATATTAACCGGTTAATGGAATACAAAGCTGAAGCTTTGTCAGAGAATGTATAAAGTAACTACTCAGCCGGATTCTTCATTTTTTAAGAGGGCAACCATAAAGGATTGCCTCTACAAGACTGTAGGGGCAATCCCTTGTGGTTGCCCTTGTTACCATCATCTTAAGTATAGGAAACAAATGTTAAGAAAACAAGTAATCTTACTTACTTAATTAATTACACGCCCCCACTATGAATTAATTCGTAATAGCGTTTTTCCAATTCTTGTTTATGCCGCGTTTCCTCATGGGCTAGGTAGCGAAATAAATCTTGAACTGGCCCAACCGGTGTTTCTTCAGCTAAACTAGTATATTGCTCCATAGCCACTTGCTCTCGCCCAAGCGCATATTGAAGAATAGCTTGGTCATCCGGTAAATCACCTAACTCTGATACTTGTATATAATCAGAAAAACGATGATCACTTGGTGGGGTTTCAATCAGTACCGCTATATGTTCTTGTGCTTGCGGATTCAACCTCAATTCTTTAAACATCTCAACGTGATTTTTTTCCTCAGCCGCCAAATCTTGTACGAGAAAATTCAAACGTTTGCTGACCTTTTTGCCAAGTGCGGTATAAAAATCATAAGCAGCTTGCTCAAATGAACTAGCAGTATCTAAAACCTCACCTATAGTAGTTTTTCTCTTCAATTCTTGGTAGCTACCACCTTCTGCTACCGATTGTTTATCATTATTCATAATATATTCACCCGGTTGCGTACTGGGCTGATGAAAATCCTATTTGTACGAAGGGCAACCACAAAGGATTGCCCCTACATGCAGTATATTTGTAATTAGGGCAACCACAAGGGATTGCCCCTACCGGCACAATATTGAGAGACTATAGAAATCCGATTTTTTTTCAAAAATCGGATTTCTTGAACGGTTAAATTCGTTTATTTCGAGATTCGTTGTACTAAATTTAAATATGAGAGACTATAGAAATCCGATTTTTTTCAAAAATCGGATTTCTTGAACTGTAAAAATTTTATGAATGATATTTTCATTCACAATTCACAATTCACAATTCACAATTCACCATTAACCACTGATGAATACTGTTTGCCACTTGATGCCCGGCGGCAATGGCATTAATTACGTCTGGCCCTTGTACCACATCCCCAGCCGCCCACAGCCATGCTTCGGAAGTGCGCCAATCTTGGTCAACTACTGGACTACCGCGCTTATCCCATTCTAACCGCTCCGTCAATTCTGAACCCAAAAATTCTAATTGCCGTGCTTGCCCAATGGCTTCCACAATCATATCAGCTTCATGGAACATGATATCACTCTCATCATACATGGGATGAAAACGACCCTGTTCATCAAATATGGATATACAACGAACCGTTTCTAAGCCGGTTAAAATTGCATCTTTGACAACACAACAACGTGGCCCCCGACTAGTAACTAATTGAATACCCTCATCATTAGCCTCTATCACTTCGCTCTCATCAGCCAACATACTGTCACGAGCCTCCAAAGCAACTACCACCATATTTACTTCACCAAACTGGTTATGTTGCAAACGTGCGAGACTACGAGCAATATCAAAAGCCACATTGCCACCGCCGATAATCGCGATTTTGGGTTTTACCTCAATTTCTTCTTTTGCACTTATCCGTCGCAATAAATCAATAGAAAGATAGACTTGCGGATGATCAGTGCCCGGCACTCGCGTTGAACGTCCACCATGAAGTCCGGTAGCGATAAGACTCGCATCAAATTTTTGTTTTAATTCTGCCATGGTCATATTTTGACCAATTTGGACATTGCACTGAATGTCAACCCCCATAGCTTGAATCACCTCAATGTCTTCATCAAGCTTATCATAAGGCAAACGATATTCTGGGATACCATAACGCATCATACCACCCGCCTGCTCAAAAGCCTCAAAAATTGTCACGGCATGACCTTGGCAAGCCAAATCGAACGCACAAGTTAAACCGGCCGGCCCCGAACCGACAATCGCCACCTTTTTGCCACTTGCAGTACCAATACGGCCCTCAGCCGCAATTTCTTTAATACGTTCTGGCGAAACCTTATCCATTGCATAACGTTTTAACCAACGAATACTCAACGCCTCACCCCGCCGTCCAATTGAGCAAGCCGTTTCGCAACGATGCGTACAAACCCGCCCACAAACATTAGCTAGAGGATTGGTCCGATAAATTTGGCGCACCGCCTCCTCCATATTGCCGATTCCAATAGCCCGGATATATTCGGGTGCGTGCATATTGGTAGGACACGCATCATGGCACATTCCACATTGAATACAACGAGATGCCTCCAGCAAAGCGGTTTGATCATCAAAACCTTGAACAATTTCAGCAAACGAATCTACTCTCGCTTTGGGTTCCAACTCCGGCATATCCTGACGTTTTAAATCAAGCAAATCAGAATCATCAGATTTTGCCCAACCTTTAGCAAAGCCCAAACCATGCATACCATGTTCATCCGGGAGAATAAAAAATGTATTCAAATCAAGGCTGACATGCACATATTCCCGTGACAGGGATATAGAACCGGTAGGACAAATATCGACACACAAAGCACACCAACAACAACGTCCATAGTCAATTGCTGGCCGGCGTGGTTTAACCCCCAATAACAGATCCGTAGGCAAATCTTTGATGTCCACCATATTAATGGCGTTATTATCACAAATCGCAGCACACGTACCACAACCGATACACTTTTCCCATTCGTTGATATGAAACCCACGATAAATAGGAGCGGCTGGGCGTGGCCCAAAAGGGAGTGTCACCGGCTCACGCCCAAGAAAACTTAAAGCCTTTAAAGGAGCTAGTAGACTGTTCATAATTATTAATAATTAAAATTAGCAATTAACGATTTTTAATATAATCTCGATCCAATCCTTCATTATAAGCAATCCTTGTAGTTCACACTCAGATATAACATTTCAAGTAACCGAAATTTTGCTTGCTGTAAATTTTTCTGTGATAGATATCCAAAGTAGGGTGGGCAAAAAAAACTGCCCACCCTACACTAAGTATTAATCCTGCTATCACAGAATTATTTACAGCAAGAAATTTTGTTGAAATATAACATGAAATGACATCGTTAATGGATGGTATAATGTTTCACCAATTAAACCAAATTCGTCTAAAATTATGCGCACACTTTATCCACCCATTGCACCCTATCAGCAGGGTAAATTATCGGTTTCTAACTTACATACTATTTATTTTGAACAAGCCGGTAATCCTCAAGGTTGTCCGGTAATTTTTTTACATGGCGGCCCCGGGGCTGGCATAGAACCCATTTACCGTCAATATTTTGATCCAAAGTTATGGCGAATAGTATTATTTGACCAGCGGGGTTGTGGACAAAGTACCCCTTACGCCGAATTGCGCGAAAATACTACTTGGGATTTAGTCGCAGATATTGAGCGTTTACGCCAGCATCTGGAAATTGAGCGTTGGACAGTATTTGGTGGTAGTTGGGGCAGCACTTTAGCATTGGCTTATAGTCAAACCCATCCTTCGTGCTGCACTGGTATCATTATACGGGGTATTTTCTTGCTACGGCCACACGAATTGCGTTGGTTTTATCAAGAAGGCACAAGTTATATATTCCCGGATGCGTGGGAAGAATTTATAGCACCGATTCCGCCCAATGAACGCTCTGACTTACTTTCCGCCTATCATGAAAAATTAACAAGTCCGGATAAGACGGTGAGATTAGAGGCCGCACAAGCATGGAGCCGCTGGGAAGCCACTACAATTAATTTATACCCTAATTCAGAATTGATAAACCGTTTTACAACTCCGGCTTTTGCCGAAGCATTTGCTGGTATTGAAAATCATTATTTTATGCATGGTGGTTTTTTTGACACGGAAGATCAGTTATTACATAATGTGGACAAAATCCGTCATATACCCGGTGTGATTGTGCAAGGTCGTTATGATGTGGTATGTCCCATGACATCAGCTTGGGATTTGCACCGTGTTTGGCCGGAGGCTGAATTTATTGTAGTGCCGGATGCTGGTCATTCTGTTAGCGAGCCGGGAATACGCTCTGCTTTATTAGATGCAACTGATCGCTTTGCACATTGTTTTGAACCAGATTAAACGTTTGGCTTGATTTTAATACACTAGTACAACTAATTTGAATTGCTCACAACGAATTCACTGGTACTCCAAAGGGCCTTTGGTATTATTCGTTGTGACTTTTTAAAATTCGTTGTACTAGCAGCACTTTTTAAAATTCGTTGTACTCGCAGCAAATTAAATAACTCAATAGACTTGCCAAAACCTACAATTTGGTCCACAATTATCATGTAGGTAGTGCTAAACCGTTCGTTATATAAACCTAACCGGTTTTGAAAACCGCTCGGGTTTGATCGAATTGTAACTTTCACAATAAAATTGATTTGGAGTACAAAGTTTCTTTGTACCGGCGATTTTATTATAAACACTGGTAATAATCACATTGAAGGAGAATTCTGATGAAAAAAATTTCCCTTGGTAAACTAACATTACTTTTTGCCCTATTGTTGATGGCATTCCCGACATTTGCCTATGACTGTTGGGAAAACGAGGATGGTATCACGGAATGCGGTGATTCCATACCTCCGCAATATTCTCAAAAGGGATTTGCGGAGTATGATGCAAAGGGAAGTAAAGTCAAAGATGTCAATCGTGCCCTAAACCCAGAAGAAATTGCCGAAATCGAAAGGAAAAAAGAGGAGGAACGTCAACGCCAAGAACAGCTCAAGAAAGATCAGCAATTGCTATCTATCTTCAGTAGCGAAGAAGATATTGAACGCGCTCGTACTGCCGAACTTAGTTCAATAGAAGGACAAGTTCAATCCATAAAAACTATTCTTGAGGGTTTGAGAGGTAATCTCATTTCTCAAAAGGAGAGTTTGCAACGGAGTAAAGAAGCCGAGGTTCCAGAAACTCAATTGAATACCATCCAAAGAATTATTGATGGCATCAAAAAACGCATTAAAAACCAAGAGGATACCTTGCAAAACAAAGCCATTGAACAAGATGAGATCAACATAAAGTATGATACCTATCTGGAAAGTTTTCAAAACATCCAGAAGCGAAGTGGAGTACCAGTGTCGGATGACGGGGGAAAAACTTTGCAGTAGTGCTAAAACAATTTATAACCGCGTTCGGTATAAGTACTTTCGCCAAAAATTTTCCGGTATTTACATTATTTTTGGCACCCTTCAAAAGTTGTTGACAGTTGTTGACAGTTGTTTCGGGAATGGAACGAAGTGGATTTCCCGAAACGAAAGCCAAATGTGGGTTTCGGGAAAGCAGCGAAGCGCAATGAACGAAACAACTGTTCACTACTTTTATAGGGATATGAAGGGTGCCTTATTTTTCGTTTATAATGTTAGAAATTTTTTTGAGAAGTACTTAATGAACGGTTTGGCACTACCAACCCCTTATTTGCCTACACAAAATGTCGAAAAAATCTTGCCAAGCAAATCGTCAGTAGTGAATTCGCCAGTTATCTCACCCAATGCTCGTTGGGATTGGCGTAATTCCTCAGCTAAGAGTTCACTAGCATGGGCATGGTTAAAACCCGCAATTAAGGCAATTCTGGCACGTTGTAAAGCATCCAAATGGCGGCGACGTGCCATAAAACTGCCCTCAGTGTTACTATGCAATCCCATTTTTTTGGTCAGATAGTTTTTAAGAACTTCAATACCCTCCCCGGTTTTGGCTGATATATATAATACACCGCCCGCACTCGTGCCGCTACGATGTCCACTTTTGTCAATTTTATTACGAATAATCAACGGTGGTATTGGTATTTCGGTTAGTAAACTTGGATGGATGTTATCATCAAGATGACGATCATCTAGCAAAAATATCACTAAATCAGCTTTTGTAAGGGCAAGTTTAGTACGACGAATTCCTTCCTGTTCAACCAAGTCATCTGTTTCCCGTAGCCCGGCAGTGTCAGTGATATGCAATGGCATACCATTTAATTGAATTTGATCACGCACAACATCACGAGTGGTACCCGGTACTGATGTTACAATAGCGGTGTCTCTGCCAGCTAAGCAATTAAGTAAACTGGATTTTCCAACATTGGGCTCGCCGACAAGCACAATATGCATACCTTCCTTGAGTAAATAGCCTTGCCCCGCTAAATCCAGTATCCTATCAAGTTCTTTAATAAGTTTTTCAATTTTTTCAATTACTTGACCATCGGCTAACAGATCAATTTCCTCATCAACAAAATCAATTCCGGCTTCGACGTAACTACGCAGCCAAATTAATTGCTCAAGGGCTGCATGAATTTGGGCAGAAAATTCGCCCTGCAAAGAGCGCAACGCACAACGCGCCGCTTGACTTGAGGCACTATCAATAAGATCAGCAATGGCTTCGGCTTCGGCTAAATCCATTTTGCCATTTAAAAAAGCCCTTTCAGAAAATTCTCCAGGGCGAGCTAAACGAGCGCCTAGTTTGAGAACGGCATTGAGCAATAAGTCCATGACAACAGAGCCACCATGTCCTTGTAGCTCTAAAACATCCTCACCGGTAAAGGAATGAGGAGCGGGAAAATAGAGGGCAATACCTTGATCAAGTAATTCACCTTCACTATCGACAAAATTGCTGAAGGTGGCATAACGTGGTTGCGGCAATTTACCTAATAGCGTGTGAGCGATTTTTGGAACTTGGGAGCCTGAAATTCGGATAACCCCGATACCACCACGTCCAACCGGGGTAGCTAGGGCAACGATAGTATCTTGTTGATTCATTGGAGAAGTTTTAATGCTTTTTCGAGTTCAAAGCGTTAGCTTTGGCATATCATTTACAAAGCTATACTCAACACCTGCATAAATTGAACGTTTTAAATGGCTCCCTTCAAAAGTAGTTGACAGTTTATGATTAAAAACAACAAAAACTACAAGGATTTGATTAAAGTCACGGATAAAGTCAAAAGGCTCCCAATTTAAATGACTACACGAATTTTCAGTTATTTGGCTTTATCCTTGTTTATATCAAATCCTTGTAGTTATCTGTCAACTACTTTTCTGGATAAATGGATTATCTCAACTTTTAATCTTTCTCTTGCAAATTCAATTGTTCAGTCAAGTAGGCTTTCAAGATTTCAAAACACTTCCCCCAATAATCTTGTTCACACTTAAAATTTTTAGGCACACCATGAGTATCTTTTTCTTGCAATGTGATACTGATATCATAAGGAAGTCCTTCTTTCTCCGGTGATTTCGCACCTATAACAATTTCCAGATTTTCATGAACTTTGAGAGCTGGGCTTGAGATTGGCTCGCCGGGAACGGGTACTCTATACACTCCTAATCTGGATGAATTGACAATTTTATTGACCATATCTCGCAAGAGATTGAGTATATTTCTTTCTCGTGCTGTGCCTTGTAATTTCACGGAAATACTTTTGACTGTGGGAGTCATATTTTTGAGTTGCACCTCTGCCTTCGGTGAAACATGTTTAGGTGCTCTAACAACGGGTGAATTATTGTCGGTTGTCTGAGATGAAGGTGGTTGTGTTTTTTCACCTAATTGAGCCGAAATAGAGTGGGATGGATTAACTACTTTCGAGCCAATGGACGGTTTTTCTTCTAGCTTGGAAAATCTCGTTCCAGTTTGCTGTAAATTCAGACGTTTAACTAAGTAATCCTTTATTTTTTGATAGATTTGGTCGGGCTTGTCTGGCTTATAAGCAAAAAAATATGCTAAACCTTGAGTACCAACCTCTTGTAATGTAATACTAACCTTGTAAGGTTGTGCCTCTAAGGAGCTTTCCACATCAATAACAATTTCCAGATGCTGAACAACTTTCATCATTGGAGTAGTTAAAACACCTTCTGCGACGGGGAGTTTGATAATTCCCAACTTGTAATGATTCAGAATATCTTGAACCATGCGTCGTAGGGTAGCGAGTACTACCGATTCATTTCCCGCATTTTTTAGTCTCACAGTTACAGTTTTGAGCGTGGAATTAGTCAGTTCTATTTCAGTAGCAACAGAGGCACTTTTTAGCTCATTTTTCGCAACTGCTGGTATCGATAGTATTAAACTTATTGCGCCGATCAAAATAACAGTTATTATCTGGTTGTTTATCACCATAATTTATTTCCTTTTCTAAGATTAAAAACAAAACTACATGGATGGGCGCATTTCCATTTTTCGGGTCATAAAATTAACGGTTGAATTCACCCAATTTACCCAATTTAGTTCCATAGGTTTCACCTATGGCTATTTACGTTTCACCCCTTCGGGGTTAAACGTGAATAGCCACCGATGCAATCGGTGGAACTATTAAACCACCGTAAAAATGGGAATGCACATGGATTGCATACTTGATACCTAGAATCGCTGGACGGGGTTTGCAACCCCGTCTGAAACGTTTTATTTACAACAGGAACACTACTTCGCTTTTTCCCCCTAAACTAAACATCACTGAACATCAAAGCCGTCAAAATGAAATCAAGTCCTAAAGTTGCCAGTGAGGAATGTACAACAGTTCGCGTCGTTGCCCGACTCACACCTTCAGAAGTGGGAGTGCAGTCATAGCCTTCAAATATGGCAATCCAAGTAACTACTATGCCAAAGACAATACTTTTAACCACACCGTTGAGTATATCTTCAACAAAATCAGTGTTATTTTGCATTTGGGACCAATATGAACCAGCATCTACCCCCAATAGTTCAACTACCACTAGATAGCCACCTATAATACCAATAGTACTAAAAATAGCAGCCAGTAGCGGCATGGAAATTATCCCAGCAATAAAACGAGGGGCTACCACACGCTTGAGCGGATTGACTGCCATCATTTCCATTGCGGACAACTGCTCAGTGGCTTTCATCAAACCAATTTCTGCTGTTAAAGCCGAGCCAGCACGCCCGGCAAATAATAACGAAGTCAATACCGGCCCCAATTCTCGTACTAATGATAGGGATACAACGGCCCCTAATGTTTCAGTGGCTCCAAAATTTACTAAGGTATTGTAGCCTTGCAAACCTAATACCATGCCGACAAATAAACCTGATATAACAATTATAGTTAAAGAGAGTACCCCAATAGAATATACTTGTGCAATGACCAAATAGGGGCGCAAGAATAAACTTGGTATACTCGCAAGTACTCGACCTAAAAAAATATGTCCACGTCCTAAACGTTGAAAAATACCTAAAGTTGCATGGCCTAAACGTTGAAATGTATCTAACATGTTGCCCCCCCTAACAAGTCTTCTGCATAATCCGCCGCTGGATAATGAAATGGCACTGGCCCATCGGATTCCCCATTGATAAATTGTTTTACCCATTCAGACTCTGAAGCTTTTAACGTTTCTTGAGCACCAGAATCAACGACTTTACCGTTCGAGATAAAATAAATAATATCAGCAATTTCTGCCGTTTCATTTACATCATGTGACACAACAATACTGGTTAAACCCAAAGCATCATTGATGGAACGGATGAGGCGAACTAAAACTCCTTTAGAAATAGGGTCTTGACCAGTGAACGGCTCATCATACATAATCATCGCCGGGTCAAAAACCAAGGCCCTTGCTAAAGCCACTCGTCGTGCCATACCACCCGATAATTGATTGGGCATTAATTCCCGGGCTCCACGCAAACCAACCGTGTGTAATTTCATCAAAACCAAATGGCGAATCAGAGACTCAGGTAATTTGGTATGTTCACGCAGGGGAAAGGCGACATTTTCAAATACATTTAAGTCGGTGAGCAACGCACCGCTTTGAAATAACATACCCATATTCTTACGCAAGCTGTAAAGTGGCTTGGTTTTTAAACTTGGCACATTTAAACCATCGACTTCAATGCTACCGGCGTGTGGCTTTAATTGTCCTCCAATTAAGCGCAACAATGTTGTTTTACCGGTACCACTTGGGCCCATGATAGCTGTAATCTTACCGCGTGGTATGTCTATATCAACTCCATCAAAAATCCAGCGAGTATCCCGCGCAAACCGCAGCCCACGAATTTTGATGAATTGTTCTAAATTATTGATGTTATTAGTCATTATTCTGAAAATCTATAGCACAAACATTAGCAATCTTTAACGCTAATTGTTTGAAATCTTTGTAACAATCTTTTACAGCGAGTACCGGTGCGCCCATCGCGCCATCGGCTGGTTTGAGATAAAAAATCGGTTTGCGGGCTTCTTTTGCCATTTGCATCAAGCCCCAATAATAGGATAACGTGGCAAGACAATAATTATCTTGTGTAACATCAGGCGGATCTTCAATATTTTCATTCAGTATGGTTTGATGGTAAATACGGGGAATGTCCATCCAACGGGTGTAATATTTTGGTGGACGACGTTGAAAAATGACATAACCTACGGGTTGCATAAGGCTGGTAGGTAAATCGACCACCAAATTTTTGTTAAGACATTTTGGCCATTTTTCCCTCAAACGAGACAAACTTTCTTCAATATTATTCAATCCGTACCGGAAAAGTGGGCTTGGTAGTAATGGGGTAATTATATATTCGGCACTAATCAGAGCCGCAGAATTAATTGCACTTAAACTAGAATTAAGGTCAATCAAGACTATATCCGCCTCTTGCCGTTGAAAAGCCGCTTTTAATGTACGATGGAACACCGATAGAATACGAAGGGCCAATTCATTGCCATCGTCACAATGTACCCAAGCTTTTGAAAGTTGAGCTTCAAGCATAAACAATCCTAAATCACCCACAATCAAACTGATATTTTCGGTAATGTGTTCCAGATAAGGCTCATTAATGTCGCCATAACCTTCTAAAATTGGACTAATGGTACCAAGAATAGTTTGTGAATGCTCACCATCATAAGGCCAAAGTTCTGCCAATCTGTCTTCTTCTACAAATAAAGAGGTAAGCTTGGCTTGAGGATCTAAATCAGCAACCACGACATTAAGCCCAAGTTCCGCATACATCCATGCCAAATGATAGACTAATGTAGTTTTGCCAACACCACTTTTGCTGTTAAAAAACGCTATTGTTTTCATTCAGTTCGCCTAAGTTTTACCAAGACATAAGTTGGCTCAAATCGAAATTCAGCCGGTGGATTGCCATTTTTGGCCAAAGCTTCTTGAGCGCGTTGAACTCCAACCCCAAATTTGTTGACATATCCTAAAGTTTTCATTGCTTCTGCAAGTACCTGATTACGGAATCTGATTCCAAATCAACCATGATATTCTGCAATTCATCAATAGTCAGCATTAGATATCGCTTTTCCAAACTTCTTCAAGATCACTATTCACAATAGCATCCGGCGTAATTACCGGGCGTTTTTTAAAAAACACACGAGCGAGTTCCGGTTCAATTGAATAATTCCAGCAAAGACTTTTTGTGATAAAGTAAACAAACTCTGTACAGCCGGTAGTATAAAAATTATCGACTCCAAAATCATAATCATAAGGTGTACTGAGTTCTCTGATTGCGGCTCGGTACAGAATCTTGAAAATTTTTTCAAATTCAACAACTTTGCCTTGAGCAATGTATTGGGCAATGTCATTTTCCGCTTTGACTAAGGCTTTAGTCGTGGGATCAAGCTTAACCGCCTCTTTATCTTCCTTTAACTCATCCTCAGCATCAACCGGTTTAATCGGATTCTCAAAGTACTCTTGCAAAATAGCCGGAATTTGATAATTACCGGCGGACTTCTTTAATTGACGTGGAAAACGCATGATGGCTAAACCATCACAACGGCAAAAATCAATCAGATCTTCGAGAAAAATTTTATTCCCAACCGCATAAATGACCATTTGTTTGCCGGTATTGAATTGACTGGGATTTTGGATATCAGCAAGTTGCTTGAGATGAGCCTCACTTACTTCACTGAGGTAAAAACCAACATGCTTGAAAGTGCCAGGCGTAAAATAACCATTGAGATAGTGTTTAAAAGAACGTACTAAAATGTCGCCGGGCTTTACCAGCTTCAAAACTTCCCGTGTGTGGCTGCCCTTAAGGGCAAAAGTGGTGGGACGGTAAAGCATAAATAGAGGCCATTTAAAAAGTTTGATGTCATTAAACACGCCCAAAACTTTTCCCAAAAAATCTTTTTTCTTATAAGGTCGCATATTAAGGTAATCTCTAATAGATAATGTTAATAAAAATTTGAGTCGCCATTCAATTAATCTAAATGTGTTATGATCACAGCTCAAAAGGTGGTGCTTGGTATCCGAAAACTAAAAACTTTAATTCTATTTTTGCCACGGGGTTTGCAACCCCGTCCAACAAGAAATATGCTAATTAAGAACTTATGTAAATTTAATACGTTACAAAATTTCTATTCCGCTAAGCAATTTTATAACTCTTTGTTCATTGTTCATTTATTATTATTCATTCTTAATTTGCATTGAGGTTCATCTATGAAACTTCTGTTTGATTTTCTTCCGGTTCTATTATTTTTTATTGCCTATAAAGTTTATGACATTTATGTGGCAACGGCGGTGATAATTGTCGCCTCAGTTATACAGGTTAGCTGGTTTTGGCTCAAACACCATCGTGTTGAAAAAATGCACCTAATTACATTGGTATTAGTTCTCATACTGGGTGGTGCCACCTTATTATTACATAATGCCACTTTCATTTATTGGAAACCAACTGTTGTCAATTGGGCATTTGCCATAGCGTTTTTAGGTAGTCAATTCATTGGCAAAAAAAACTTGCTCCAACGAATGTTGGAAGAGCAGATAACCCTTACCTCACGGCAGGTTTGGATAAACCTGAATATCGCATGGGTACTTTTCTTTATCGCCATGGGCGTAATTAATTTGTACGTTGCCTTTAACTTTGAAGAAAACACTTGGGTAAATTTTAAGCTATTTGGTATGATGGGCTTAACTATTGTTTTTGTGATTGGTCAAAGTTTCTATCTGGCAAAGTATATCACTGAGTCTAATGATAATAAAACTTAGGGTATAATAAATCAGTAATACGGTTGTCGTTTGGTGTTTCTGGGGTGTTAAATTGGCACCAAATTGGCTCAAAAGTTTACCCGATTTTGGTATTCTCGATCTCCGATTTTTTTCAAAAAATCGGATTTCTAGCCGGATCCCAATTATACATACTTGGTAACATTTAATAAAATCAATGATTTGTAGGGTTCCATCAGCCGCGCATATCCACCAACACTACAATTAGTTATTTACTTTGATATTTATCTAAAAGTCTAATAGGTTATTGCATGTTTGAAGCAGATGATATAACTCTCTTACTAACAGCACTCAGATTTGCGGCATTTAAGCATCGCAATGATCGGCGTAAAGACTGTAAAGCATTGCCCTATATCAATCATCCTATCGAAGTCGCCCAGACGTTATGGCAAATAGGTGAAGTGCGGGATATGGTGACAATCGTTTCCGCATTATTACATGATACCCTAGAAGATACCGATGCAACTGAAACCGAAATTTATAATCTATGTGGTGCCGAAATATTAGCCGTAGTGCAAGAAGTCACGGATGACAAAAGTTTGCCTAAACATGAACGCAAGCGTTTACAAGTTGAACATGCCCCACATAAATCAATACGCGCCAAACAACTCAAATTAGCTGACAAAATTTGTAATGTTTTTGACATCACCAATTCGCCACCTCAAGATTGGACATTACAACGTCGTCAAGAATACCTTGATTGGACTGAGCAAGTAGTAGCCGGTTTGCGTGGCAGTAACCCTGCCCTTGAAGCACATTATGATACTGTATTAACTGAGGCAAGAAAGACACTCAATGCGAGTGAAAAGAATTTTGAACAAGATTAACAATAATATGTAGGGGCAATCCCTTGTGGTTGCCCTTGTCACTATAAATTTAACAATAGTGAAAAATATGCTGTATGCTGTTATAAGTAAAGATGTCCCAAATAGTTTGGAAACACGTCTTAAAATCCGTCCGGCCCACTTAGAGCGTTTAGAAACCCTTAAAGCGCAAGGCCATTTAATCTTGGCCGGGCCCCATCCGGCTATTGATGCACCTGACCCCGGTGCTGCCGGATTTAGTGGTAGTTTGATAGTAGCACAATTTCCCTCGCTGGAAGATGCTCGTGCTTGGGCAGAGGCGGATCCATATAATGAATCCGGTGTCTATGCTAGTGTTACCGTTAAACCTTTTAAAAAAGTATTACCGTAATTGATAAATTTTAAATATTAATTAAAAGCTTCTTAATATTTATTAATTATTGATGTCCTTTTGACGAACTTAACAATTCTGGAACTATGATTTAATGATTACATGAAAACTATGAATGGTATTTTCTAAGAAGTTTCTTCAAGAAACTTGGGATCGATTCAGTGACGTATTTAGTACCAGTTATTTTTACTCAGTACTCATACTATTCATAGTTTTCATGTAATCATTTAATCATAGTTCACAATGAGTTAGCATTGCATTTTCGGATGGCGAGAAGTTGTATAAATATGAGTAACGATAAGATGAGCAAAGATGAAATCGAACGAAAAATGGTTATTATTCATACTGATGGCTCTTGTATTGGAAACCCCGGCCCCGGTGGCTATGGTGTTGTTCTAACCTACGGTAAGCATAGGAAAGAATTATCTGGCGGATTTAGACTAACCA
>Ga0233403_10000794_pt1 | contig 15126 bp, 7 predicted proteins | sample Na_oxic_1_MG_FD_179866 | JGI IMG/M metagenome (GOLD analysis project Ga0233403, IMG submission 179866) | Seawater microbial communities from Saanich Inlet, British Columbia, Canada - Na_oxic_1_MG | ecosystem: Environmental > Aquatic > Marine > Inlet | place: Canada: British Columbia | collected...
GCTGATATTATTCCAGCCGGTGCTAATATTATGGTAGGGGAAGGCAGAATTGATATAGAAGGTTGGTTTGGAACTGAATATATTGTATACATGCGGCAAGATGGTCCACTGCTTCTGAAAAATATCGTTGGACAAGATAAACCGGTTAAACGTCCAATGTATAAAGGCATTGAAAGTGATAATTGGTATTGGGTAGACAATACCCGTCGGCGTAAAGTCTCGCTAATGAATAAGGCATTATTACTTGAACTAATTACGATGGTGAGCGATTATGAGTTTGAATCCTCTTTGATCCAATTTGGAGAGCAGATCAATCGTCCCGAGAGAGTTTAGAAGTGGTTAAAAGTGCTATTAAACATCAAGAGAATTTTATTTTGGTTCGTACACATTTTGCGTCGCAAACCAAAGAAGAAGCAGAACAATTGCTCAAGGAAACGATTAAAGAATCTAATGATTTATTTGTTCTTTCTTTATGGGCTAATTTTGAACGTTTTGTCAGAGACTACTTGCAAAAAAAAGGCAAAAAACTACAAGAAATTTCTCCACCAACACTTGCCAGTTCTTTTTATCAACATCTGTATAAAGAACTTGAATATTGGAAAGCTAATGATATTTTAAATATACTCAAAGGTTTGCTGACTGACAAAAATTTAATTGGACAAGCGAAACAAATTCTTGAATATAGGGATTGGATAGCGCATGGTAGAAATCCTGATAAATATCCATCCGCTAATATTACCCCCAAATTTGCTTATAATACGTTGAGTGAAATTGTTAAGCAGCTATTACTCAATTAGAGCACGGGTAAGAAGATTGGCGATTTATTACCAAAGAAGCGTTGGAATTTATGCCACAAAACCCTGTCTTTTGGTCAACTCCTTACCACCTATCAGTTTTCTAGCTATGTTAGTACAACTGATTTAAAAATAAACGGATTTGTGTCGGGGGTATTAATCAAGTTAAAAGCCAGTATTCATGTCATTTTTTATCATAAATTCAAAAAATTAACTGAATTAATCCGTTTATTTTTAAATCCAAAGTACTAAACTGATAGGTGGTAAGGGTCAACTCAAGTCGAGTTGGATGAATTATTGGAATATGTTAATCTAAGACGATTGCCAAAACTTTAATTCCCCAAAGCTAAAGCTTTGGATTCCAAGCCGGGAGTTGGAGTCCAAAGCTTTAGCTTTGGAAATTGGAGTCCAAAATTTATTTTGGAACTTTTATCATTTTAACTATGGAGATTTTATATGCAACTTAACATGTTATTTCGTTTGCTATGGGCAGTATCATTGCTTTTAGGCATGATATTTACTCATTCTGTTTCTGCTTTAACCGTTGATTTCTCAACTAGGCCAAGCAGTGGCCCAGCACCGTTATTCGTTACTTTAAGTGTCCGCAATATGGCTTCCCCATCGCCTGGGTTTTACATTAATGGTTTTCAATGGGAAGTGACGGGCCCTGAGACTATCCAACTGCCGGGAGTCTCAGAGGCGGTGATGCCACTTGAAAAAATCGGTGAATATACCATCAAGTTAACCATGACGGAGTTTGCCCTTCAGGTCGATCCAAATACCGGTATTGCCTCGATCCCGGTAACGAACACCGGTACTAAAACCAAAAGAGTTACGGTGTTGCCCTCTGCTAGTACACCAACTCCTAATCCGACACCGACTCCGACTCCGACTCCGACTCCGACTCCGACTCAACAAACCCCAAGCCCAAGTCAACCTTCTGATTTTACTAACCCTTTTACACAAACAGGGCCAACAACCCCTACGCCTACGCCAACGACAACCCCAGTGCCGGTGCCAAGTTTTACTGTGTCACCTCCATTGGGGCAGCCTCCATTGACCGTTAACCTGAGTGTGAATAACCCATCAAATACACTGACATATAATTGGAATGCGAATTTTTTGAGTGGTCCTACAACAGCACCAGTAATTCCACCAGGTTCCAGGTCCAAAGTCACACTAACTCAAGCCGGCGCTTATAGTGTCACCGTGACTGCCACGGATAATCAAGGTAACAGTAGTTTAGAAAGTGATGCAAAAATCCTCACGGTGTCGTCATCAGGTGTCGTTGTACCGAATCCGAACCCAAATCCGAACCCAAACCAAACGACTCCAGTAGCCAATTTTACTGTCACTCCCAGTTCTAGTTTTGCACCTTTAACAATAACTTTAGATGGTAGTCAGTCCACCTCCACAAGTGGAGCTATTACCAGCTATCAATGGCAAAGCAGTGATGGACAAGTCAAGAATGGTAGAACAACCTCAATGACTTATACTCAAGCGGGTACTTATGTCATTGGCTTAACTGTGACGGATAGTGCCGGTTCACCGAGTACGCTGACCAGTAAAACTATCACAGTGAATAAGGCTCAGGTGTCTACGCCTAAAGCGAGTTTTACAGTGACTCCTATATCTGGATTCGCACCGCTCACGGTAAGTTTAGATGGTAGTCAGTCCACCTCCTCAAGTGGAACGACTATTGCCAGCTATCAATGGCAAAGCAGTGATAGACAAATCATCACAAATGCACAAAGAACTTCAATAACTTATACTCAACCGGGTACTTATACTATCAGTTTGACTGTAACGAATAGTTTAGGTTTGTCTAGTACGCCGACTACTCAAACTATCGTGGTCAATCAAGCCCCCATGCCTACAGCCAGTTTCACAGCGGTTCCTACATCAGGTGATGCGCCTTTAACGGTCAGTTTGGATGGAAGTCAGTCCACTTCCCCAAGTGGAACTATTACGAGCTATCAATGGCAAAGCGGTGATGGGCAATCCATCAAAAATACTCAAAGAACTTCAATCATTTATACTCAACCAGGTACTCATATCATCAGTTTGATCGTGATAGATAGTACCGGTTTGTCTAGTACGCCGACTACTCAAACTATCGTGGTAAATGAGGCTCCTGTGCCTACAGCTAGTTTCACAGCGACTCCCACATCTGGGACTGCACCGTTCACTGTGAATTTAGATGCTTCAAATTCAATTGGTAACGGAATTACCTATCAATGGACAAGGAGTGATGGTATTGCCATCAACGAAAATAGTCCAATTGTCTCAACCACGTTTGAGAATGGAGGAACTTACACAATTACCTTAACCATCACCGCTCAATCTGGAAAACAGGATCAGGATTTGATGATTGTTACTGTAGTTCCAAAACTCAAGCCCCGTTTCACGGTGGCACCAAACTCAGGATTGAACAGTTATACCTTAGATGCCTCCAACTCAACCGTGTCCGGTAATACCACTTATACTTGGGAAATAGATGAACAACTACAAGGAAGTGAGTCTTCTTTGACCACCATGCTTAACGAGGGAATACATCAATTAGAATTGACACTGAGCGACAGCTTTGGACAATCAGAATCTTTGGCTCATTATATTTATGTGCCCAGAACCCAACTGAATCCGATACCACGCTTTGTTGTTACACAAAAAGGCGATGGAATATTAAATTTGGATGCTTCTAATTCTTTTGATCCTGATGGTGGGAACATCGCTAGTTACCAATGGATAATCGGAGGTGGAGAAATTGGTACTGGTAAAACAATCCTTTATCAGCCAACCGCGTCAACTGACATCACGTTAATTGTAACAGATGATGATATTGGGACCGCTTCTGAATCTGTGACAGCAAGAATCACGGTTGATAATGGTAATGTGGTTATTAATCCGGTAGCCAACTTCCAAACTTATGATGTCAAAGTGGAGAATAATAAAATTCTCTCCACAATGGCATTTGATATTTCGAGTTCTTTTCATCCAGACGCTGAAAAAAACGAATCGTTGCAACCACCAGAATGGTTTATCGGTTCCAATGAAAATGATTGCGCTACACCCGTCGCCAATCAAGAGGCGTTGGAAATTGATGACACAGCCTCACCGATTCACCACATTCGGTTTACTAAAGCGGGTAACTATTTTCTCTGTTTGAAAGTAACCGATGAAGACGGACGAGAAGATACTAAAGGCATCACCGTCAAGATGGCGAATGGTTATGCTGATGAATCCCCTTCCTTCACCGGAAATCAGGGTGAGCAACCCTTTAAAGGCGGCATGTTAATCAAGAACGAATTTTTGCCTAAAGGTTCGGCACTCAGTAATAATACGTTTGTTGATATTGTCGCAGAATTGACAGCAATTGGCGGTTTTCCAGACAACGGCGGCTCTCTTGATGTGTATGTCATCGTTGCCTTGGAAAACCAATTTTATATGATGGATGGTGGAATAGAGCGTTTCAGAAATTGGAATGGAGTAGTTGAAAATTTGGTGCCCGCTTATCAGGGTGTACCTTTTAGTAACGGAAAAATCCATATTCCAATTTTTAGTGGTATAATGAAAAACGTTATACCGGCTGGCACCTATCAAGTGTTTGTCGGTTATGATTGGAATGAGTTATCACTTAATTTGAATCGTGCTATATACACAACTGAGCCGATTTCCTTTACCGTAGTGGATGATTCGCCTTAAATTTCCTATCCAACCTCTCTCTATGCCTTCCCCCTAAACCCCTCCCAAAGGGAAGGAGCTAGGGGGAGGGCATGTTTTTGGGGAGTTTTCGCTTCTCTCACCGTGATATATTAGTTGCAGTAGAATATTTTCCCGTGGGTAGTGAAGTAGGGGAATTTTATTTTAAAACCAAAAGCACTGCATTTCCCTTGACTTTTTAAGTCACTTTGTAAGATGATATATTGGAGTCCAAAGCTTTAGCTTTGGATAAGTTTTTTTAATACCAAAAATAAAGGATAATTGATGAATAAAAATATTCGATTGGCTATCACATTAAGTAGTCTATGTTTAGGCATGGGTCTATTGTTTAATCATAGCATTGCCAGCGTTGCCGATGAAGCCACTTCAGTTCCACCAGCTGCACCCGCTAAAACAGAAGTGCCTCCCGCGAAAAAAACTCCACCGGAGATGGTCCTCCTTAAAGAGACGGTAGCTAAATACGTGATAGCTTGGCGCAACAGAGATTTTAAAGCCATGCGCCTTTTTGAAAATTGGGAAGAGGGAGAGGAGTTAGATGACATTAAATACATCCAATCGTTTAATGCTGATTTTGCCATTGACGAATGGAAAATCACTCGGATAGCTAAGGGGGAGAATGATGAATACCAAGTATTAGTCTGGATCACCCATAATGTGCCTAAAGATGCACCAACATTTGTACCCCGGAATAAAAAACTTCGCTCCACACTGGTTCAGTGGTGGAAAAAACAGGGTGGCCAATTTGTGCATCTGTTCCATATCGAAAACAAAAGGCTCCTTGACTCGTTGCCTCCTTCTCCACCAATGCAGTCTCCAATATCTCCTGTGCCATCTTCTCCCGCACCGAAAACAGAACCGGAGTCTGCACCGACAACCCCTGAGTCCAATAAATAACTCACCTTATGCCGGTATTTGGCGAAAAAGGGGATTGGTTGTAACCTAAAATTGACATCAAAGCCCAAATAGTAGACGATACTATTTGGGCTTTTTTTTGTTCCAACCCTTCAAAGTTTTTAAAACCTCGAAGGTTTTCTCTCCAAAATCCAAACCTGACACTCAATGAATAAATTTTCAATTATATGATTATATTGTTATTTTTTATTTTTGAACAATGACAGGCTCTATTGTACTTATGTCCACTCAATTTTCCTCTGATAGTTTGTTTGATTTAAATTATAATAATCTGGTTCCCATGATGAGGCTATATTCTGGACCAGAAATAGCTGAAAATGTTGGTAATTCTGTACCACTGGTGCGTGGTAAAATACTACAATGGCCGGTAGATTGGTCCGCTGAAAATGCCATTTCAAAAGTTTATATCAAACTAGGCACTTGTAGTAGGGTCAATCGTTGTCAATTGGTACTCTCCGTTTTACAAGAGCAAACGGTGATAGCAACAGCAGTCCTTGATGGCGCGACAGTGCAAGATAATAACTGGGCTGAAATGGTGTTAGATAGACCAATCTCATCAGGCAAATATTTCTGTCAGTTACAATCACCCAATGCTGATGATCTGAATACATTGTTTGTCTGGTTGATGGTACTAAAACCCCAGATAGGTAATGATTACATCTATAATTTATTGGACTTATATTATTATGGTTTGATGCCAGTCATGAAATTGCCGGTTGAACCTGATGGTGATGTAGAGATTACCAAATCTATTCCATTGTTACCTGGCAAAACGGTACAATGGCAGGTGGATTGGCAAAATCACGCTTTGATTGACAAAATTCTGATAAAATTTGGCACTTGTGCTAGGATTAATCGTTGTCAATTAGTCTTGTCTATTTTGCAAGAACTTGATAATCCTCAAACGGTTATCGCCAAGGCAACGCTTGATGGTCATTTAGTGCGAGATAATGATTGGACTGAATTTGTGTTAGATCGTCCGATTATGGCTGGTAAATATCAGTGTCAATTACAATCACCAGATGCTGATGATCTCAATACGGTGTTTGTTTGGTTGATGGTAGCTAAACCGGTTTAAGCGTTTATGCGTTATCGCGTTTTTTTGGTTCCCACGCTAGCACGCTCATCGTTATACAACTGTAGGATGGGTAGAGCGAAGCGAAACCCATCTTTAGCTACAAAATTCCTCCTAACCTTAGCTAAAAAAATACCAAAGCTAAAGCTTTGGAAATCACCATTTGAAAACGACTTAACGCGATCAAAAATTAACATTCTTCTATGAACTCACCACAAAATAGACTAGATAAGTTGCTTGAAAGATGTAACTATTATTCAAGCTCAATCATTAATTTATCGCTTTGCGGTTTAACGCCAGTAGTGCCTTTATCATCTAAACGGGGTACTTATAGAGAGATAGAAACGATGATTCCGCTTTTGAGTGGTAAATCACTGCAATGGTTTCTGGATTGGCCAATTAATAGTGAAACGATTTCTAGCGTGTTTCTAAAAATAGGCACGGGTAATCGAATTAATCATTGTCGTTTAGAGTTATCTCTTTGGCAGGAACAATTGAACCATCAGATGAAGGTGGCCAGCGCGAGCATAGATGGGACTACTGTACAAGATAATCAATGGACTCAATTTGATTTTAAAGGTCCGATTAAGCCAGGTCAATATCTGTGTCAATTAGAATCGCCTGATGCTGATAATTATCTCAATACCCTGTTTGTTTGGTTGACGGTGATAAAATCTGAGGTTTTGGAGCAAGACAATTTGTTTGAATCGTATTATTACGGTTTAGTTCCAATCATAAGCCTATTCCAAAAATCGGATAACACATCGGCTAAGGAACTTGGAAAAAATCAATCCCCTCTAACTATCCTCCCTCAGTCCCCAGCCTCCCTTATCTCTCCCCCGCTGGGAAGGAGGGAACTCCCTCCTTTTGTAAAGAAGGGAGAAGAAGATTTTTCTTTTCCTTTTTTACCTGGGGGCAAATTGCAATGGCCTTTGGCGTTGCGGGGTAATGAGGCAATTTCGGCTATTTTTATGGGCGTAAGCCTATCCAATCAACCGGCAAACGCAGAAATAGAAACTTCGCATGGTGGCAAAACGTTACAATGGCCTTTGGCTTGGGATAGCAATGAAGCGATTTCAGCTATTTTTTTGACATTAGGTTCTGGTAGCCAAAAACATGATGGTCAATTGGTGTTATCTATTTTGCCTGAGCAACACTCTCAAAACACCACGGTGACGCATGTCAATGGCGTGTCTCAAAAAGACAGTCAATGGGCCCAATTTGTTTTGGAGCCACCGCTTTCCGCCGGTAAATATAGGTGTCAGTTACAATCACCTGATACGAATTATAGCGTTCATAATCTGTTTCTTTGGTTGTTGGTGGCGGCACCTGAGAATGAGGATTCTCATAGTTCTTCTCAAAATCTACTAGAGAGTTTATTTGAAAGCGGTAACTACCAACCAACTTCAATCGTTAATTTATCTGATTGTGGTTTAATGCCAGTAGTCACTCTTTCTCCTTATGAAGACACTTACAGCGGAAAAGATACGCTTTTTCCGGTGCTTCTGGGAAAATCGGTGCAATGGTTGGTCGATTTACAAAGCAGTAGCGATTCTATTTCTAGTGTGTTTATCAAATTAGGCACTGGGGGCCGGATTAATCATTGTCGATTAGAGTTATCTCTCTTTCAAGCATACTTAAACCTTCAAATGAAAGTAACCTGTGCCAGTGTCGATGGAATCACGGTGCAAGATAATCAATGGACTCGATTTGATTTCAAACCGCCTATCAAATCGGGCAAATATCAGTGTCAATTACGCTCCCCCAATACTGATAATGCTGAAAATACTTTGTTTGTTTGGGTAACTACCGCAAAGCCTCAAGTATTGGTTCCAGATAATGTCTTTGATTCTTATTATTATGGTTTAGTTCCTATTATCAGCTTATCAGCTAAACCGGCAAATACCAGAAAGATTGAAACTATTTATCCTCTTTTGCGCGGTCAAAAAACGTTACAATGGCCTATTTATTGGCAGGGCCAGGAAGCAATTTCAACGCTGTTTCTGAGATTAGGAACGGGAGGCAGAATAAATCATTGTCAATTAGTATTGTCCATTTTGCAAGAACAACAAAATGCTAAAATGACTTTGGTGACAAAGGCTTATGTAGATGGGGCTTCGGTAGAGGATAGTTTATGGACTCCATTTATTTTTGAAACGCCAGTTAAAGCCGGTAAATATCTGTGTCAGTTATACTCACCAGATACCGAGGCAACTAATGCGTTGTTTATTTGGTTGACAGTGGCTAAACCGGAATTAGCAGACTTAAAAAAATATTTTCCAACCATAACTGATTTGTATTACTATGGTTTAACGCCGCTTGCCAAATACTTTCCTCAACAAAAAAACTATCAATTAGTCAAAAAGTCTATGCCGTTATTGCGCGGTAAAATTCTGCAATGGCCCTTGTATTTAGAGACTGAAAAATATTCCCTAAACCCAAAATCCCTTCTACCCTCTGTTTCGACAAGCTCAACAACCTATTTTCAAAGGGAGGAAATTACCGAGGAATCTCCCTCTTTGAAAAAGGGGGGGCAGGGGGGATTTTCTCAAAAGAAGGAAATGGCAGCACTTTCTCAAAGTGAGGAAATTACCGAAGAATCCTCCTCTTTGAAAAAGAAGGGTAAGGAGAAATTGTCTCAAATTTCTACCATTTATTTGAAGTTAGGTACGGGCGGCAGAAAAAATCAATGTCAATTAGTGTTATCGGTTTTCCAAGAGCAACCAAATCATCAAAAAAAATTAGTAGCAACTGCCTATCAAAAAGGTGCAACGATACGAGATAATCAGTGGACAAAATTTGTTTTAGATCATCCGCTCAAATTAGGTAGTGCTTCTCAAAAGTCAGGTAACTATATCTGTCAATTGGAATCACCTGATACAGATGATACCAATAATGTGTTATTTATTGGATTAACTTTTGTAAAACAAGGTCTCACCAATTATAGTTATCGTCAGAGCAATGGAGTCCAAAATTCATTTTGGAATCATGGAATCCCAAATTTATTTGGGTTCAAAAAGTCGCCCAAATTTTTGAAATCTGGAGCTTCTAACCCACTTATCAGTATTATTGTGCCTATTTTTGGTACAGACAGTCCGCCGTCTCATTTGCGTGATTGTTTGAATAGCTTGGTAAAACAAACCTATCCTCATTGGGAATTGTGTATTGCTTCTCAAGTTTCCAATTTTAGAGATAGCATACTTGATAAATTCCAACGGCGTTTTTCTAGCCAAATTAAAATCGCTGATGGACAACTGAATCAAACCGCTGCCACGCTTTATAATAAGGCTCTTGAATTAGTCAGTGGTCAATATACTATCTTACTTGAGCCTAGTGATTTATTAACTCAAGATGCTTTGTCAGAAATAGCAACAACTCTTCAACAGTCGGTTGATACGGTTGATATGTTGTATTCTGATGAAGATAAGGTGAATGAAAGTGGATTTTTTGATGAACCTTATTTTAAGCCAGATTGGTCGCCAAACTTACTTTATGGGCATAATTACACTGGACAATTGAGTGTTTATCGGAGTGACTTGTTGAAAGAAATTGGGGGTTTTCGAGAAGAATTATCTGATCAAGCACTTTGGGATATGGTATTTAGATTGACTGAAAAATCACATCATATTTTGCATGTTCCAAAAATTCTGTACCATCGTCGCAAACAACCGCCAGAACCAGTCAATAAAAACTTGATACTTAAAGTGGTGCAAGAAGCGTTAAATCGAGAAAAACAAGGGGGATATGTAACACCTAATCCGGTTGCTCCAACTGGCTTATTGGTACATTACCCGGTTAAAGGGCAACCGCTTGTTAGTATTATTATTCCTACTAAGGATATGGCCCAAACGGTGGCCCAATGTATTGATGCTATCCGTAACATCACAACTTATCCCAATTGGGAAATCGTTGTGGTTGATAATGGCAGTACCGAAGCAGACACTTTTGCGCTATTTGAAAAATATCAAACGGAATTGGGTGATGCTTTTAGGGTATGCCGACAAGATAAGCCGTTTAATTTTTCTCAATTGATGAATGAAGGGGTCAAAATCGCTAAAGGCGATATTATCCTATTACTCAATAATGACACGGAAATTGTAGGACCACCGGATTGGTTACAAGCCATGATTGGGTTTGCACAACATCCTAAGATTGGCGCAGTTGGATGTAAATTATTGTATCCACAAGATAAGACCATTCAACATGCGGGATTAATTTGTGGGATAGGTGGCGTGGCTAATCCTGGGCATAAATATTTTCCAGCCGATAGCCCCGGTTATTTCAATCGTTTAGCAGTCGTGGCTAATTATTCGGCGATTACGGGGGCTTGTTTGATGGTGGAACGGAAATTGTGGGAACAAGTGAAGGGTTTTGATGAAAATTTGGCGATTGCTTTCAATGATGTCGATTTTTGTCTCAAATTGCTTAACAAAGGCTTCTATCATGTCGTGTTACCGTATGTGACTTTTTATCACTATGAATCCAAGAGTAGGGGTTTGGAAAATACTGTCACTAAGAAAAAGCGTTTGCAAACCGAAGAAGCTTATATGAGACAACGTTGGGGCGCATTGTTGCAAAACGATCCGTTTTATAATCCCCATTTAACGAAAAAAGTGGAAGATTTTCGATTAGCTTCAGAATCTATTTATTATTGTGAAGACGCTAAAAAATGGTGGCAACGTTTATAGCCATATTTTTTTGCTAGAGTTCATCCAAGCGCAGCCATGAGCTTTAGCTCAGGCCGCTAACAAGTTCAAGTAGGCTAAAACCTACTCAATAAACAATAAAGAGCCAATTTTTCCTTTTATACTGCACGCGGGCATAAACTGAACTTTTCTATTGAGGAAGGTGAGCAAGAAAAGACTTTGCCGGCCCCCCTACCCAAAAGTTTCAATGCCATTAAGTTAAGGATTTTAATTGGGGTAACCACAAGGGATTACCCCTACAAATCATGATCTTATGTAGGGGCAATCCTTTATGGTTGCCCTTAACTTAATGGCATTGACCCAAAAGTTTAAGTTATGCCCGCGTGCAGTATAGGGATAGCATGGCTTATCACACCTTTATTCTGCGGTTTTTGTGGTAGGCTCGTCTGTTTCTGAGACGGATGCCTTATTTTCCATGCTATCTTCAACCGCTTTTGAGCTAGAATCAGAGGTTTCTGAAGTCGAAGACTCATTCAATTCTGTGGATTCAGGAATTTTTGTCGCTTCAGTCGGTTCGGAATTTTCTGAGGTGACTGGTTCAGCTTGTTCAGTCGATTCTGGATTCTCAGCATCTGATGTCACTGGTTGAATCGGTTTTTCAGAGACAACAGACACTTTTTTAATAATGATCGGTTCTTGGGGAACATCACTCCAAAAACGACCGCCAGCACCTGTTTTGACTTCCCTAATTTTATCAACGACTTCCATACCTTTAATCATTTTACCAAATACCGTGTAACCCCAGCCTTTAGAATTGGATGCCGTATAATCAAGAAATGGGTTATCTACGACATTGATAAAAAATTGCGAGGTGGCAGAATCTGGATCAGCGGTACGTGCCATAGCGATTGTACCTAGTACATTCTTCAATCCATTATTGGCTTCGTTGTTAATCGGGTCATGTGTTTCTTTTTGCTTGAAATCTTGGGTAAAACCACCGCCCTGAATCATGAAATTAGCAATAACACGGTGAAAAATGGTCCCATTGTAAAAACCGTCATTGACATAACGCAAGAAATTGGCAACCGTTTTGGGTGCTTTTTCCGAATTCAATTCAATGACAATAGTACCAACATTGGTTTCCAGATTGACGATAGGTGCTTCTGCACTGTATCCTTGAATACTCCATAACAAAAGCAAAATATTAATAATATATTTCATTAAATAAATCTCCTGAATTGGTAATTGATAATTGGTAATTGGTAATTGGTAATTGGTAATTGGTAATTGGTAAAAAGCCTACCCTAAAATCTTAAAAAAACCAAAAACAAAATCCTTCTCGCCTTCTGCCATAATAGTTTAGATTCCAAAAAACTAAACTTCAAAAACAGATATCCCTGTTATTTGGGATAAAAATATCATACTTAGTTAGGTGATTTCCAGAAAAAATTATACCGTTGCCTGAGCTTGTCGAAGGTAGCTGCAAGAATTTGCCTTCGACAAGCTCAGGCAACGATCCCGGTATTTTCTTTTCTGGAAATCGCCTTAAAACTTTGATAAGGCTGGAATTTAAAGCGGAGCATTGTGCCACAACAAACAAAGCTCTGCTTTGAACTCCAAGTATTACGAAGTATTGTTTAATAATTTTAAATTTTAATTTTAAATTTTACCGGATTTCTGCAAATGCCAGAATTAACCCATTTTCAAGTATAGCGTATCATTTGAATTCCCAATTCCCAATTCCCAATTCCCAATTCCCAATTTTCATCTACCCACCAAAATGACTCTCTTAATTGCAACTATTTGAAATAAAGAAAAAATATCTTTTTGATGGGATGGTGTAAATTTTTTAACTATTTGAATGATAATTAAAATATAATATGGATGACTATTTTTATTATATAATAATTAATCTAACAATATGACATTTTAATTTGTACGGGAAATCCTATTGATTTCTCAAATTAATTTTAGACTTCAAACACGGGTTTCCTCTCAAATTTAATATTACCAAAAATAGAGATTATTTGGCGAAATATTGTTATTTATGATGGTTATCAATTACAATAAATGTTGACATGGTTCACAAATAATGAATTAAGGTGTGCTGGAGTTCTTCGCTGTGTTTTGTCTTTGGCACAAAGCGCAACAAAGAACTCCAAATATTACCCTGAATTGAACCATGCCTATATTTTATATCAATTCAACTCTTTAAGGGAAAACCAAAAAATAAATTTTCCTTCTCAAAAATCTTAGGACTCAGGATTTTATAACTTCCAAAATTTGAACACTCAAACCTGACAGGTTTTAAAAACCGGTCAGGGTTTAGTTTCGTCTGTTTGTTGGTGAGCTTGTCGAAACATTAAATCCTGAGTCCTAAGAATATCAAAAATCTTATTTCTTAAAGAAATAGGATTTTTTGAATTTGTATTTGGGAGAATTATTTTTTTTGGAATTCCCTAAGTATTTTGTATTTAGAAGAATATATCCTAAAATAATATTGTAAATTATATAGTTATATTAAATTAGGGATATTGTCATAAAAAATTTCTTAAATTTTACCAAAGGAGAACTAACTCGAATGGCAAAAACCAATCAAGCTACTGCTGTGATTCAAGCGACAGTATTGGGTTTACTCAGTGTCGCGCTTTATGTTTTGCTCTACTATTTTGAAGAACCGATTTTGGATTGGTCCAAACGAGGCGGTTGGTATTTTCTTGTGCCTATTTCCATGGCTTTTATTTTTTCAATAGTACATGGTACTTTTACCGGTCGTTTTTGGGACTTGTTAGGCGTTAAAGCCAAATCGGTCAAAAAATGAGTATTGCAAAGGAGAAATTGATGACACAGCTATACCGATTGTCTAAGTTATTTGTCGTAGCCAGTTTGTTTTTATGTTTACAAGTTGGCAGTTCGTTGGTACAAGCCGGGGAATTGGTATTTGAACCGGCGAATCCGACTGTGGAAACCCTTGATGAAATCACATTGACAGTATCTGGTGCTGTTGGAGATGTGATATGGAAAACCTCAAAGGGTGAAATTCGTGGTTCTGGTCCGTCTGTGACTTATATTGCCTCAGGAAAGCCCGAAGCAGAAATGATCACAGTGACTGATGCTACCGGGAATAAAGGGGTATTAAAGTTTGAAGTGGGCGGATTTATGGTCCTCAATTTAGATAATATCCTGTTTTTACTGATCGTTGGCTTTATCGGTGGTTTGGTCAGTGGCTTTATTGGCTCTGGCGGTGCCTTTGTGTTGACCCCGGCAATGATGAGTATGGGGGTTCCGGCGGTTATGGCCGTTGCCAGTAATATGTGTCATAAGTTCCCAAAGGCATTAGTGGGTTCGATGAAACGGGCCAAATATGGGCAAGTGGATGTCAGGTTGGGAATTGTGATGGGGATTTCCGCTGAAGCCGGTGTATTGTATGGAGCATCAATACAAACCCATATTAAAGAAATCTTTGGCGATGTCGGCTCAAACCTTTATGTGTCCTTCGTATTTGTGGTGGTATTGGCTGTCGTGGGCGGTTACGTTTTACGTGATGCTTATAAAATTTATAAATCCGGTTCCGCCGATGGCCAAGAACATAAGGTGACTAAGCTGGCAAAGTGGGTACAGTCTGTCCACATTCCAGGAACAATGATGTATTTCCCGAGTATTGGTACTCCAATATCGGTACTTTTTACTATTCCGCTTGGTTTTGCCACTGGTATGTTGGCGGCGACTATTGCTGTTGGTGGATTTGTCGGTGTGCCGGCCATGATGTATGTATTGGGTGTGCCCGGTTTAATGGCCTCAGCAACAGAATTAGTGGTTGCGTTTGTCATGGGAATGGGGGGAACGATTAAATTTGCTTTGGACGGTCTTGTCGATATTCGTTTAGCGCTGATTATCCTCGCAGGCTCTCTTTTCGGTGTCCAATTGGGCGCAATTGGTACGACTTATGTCAAAGATTTCATGATCAAAGTGGTCATGG
>Ga0233403_10000795_pt1 | contig 15121 bp, 7 predicted proteins | sample Na_oxic_1_MG_FD_179866 | JGI IMG/M metagenome (GOLD analysis project Ga0233403, IMG submission 179866) | Seawater microbial communities from Saanich Inlet, British Columbia, Canada - Na_oxic_1_MG | ecosystem: Environmental > Aquatic > Marine > Inlet | place: Canada: British Columbia | collected...
CATTCGAGTCGAAGCTCATTATTTTATCGGCTCTTGTCACTTTATCAGGGTGAACAAAAGGATTCACAGAAGTAATATTTTGATCATCATAACCGAGAGCGACTTCTTGCAATAATTTAATCGCTTTGTCAAGGGCTTCGATTAATGCAGTCGGGTTTAATGCTTCGGCTTCATTTAAAGAGTAAGTTTGAGTTTTTGGAGTTTGCCGGGCAATAGAAATATTGATTGCTTCGGCACCTTGAGTATTTTCAATTAAAACGAATACACCACCACCATCTTCATCGGTAGTTACAATAAAATCGCCGTTTCCCAAGTAATAGACAATACCGGTAATAGTATTTTGATACCAAACATTCAACTCGTCAACGCCGTCAAAAGTCCAAGGAACATAAACTTTTACAGTTGCGTCCGTGCTTGTTGTTGTAATAATTTCATAATCATCTGGTAACGACATTTTTATTCCTTGATTTTAGTTAATTATACGGATCTTAACAAACGGCGAAGACTTACGCCCGCGCTTGGACATGGCTCCCAACCGGCTGCATTCACCTCTTGGGAATATAAGCCGCCAGAGTCATGCCCCGCACTATCTCGATAAACTTCAAAAGTTAAGACTGAGCCCGCTAGAAAAATAGCAGTAATGGACCGGCCAATATGATCAATCGCTTTACTACTGTCAATCTTCGCGCCTATTGTTTCACCTACTTGAATTCCATCTATTAAAGCTCTTAATCTTAATTCAGATTCACCGCCCGCGCCAAGCCTTCCAAAATGAGCGAATACGTTCAAAATATAAACAGCAGACTCGTTTATGTGGATTTCACCATTGGCGAGAATATTTACAGCATCTTGCGAGGTGTTAATATCTGGCCCAAATTCTATTTGAAGCGCGTTATCAGTACCAATTGGCTCTTGCGCTAAAGCTGTGCTAAAACCTTCAACGACCAACAAACTTTGGACATCATCAAAATTTAGAATATTATTAGAAACCCATACGCCTAGTGTTCGAACTTCCACGGTCAAACGATTATTTGAAGTTGTGATTCTAATGTCACCGTCAGAGGCTTCGCCCTTAACTTGAACGAGCCCCATATCATTGACTTCGCGAATATCAACAGAACTAAACACGCGCTTTAATAATTCATCGAGGATACCGCCCATAGTCCTATCAAGAGGCATATGAAATACCTGCTCATGAATATCTAAATATACTTCGCCTGGTGTCTGCTGTGCCATAATTTTCCCTAATTATTTTTAATTACTTTACTAACTTCTCTATATGGCGCAAATAGTGATTTCATCAGCTTTGTAAATGCCTCGTCAAATTGCTCCCAATCCGTTGTTAAAATGCCTTCAGTAGCTAAGACAACATTATTTAAATCGTCCTTTATTCCGGCAAATGGTGTTAATGATTTATTACCCCAAGGAGCACGGCCAGTAATTCCTGTTTCAATCGCACCGGTAAGCATTGAACCGAATACAATAAAACCAGAGAAAGGACCGGAAACCATTGACGCGAACATTAACCACCAATCTTCCTCATCAATGTCATCGCCCATCATTAAATTGATCAGCATATTCATGCCATTATAAGCCCCAGGTAATAACACGTGATTTATAAATACAGTATTAGCCGCTTTTTTCTGTCTTGATTTATTCTTGGGATCAGCCAAGAACGCCCGAACATCCGTAAAATCTCTTTCCAAAAATTGACGTGTTGTATTAGTAAACTGAGCCGCCATTTTTCCCAATGAACCGCCGCGCCTTTGCCATTCAGCCATATCTTTTAATTTGCTTGACTGCTGTGTTGATTCTACGATTTGGAAAGTCTTAGATAAGGCTCGTTGCTTTGCCTCTTCCATGCTCGCACCCTGCTCATAATAGGTTTGAGTATAGCTTCTATAAATTCCTTGACCAACCATCAAAGTAGGCGCCATGTCACCAAGATTATTAAAAATCATTGACCGCTTAATCCACTTACTTAAAGTTGTATGTGAACCCATGCCGCCAATGGCATTATTAATTGCCTCGGTATTACCAGAACCCCAGCGCTCTTTTCTTAGGTCAGAATTCCAAAGCTCCTCCACTGCCTTAAATCCTTCAGGAGTCCAGAAGCTTTTCACATGTTTAGCGGTATCAACTAAGCCAATCTCTAAGCCGAATGCCGGTATAGATGTAACCTGTTTTATACCGATACGAGCATTAAGAGCAAATTTTGAAGCAGTCCAAGCACCGCGAATAGTATCAATCGCCTTCATATCAAAAGCAGAAGGACCGCCATTATTGATATTGTCTTTAACCATCGTCATAAATGCATTTTTATAAGACTTGCCAGAATTGAATTCAAGAGCATCATGAACCGGCTTTGTGCTAAATACTGAGCGCATTTCAACCGCAGTATCAGCAGTATGCTTAAAGTGCTCATTCTCTTCAACCTTTCGCGCCCAGATTTCAAACATGCCAACGCTTTCATCAAAGTCTAAATTATGATCGACACGCTTTACCATTCCCGGTGGAATAATTGCAGTTGCATTAATCTCAGTACCTAGACCGGCTTGATTGCTTTCAATTTTTACCGGAACATAAAAAGGGTCAATCATTTCAATAGGGACACCGGTCATTTTTTCCATCTGTGCCGATAGTGCACCGCGCTCTTTTGCGTAGTAATCGCGGAACCATTGAATCATTTCTTTATCTTGAGGCGTTAAATACTTTTCATATTTACCGGCTTGTCGATCATTCTTGATTGCATTATCTAAATAATCTTGCTGGACCGCAGATGCATAAAGCTGCATTACTTGGAATTTACTTATCTTGTCGCCAAACTTAGAAAGGTGAGCATAAATCTCTTCTTTCGTATTCATCTCTTTTAGAACAGCCCAATCATCAGATACACCAAAGATTCTTTTTACTGCCTCACCGAATCCCGAATGAGTCTTCATTATGGCAACGTCACGAGTATGAATAGCATCATTCCAATCACTGAGCATCTCATCTAAGTGCTTTTTAGCTTCTTTCGCTGCTGCGTCTGGTGCCTGTCTTTGAATATCTTGAAAGAATGAACGCATACCAAAGGAGCTTGATAAGAATCTATCAAATTTTTGGCCCCAGTGTCCGCGCCTTTTTCCTTTAAGATTTGCAATTGCGTCGCGTCTTGGCTGTGCTTTTTCGTTCTTCGCATTAATTAAATTTTCAATTACTTTTTGTGAATCGCCAATCATTCCCATCAATGAATCTAGCGAATCACTTAACTCGATATTAGTCTTCTCCTTAATACCGCCAAACTCGGCAGCAGCCTTACCCATAATTACAGCTCGATCAACTGGCTCAAGATGATTATATTTCTTAAATGCAGGGAATCTCCCCTCTAAATCTTTGAATAAAGCATCTGCGTCTTGCCCTTCCAAATCAGAAGGATCATTATAAAACTTAAATGCATCATCGCGGATCTTATCGGCTTCAGCTTTTGAGATCTTAGCCACTTGCTTAATTAGATTCAATTCACGCCTTACCATAGGATGAACAGAAATGGCTGTAATCTCTCCATTCTCATCTTTCTTGATCTTACTGTGAATTAATTCTTGCGTGGACTTCTCGCGCTCCTTAACTGCCGCAGATTTGAAGATTTTATTCCATCGCTTGAGTAAAGTATCTTTGTCGTCGATTACTTTTGAATCAGCTATTTTACCGATCAACTTATTGAAATTATTCTCAATAGCCTTGACAGTGGTTAAGCTTTTTAATCTTCGAGAAGAATCATAAAGTGAAGTCTTTCTGCGACCTGGTGTAATCTGCCTAATCAAATTATTAGAGATATGATTCAAAGTTTTCGCAAGAGTAGATTTGTACTCAGGCATAGACTTGAAGCCTTTTTTATTGCGCTCGGTAATCAAGCCAGACTTAATCATATTAGCTCTGATTGCTTCCTCAATGCTCGGTAATAGGCGCGACACGTCCTCATCGGTAATAATCGACTTCTGGTATTCATTAATCAAGTAAGCCATTGTGTCACCGTCTAAATCTTGAGTGTCGGCCAATCTTGCAAGCTTCTCACGTTCCTTGAGTTTAGAAACAGCCTTTTCATAAGTCTTGCCACCTTTGAAGCTCTCTCTTTCAATCCGCTTTAGACCTTCTTGATATTCAATATTTAAATTGGCATCAATTAAAGCTTGTGTGATTTCCTTATGGTCAGTCATGTCAGCTTTGGATTCATTCAATTCATTAAGGATATTGTCAGCACGCCTTAAAGTCTCCATGCGTTCAGTCTCATCAGTTACCCCGTAACCGTCCAGAGCTTTATTTACTTGCTCATCGCTAAGTTTCTTGCCCTTCTCAAATTGGTGACCGGCTAAGGCTATTGCAGCTAGATCTTTTTGATTTGCATCTGGTATTGAATAGCGAATATCTGGATTAGTTGGATCAAAGGCGCCGGTGTTTTCTGTAGCTGATTTGATTTGAGTTGGTTCAAAGACTAGGTAATGCGTCGCCTCTTCACTGCTACCATCTGCATTATCAATTAGATTTTCTATAATCACACCATCGCGACCGCTATCAATGGCATCTTGAATTAGATCATTTATATCATCTTGGATTTCCATAAACTGCATTCCTGCCGCATCCATTGTGGCAGGATTTTCAATAGAAACATAAGTTGACATCACGCGCGATTCTACAGTTATATCTAAATCTACGCTCAATTCTTCATATCTTTGAGTTAATTTTTCAGCTAAAAACCATTGACCTTTTTTTTCTAACTCCGCAGCCTTATCAATAAGTTTCTGAATTTTCTGCGATTCTGCGAATTCTCCGTAACTACCTGCTGTATCATAATCATCTACAAAAAAGAATCCTTGTTTTGCGCTTTTCGCTTTTGTTGATTTCCCTAAAAAGTTTTTAGCAAATTCAGTAAATGGCTTATTAGTCCCATGATAAACAACTTTAGGCGAACCATCTTCATTGACAACCTTAGAATCGCCAAACCAGTTCTTAAAAGCTTCTGAATCTGTATCTGGTGCGAGAGAGAATTTTAGACCTTCTTTTCCGGCGTATATATCATTTAATTTTCTTCTAAAAGAAGCTATATCTAAATTTTGTAAGTCATCTTTAGAAATTATATAGGAATCAACCTCATCACTCCATTTTATCGGGGCTCCATACTCAATAAGCCTATTATACATATTAATCGACATATCACTTAATTGTGTATCAGAGCGGTAAGCAGTACCGTTATTCTTAACCGCCTCAAATGCTTTTAAATATAAATCAGTGCCAGAGCCTCTAACCAAAACATCGTCAGTAAATATTTCAGTCTCAGGAGACATAAAAATTTCATCATCTGAAATACCCTCAACATCCTCATCTAATTCAAAAAAATCCTCAGTTAATGTAATTTTACGAGCTTCCTCGCCCGCTATATCTTGAGTTATAATTATCCTATTAACTTTATTCTTACCTAATATATAAGATGGTATTTTCTCAAACTCCTCTCTATACCTTACGTCATCAGCCAACGAATATTTTATTGCCTTATCAGATTTAGATAACTGCTCAATCATTTCTGTAATCGTGTCGGTATCGCTAAACACATTTGCAGCAACTAGATCATCAAAAATTAAATCAGAAGTTTGCGCAGACTCATCAGAAGTTTTGTATTCATTTATTCGGCGTTTTTCTGCCGGTGAAAGCTTCTCAACTTCATCTTTGAATTTTTCATCGAAGCGGAATTTATGGCCCGATAGGATTATTTTAGCCTCATTCTGAATTTTTGGAACACTCAAAGCCTGTTCAAGTGTGGCCTCTTCGCGCTCTTTATCTTCTCTCAATCTAGCTTCAACAGCCGCATCTGGCTCAATCATAGAGCGCATTCGGTCATATTCCGCAGCAATGTCAGAATCATATTCAGAGGCATAAACCTCATCCATGCTAATTTCACTCTTAGGACCTTTTCGGGCCATTACTTCACCGCTTAGAATACTTTGAATGATCGCGTTTGATTTGCCTTCCTTCGCTTGCATTTGATTTAAAATCGATGCATTGAGATTTCTTCTCTTTATCCCTTCTCTATTCTTTTTTGAATAAAGCGACTTAACAAAATCAATTATCTTCTGCCAAGTCGTGCGCTCTTTTACAGAAAAATCTTTAGTGAAATTAGGAATAGCAACAGCCTTTTCAATAAGGTGCGCCATGAATTCCTCATCACGTAAAGCGCGATTGAATTGCGGTGCAATGTCATCAATAAAGACTTGTCCTTGAATATCGCCTTTTCTTTCAAAGTCTCGCAATTTTTCTTTCTTTAAGTCAGCAAATTTCTTCTTATAGCGAGCATTAATAGAATCAGTGTCTACTCTACGAATTGCCGATTGAACTAATTCGCGTTGTTCATCTTTATTAATTATTCCAAGATCAAACATCGCATGAAACATCTCATGGCTGAAAGTAAAGTCTTTGGCATTCTCAGGGAGTGTAATTTTTCCCGCTGTGTAACTTCCTGCGACATCTGGATCGACCGGCCCAAATTCCAATTGAAATGAATTATCATTTACCTTGGATTTAATTACATAATTACCTGGTGTAGGCTCAAGCAAATCAACATGCTCTGACATTGGCGCAATAAACTCTTGAGCACTTGCCTTTTTTGTAGCCTTTGAAACTTCACGATTGACATCAATATAATCGACATCGGTATCATCCATTTTCTTTTGAATATTCTGCGTTAATTCATCGCGCTGTATTTCAGATTCCAATTCAACTTCGGCTCCAACATTCTGGAAACGCTCATAATCTTGAGGAGTCATAGAGATGTTATTTTCTGCCAGAATTGCTTCAATATCTTCATCAGTCTCAGCCTCGGCCAATTCCTCTTGAATTTCTGGTGACATATCGCTAAAATCACTCGCAACTAAATTTAAATCAAGGCCGCCGGGATTAGCATTAATGTTATCTTTCATGGTGAGATTGTCGTAAGATCCTTTTCCTGGAGCAGCAACAGCCGCACCAACACCACGAGAACCGGCAATAAACGCCATAGCCGTCATTGAATCTAAAGTCTCATCCCACCAATCGCCAACTAATTCAGAATACTCAACATTCTCAGCCTCGGCATATTCCTTAGCATAAGCTTTCATGAACTTTTCAGTTATAGATTGCATTGATTCTTGGGAAGTCTCAATTGCAAATACAGACGCAGTTTCGCGAATACCTGTCATAACCTTGCTCTTGCTTTGAGCAATCTTCTTTGCAAATTCCGGTAATCCTTCGGTAAAGCTCGCCATGAATTTTGATTGAACTTTATTTAGTGGAGCCGTCAAAGTCTTTAACTGAGCCAATTCGATACCGGTATAAACCATTGTCCCCACTGTACCGATAGCAATCGCCTTATCTGGATCAACATTATGCTCATAGACTAGATCATTTACAAAGTCACCGTAGACACGTGAGGCAGAATAAGCGACAGTACCCGCGCCCGCAGTTGGAATACCTAAAGCAATCGCAATTGCCATATCAGCCATAACAACGGGACCTTCAACCATAACATCAGTTAAGACATTAGATTGAAACATTTTTCGAGTCGCGCCTTTAATGGCTTTATCTAATCTATGTTGATTTGCTAGTTCACGACCTTCATACAATTTTACTTTTGCATCTTTAAGTAAGTTATCGACTAGCTGTTCTTCAACATTATTCTTTCCATAAGCATCGAATTGATTGCCGCCAGTTGCCGCCATGCTTCGGGTAATCTTCTGCATCTGCCTATATTCTGGTAATCTGCGAACTATATCACGAGCAGCACTTCGGGCCTGTTGTTCAGCTTCGGGGCTTGACCATTTGCCGGTATCAATAAATTCATCTAGTGCCGCAGTATCAACGCTAGTCATAAACTTTTCATAAATTCGCTTAGGAGATTTTGGCCCAGAGGTCATTCTTTCAATTGTTGCGACATTACTCGAAGCAACATCCTCAAGCATTTGCCCACCACGTTGAGCGAACTGACTGAATACAGCTTCATCAACAGCCGGATTAATTGCACGGGTGTAATTAAATATCCATTGCTTATCAGTTGCGCTTAATTGGTTATACTGGGTCAATGTCATCTCTTTACCTAGTGACATCATATCTGCAAACTTACGGGCTTGAGGGCTTAATTCTTTCTCGCCAGTTTCAATTCTTGCACGGCGAGACTTTCCGAGAAGGTCCAAACGGTATTTATTAATTGCCACGCGCTTTTCTTGCTGTGACATTCCTTTTAATTGATCTTCAAGAGAAGACTTTTTCATTCCTTCAACATCGGCAGGAGTAACAGAGGGTGCCATCATTGACAAGTCCATCATCGCGCTATCTGTTTCAGATAAAGTAACGGCTTTACTTAATTGCTCCTCTTCGGTCATCGCTTCAAAATCAGTAAGAGCTGTATAATCTGCGTCAATTTCTGGCTTTATTGCGCCTTGAAGCTTAGTGAATATTTGAGCCGTGGAAGAATCGCTTGCATTACCGTCAAAATAAGACTGAATAGCAGAATCATAATTCATTTTATTCGGGTCTTGATTTGTCAATGAAGCAATGTGAAGGGTAATTAATCTGCGTTGATCATCTTCGCTTGAATCAGTGCCGTCAGTAATAGCTTGATTGATTGCAGGAATATCAAACTCAAGAGTCTCAACCTCTCTTAATTCAGTAGGCTTTGTAAAATCAGTATCTCTTGTATCGGGCAAATCTAAGTCTAAAACATCTTGCTGAAAATCAATCTCGTAATCTTGCGGCATAATTAACCCTAGTCGTATTTAGTTTTTCTTGATACAAATTTATCATATAGTTTAGTATCATCTTGGCTTTTTTCGTAATCAGTCTTGAATTTTTTAATGAATACTTCAGCCTCAGTATCTTTACCGGCAGTTAATAAGGATTGATACTGTATCAAGCCCTTATTCATAACTTCAGCTCTTTGAAATTCATTAAGACCATCAACAAACTTTTCGCCGGTCTTCTCATCTAGTGAAGCTTTCGTGCTATCGGCAGAAATCCAATTATTAGATGTCTTAACTTTAGCGAATACATCAAACGATTCTTTATTCAATCCAAGGATTCGAGTTAAGTCCTTTGTGTGATTCTCATATTTCTGAGCTTGGGCAGGTGCAAGATCTAAGCCAGTTTCTAAGCGCTTAATCAATAAAGTCTGCATCTTGGTATCTTTTACAGTGCCAAGAATTTCAAGCGTCAATTTAGTTTTGTCAGTCCCTTGAACATCATCTTTATTAGGATTATAGCGAAGTGCTTTATTAATTGTGCCGGATTGTATTTTATCAGCCTTAATTAATTCCTGCTTCTCCTTTGCGGTTTTATTTTCTTTTATAATGAGCTTGTTATAATCTTCGCGCATTGAAGCATATTTAGGTAATTTACCGCGCTTATACTCTTCAGAGATTCTATCATCAGTAAACAGACTATGAAATTTTCTCTTACCTTCAATGACTTGTAAGTATGCTTGATTTTCATAGGCGTATTGAATCTTTTCAATCTCAACTTGCCTTTCTTTATCCGCTGCTTTAGTTGCTGCGATAGAAGTCTTTAAGATTGAATCAGCCTTTGCTTTGAACTGTTTCTTCTGGCCCTCATCTAAATGAGATAAGCTATCAACATATTCTTTGTACTGGTCAACTTGATTAGGTAAAGGATTTTTTGCACCAGAACCATCAAAATCTAGCATAGGCTCAGGGCTTAATTCTGACAACTTCCGGCCCGATCTCTCAAGATCAAGATTTACTAAAGCGATTCTATTTTTATCAGCGCCTTCAGCCTCAGTAAGAAAACCACCGTCAACTAATTTTTGAATGTATTCACTAGTTTCAACTTCGGCTTGAGGTTGATCATAGTAATTGGAGTCAGGAATTGATTTAATGCCGTTAGTTATATTCGCGTGAGAGTTCCGGCGATCAAGCGCAAACATCGTATCACTTGCTGCAAGTCCCCTTTTTAGATTAAATCCTTCTGTAAAATGCTTAGTAAATGCATCTTTACCCGATTGATTACGAAAATAAGGCCGATCAAAAGCAGGATCATTACCAGACATGATTTCATTATACTTCCGGTCATAATCTTCGGAAATCTTTTTAACTTCAGCAGGATTTGAAGTGGACGCAATCGCTTGATCTTCAGCCTTTCGCATACGCAAATAAGCAGCACGGGCCGCGATCATATCAGATTCGTCTTGAGTTTTAAGATGTTTATCTCGCGCAGACATCCCCGCACTCACCGCATTAGTAATACCCGAAGATAAAGCCTTTCGACCTCTTTCTTGAGTAGCCAAAGCCTGTTGATTAATCTGATATGGGGCCAAACTCTCTTGACGTTGTGGAGCGTTCGGCAACTCAGGAGTAATTCTATTAAAATTAAATGGAATTTTTGGCATATTTAGAAACCTGTTATTCCGCCTAAATCGGTATTAGATGAAGACGTTGCTGTTTTAGATTTTGGAGTCGCGCCCCAAGAAAAGGAGTTACCGGCACCGCCAGACATAGCACCCATACCAGAAGCGCCCGCACCAATTAAGCCACCAATTAAGGCGCCTTTGGCCGCATGTCTTGTGCTTTTGGCAGCGAATCTATATGAGTTTGCATTATTTAAGTGCTCAGCTTTTTGCAATGCACCTTGATAAAGAATATTTGTTCTCTCGGCTTTACTAACTTGATCAGCCCGTTGAACATTTAACTCATCAGTCTCGGCTTGCTTAGTCAAATAAGATGACGGCGTACCATCAAGAAGAACGCCACTTTTCGCGTACATTGCCTCTTGATTTGCTCGGCGTCTTTTATTCTGGTCACGATCTTCACGGCGCTCGCTTTCACGTTCCATCCGTTCCTGTTCGTCACGATTTGCAGCAGCTTCAGAAGCATATTTTGCATTGCGCTCCTCAGCTTCGGCCATTTGCTCTTGTTGTTTCGCTTGAGCTTTCTGAGCGTCATAAGCTTGAATTGCTTGATATGCTGAACCAAGAACTGAAAAAGCTGCAAAAGCTACTTGCCAGAACTTAGGCTGACTCCAAAATTAAATGTTTCATTAGTCTGAGATCCTTTGTGCTTTTATTCCTAGTGCTGCCACAATTTGATTGTATGGCGTATCATTTTTGAAGCTAATAGTTTGATGTTCTTGATAACCATGTTGAACACGAACTTCGGCCTTTCCTGTATACGATTCTATACGCTGACCGGCTATAACCTTTTTACCTGTTTGCTTTATCTCATTGTATTTTTTACCACCATTAGCAGATACCTCACCACCAACAGAATTGACAACAAAACAATCAACCTCATTTACTTTATTTCGAGTACCTGGGCCGCCTTGATCGGGAAAATTCATAATGTCAGTTGTTTCGACAATTGAATCCATCTCAATAGCAATGTAAAAACTTTCATCTAGGATACTCGCAATCTGAGCAGCCGGAACGATTACGACATAATCCGCAGTAGTTAACGGGACCGCATCTTTCTCAACTGTAATATCGCCAATTGGAACCCCATCCATGCCGATGATTAGTATTTGCTCGGCACCGGACATAATCCAAAAGTCAGTATGTTCAACCAATGGAACACCATTATTCAAAACGGTTAAATCTTCGGGATCATATAAGCCAGATAAAAGATCGATTACATAGGTTTCTGTATGAGTATCGAGCGTAAAATCAGTATTCTCAATTAATGGCGTGTTTCCATCAAATACAGTTACAAGCCCTTTATCAGTCGCCGCAGGTATCCAATATAATTCGTTACCCATCGAGATAAAATCTTCGTTAATATCCAACTGGTCGCCGTCATAGTTGATAACCAATGCAGTAACCGCCGTATCCAAATGCATATAAATGCCGGATTCTTTAGCCTCAAAATGGCTTGAGTCTTTAATAAGTGCTTCATTGTAAAAACTTGAACTCTCATTCCCAATAAGTGTGATTACATCAGTTGCAACCACGTTTGTATAATGCCGCGCCCAATCAAAACATAAACTGTCTTGACGTATTATCTCAAAGTATAAACCATCTGATCTATTGACAAGCATACTCATTACATCACCGTCATTAGTCAGGATTGAATTAATATCTGTAACGCTTCCCCCATCGCTAAACGGGTGACGGCTCCATGCAGAAACACCGTGTTCACGTTCATAAGTGAAAGCCATTAATTGACCATCGGCACGAACAGCCCAAACAATTTGATCAGGTGAACGGCTGAAAGTCATTCGAGAAATTTCATATTCCTCGGTTAAATGCGGTGCAAGGACCGTCATATCAGCAGCAACATAACCATCTTTTTCGTAATTATATTGAATCGATCTCATCCGCTTCCCACCCGCTTCAATATATAAAGTCATATCCGCAGAAATAACCGGCTGTATTGGCTCAGTACCGAATTGTGTTTGACGCTTGGCCGAAACATTCTCACCACTTAGAGCCGTTGAACTGTCGCGTGTTCCTATTGTCCATTCACCATAATCGGTTCCTAGAATTAATTCTTGCTCAGGAACCATCCATCTTATTCTGTTACGGACATCGGCAGCCAATGAGAATATTATTGGCGATGTTGCAAATGTTCCTTCTTGGAAAATATCCCAATTATTAATTGTGGATCCATAAACTGTTGAGGGCTTTGAGAGGACACCGGCTAACATTAATCTCTCTTCATAAATCTCAACGCAAGTTGGATAACCTTCATCTTCACCGAATACACCGAAAGCCCAAGCATAAGTTGTCACCGCGTCAGTTAAACCACCTTGCAGAGTACCTGTGACCGTATTTTCATCAGTATAGCCCGTGATCGTCACGTAATTATTCTGAACCTCGGCAACTTCTAAAGTCCAAATACAGCCAGAATCAGAGGGCGCGCTTGATCGCTCAGTCATTTCAACACGAACTAAAGAACCGAAGCCAGTAATATCCCTTTCGATCTCACCGTTATGCTTACCGGCTTCAGACCTAATTGAGCCAATATCATCCCAAGTAGTTCCGCCGTCAATACTCTCCTGTAAAGTTAATGTTCCGTCCCATATGCCGCCCTCAGTTCTCAGAGTGACAATGCCAGTCGCAGATAATGGCGTTGATGTATTTCCTGCCGTCCCTGTCCCGTACTTTTTTGAATCGGAACCGGCACCATCACCACGGACTTTAAATAGTCGGCCAACGTCAGAAGCTTTAAAAATTGTATCAGTTGCAACAAGCGTCACAACATCAGCAGCCCAAGAATAAGCAACTGTAGAAGTAGTATCAGAATTTTGGTCAAGGAATGGACCACCCAGAAACTCATGATCGGCTATTTCCCAAACATAGAGCGAAGATCTTGAAATAACTTTAAGTGGGTAATTTGGATGAGCAATATACATCGTGTCAAAAACTTGCTTGATGTATAAACCGGCAAAGTCTTCAGCAGCCCATGGAATTGATTCAACAGTGTAAATCTTGGCGCCGTTCGAGTCATAAACTTGAATAGCATCTTCAATAAATATCAATTGAAAATACTCAGCTCGGTCGACTTCCCAAACAATTATTCGATTAGTTGTGTTATTATCGCCAATTCTCGCAACGACCTCAGAACCAAAACGCCGACGAATACCACCTTGAGGCATATTTATATAGTTCTCAAGGCGTTGACATGAGTTTGCATACTTCTGTAAATCTGATCGATACCATAACACCGGCGCAATCTCACCAGTGTTAAAGCTCATTCTTGGTATTTTCATTATCTCCCCGCCTGTTGACCGTAACCAAATGGATAACTAGAAGAATTAACCCTACGAGATCGAATATTTCCGAAACCTTGATCACGAAATTTTGCCTTGCGCGATCTGTTTGAACTCCTCGTAAGATTCTGTTGTGCAGCAGCGGCATAAGCCTGTTGTGCTAATCCGGTAACTTGAGTATTTTGCGTTAATGGCATTGCAACATTTGCCGCAACACGCCTATAAATTAATTCAACAAGATAGCCAGACCACTCTGAAACCTCTTTTGAATATCGCTTATAAGTCAACACAGGAGCAGGATCGGAAGTAATTAACTTTTGACCGGAAAGAAACCAATCAGCGGAAGATTTTAAACTAATCACATCCAGAAAAGTATTTGGTAATCGATATTGATAAAGAGTTTCTGAACCAGGATACATTTCTGTAACGCGTGAGGGCTCGATCACTTCAATCAATTCTTCCCAAAATATCTCAAGTTGAGTTTGTCGTATTGATTCATAAATTACGCGGTTAATGTCGCGAGCAATTGCCGAATCGTCATCAATATTTTCAATTACTTCTTCGCCAATCGAGGCCAGAGCCAAGTTTGCGATGTCTGTCAAAGTTGCAGCTAGGGCCATAATAAATTTCCTCTCTTAATCTTTGTAGATATTATACGGAGTTGAATTATAGTAAAGATACTAGCTAGGCTCATTACCGAAAAGCGAACACTCATTCGTCTGCTAGTCTCCTCTATGAGTAAATAATGTGAGAATTATTATGAATACAATTGATATTTCCTTTTATCAGAATGCCGCCAAACGCCTAAACTATGACCCCGATACTGGATTATTTACATGGAAATGTAATTCAATAAAAGGGCGGCCACACAAGAAAGGTGAAATTGCCGGATGCCTAGACCGAAGCGGCTATATAAGGATAACAGTGCGAATAGGAAAGGTAAGAAAACAAATAAGAGCCCATAGGTTAGCTTGGTTTTTTTATTACTCTAAACTTCCTACCGTAGTGGATCATATTGATGGTATAAAGACCAATAATAATATCCTAAACCTGAGACAATGCACTCTATGTGAAAACCAAATGAATAGAGGCCGACAGTCAAATAACACGTCAGGCCGCAAAGGTGTGTATCAATGTGCTAGGTCGAATAAATGGATAGCGAGAATAAGAGCCAATAAAATCAATCATCACATCGGATCATTCAATACTATTGATGAGGCCGGTAAAGCCTATGATAAAAAGGCGAAAGAATTATTCGGAGAATTCTATTCTGGTAAATAAAAAAAAAACAGCCGCTAGATTTTACTCTAGCGGCCACCTTTCCTTGGAGGGCAATTATCTATCTAAAAGCCATAAGTCGTTACTACGCCGTGCCAAGTGTTCCTTGGACAACACCGAGATCATC
>Ga0233403_10000796_pt1 | contig 15111 bp, 8 predicted proteins | sample Na_oxic_1_MG_FD_179866 | JGI IMG/M metagenome (GOLD analysis project Ga0233403, IMG submission 179866) | Seawater microbial communities from Saanich Inlet, British Columbia, Canada - Na_oxic_1_MG | ecosystem: Environmental > Aquatic > Marine > Inlet | place: Canada: British Columbia | collected...
GAAGTGGTCTATTTACTAATTCGAGAGGCTTAGAAACCAATGCCGGTGATGCTGGCACCATTTCAATTCAAGCCGCTACCATAAAATTAATGGATCATGCCATCATTAATGCCTCGGCCAAAAATGCCGGGGGAGGCCATATTAAAATAACAGCATCAAACCTACTCTTTTAATAGATGGTATAATTATTGCCTATTCCTATATGGGGCGTGGAGGTAATATTAACATTGTGGCTGAAAAATTTATTGATTCTCCAGATAGTTTAGTCAGTGCCTCGTCAAGATTAGGTTTAGACGGTGATGTAAACATTGAATCACCAACCGTGAATTTGGACGACTTTTTGATGGTGTTGCCGGGCAGTGATGATGAAATACAACTTCAGTTCCCCAAAGGTTGCACAGCGGAAGATATCCTGAATCCAACAACCACATTTCATGTCAGAACCGTCCGAGAAGGGCGGCTTAAATCGCCGGAGGGGTTTATGGAATAACAACTACAAGGATTACATTTTAGAAACGGATTTTTTTCAATAGATTTCCAGAAGTTTTTTTGAAATCATAAATATATAATCCCTTCTAAAATATAATCCTGGTAGTTATTAATGGGATTTATGCAACCTACATAAATAATTATTATCATTCACTTTTGGATAAATGCAAATGAAATCACCAACCGTACTGACAACCGCCTTATTAATCATCACCTCGCCGGAGGGGTTTATGGAATAACAACTACAAGGATTACATTTTAGAAACGGATTTTTTTCAATAGATTTCCAGAAGTTTTTTTGAAATCATAAATATATAATCCCTTCTAAAATATAATCCTTGTAGTTATTAATGGGATTTATGCAACCTACATAAATAATTATTATCATTCACTTTTGGATAAATGCAAATGAAATTACCAGCCGTACTGACAACCGCCTTATTAATCCTAGCCTTACGAGCACCGGCCCAAATCTCAACGGACGGCACTTTGGGCCAATCGATAAACTTACCAGGCCCGAACTTTCAAATTACGCCCGACTTGGGACAACAACATGGCCCCAATTTGTTCCACAGTTTTTATAATTTTAACCTAAGCAGCCACGAAAGTGCCACGTTTTCTGGCCCGAATAGTGTCCAAAACATCCTCAGTCGCGTCACCGGCGGTAATCCATCACACATTGACGGACTGTTTCGCTCCACGATTTCTGGTGCCAATGTGTATTTCCTAAATCCCTATGGCATTATGTTTGGACCTAATGCCCGACTGGATGTCCAAGGCAGTTTTCACGCAAGCACCGCCGACTATCTCCGATTAGACGAAGGTGGACGCTTTGATGTCCGCAATCCGAGTGACAGTATGTTGACCGTTGCCCCGATTGAAAGTTTTGGCTTTTTGGATGCACCATCGCAGATTTCAGTTACCGGGCGTGGCAAAATCACTCAAGCAGAATGGGAAGGAAAGTTTACCGGACTGATCGTACCCAAAGGCAAAATGCTGTCATTGATTGGTGGTGATATTGACATGAATAATGGCAGCTTTTTTGAAACTGTGACAGTTGATGAATCAGGCAAGGAAGTGACTAAAATTACCCGCTTACCCAATCTATTAGCCCCCTATGGGCAGATAAATCTTGCCAGTGTAGCTTCAAGCGGTGAAGTGAGATTAGGAGAAGGTTTTATGGATGTATCATCATTGACGCAACTCGCGGATATAAAAATTTCTGAAAACGTGCTGGTACAAGTCACCGGTGAAGGGGGAGGTTCTATTTTTATTCGCAGTGATGAGCTTTTTGTTCATAACAGCACAATTGAAGCGAATACATTAGCCGATCAAAATGGTGGTCTTATTGATATTCAAGCCAATCGTGTTTCCCTCCGTCATGGTGCGGAAATTAAAGGTAATACCGAAGGAACCGGTCAAGGGGCTGATATTAACATTCAAGCAAACACTATTACTCTCGCTGGAGAAAATCAGGATTTGGTAAGAACAGCGATTTATTCGCGTTCTGGTATTTCTAAAACATTGGTGGGAGATGATTTAGGTAAAGCCGGCACTATTTCACTACAAGCGAAAAATATTGCATTATCAGATGGGGCATTAATTTCTGGTAGTGCTTATGGTGGCGGGCAAGGGGGTAATGTGATTATTAACGCAACCGAATCAGTCACATTATCTGGAGAGGGCCATGACAATAATACCGTGATAGCAGCGGCCGCTTATGGTAAAGGTCAATCTGGTCATGCTGGTGAAATATTGATTCAAGCTAAAAATATCCGCTTGACGGATGGTAGTTATATTGTTTCCAACACGACCGGCACTGGTCATGGTGGTGAAGTGATACTTCGTGCTTCTGAATCGGTTATTTTGTCAGGGGAAGACAGTCAAGGAAACATTACACGAATTCGTTTAACGAGTAGCTATGAAGATCCAAGAGCTGGTAATGCTGGTACACTCTTAATCGAAGCCCCTAATATTTATATCTTGCAGGGTGCTTACCTCACCTCCAGAACGACTGGCAATGGTGATGGCGGTAAAATTACCCTGTTGGCAAAAGAAGCCATTATTTTGAAGGGTTTCAGCAGCAAAGGTAATGGTAGTGATATTTTTGCGTTAACTCGTGGTGAAGGAGATGGCGGTACGATTTCGATTAACACCAACGTATTGTTATTAGCCGATAAATCTTCTTTGAGTGCCGATTCGTTTGGTGAAATCAATCATGCCGGAATGGCCGGCGATATGACTATACAAGCCAATCACCTGTTCTTAACAGATAGTCGAATTGGCACAGAAACCACGAATGCTTCAGGGGGTAATATAAGTATGACAATACCAACTATATTGCACTTGCGAAATAGCCAAATAACGACCAGCGTCAACGGTGGCAACGGCGATGGTGGCAACATGACTATTAACAATCCAGTATTTATCGTGTTAGATAATAGCCGAATGGTTGCTCAAGCCGATGAAGGACATGGTGGCGATATTAACATTGTGGCTGAAAAATTTATTGATTCTCCAGATAGTTTAGTCAGTGCCTCATCAAGATTAGGCTTAGATGGAGACGTGCAGATTGAATCACCGAACGTAAATTTGGACGACTTTTTGATGGTGTTGCCGGGCAGTGATGATGAAATACAACTTCAATTACCCAAAGGTTGCACGGTGGAAGATATCTTTAATCCAGGTACCACATTTCATGTCAGAACCGTCCGAGAAGGGCGGCTGAAATCGCCGGAGGGGTTTATGGAATAACAACTACAAGGATTACATTTTAGAAACGGATTTTTTTCAATAGATTTCCAGAAGTTTTTTTGAAATCATAAATATATAATCCCTTCTAAAATATAATCCTTGTAGTTATTAATAGGATTTATGCAAACTACATAAATAATTATTATCATTCACTTTTGGATAAATGCAAATGAAATCACCAACCGTACTGACAACCGCCTTATTAATCCTAGCCTTACGAGCACCTGCCCAAATTTCAACGGACGGCACTTTGGGCCAATCGATAAATTTACCAGGCCCGAACTTTCAAATTACGCCCGACTTAGGACAACAACATGGCCCAAATTTGTTCCACAGTTTTTATAATTTTAACCTGAGCAGCCATCAGAGCGCAACCTTTTCTGGCCCAAGCAGTGTCCAAAACATCCTCAGCCGCGTCACCGGCGGAAATCCCTCACACATTGACGGACTCTTTCGCTCCACGATTCCAGGCGCGAATGTATATTTACTAAATCCCTATGGGATACTGTTTGGGCCAAATGCCCGACTGGATGTCCAAGGTTCTTTTCACGCGAGCACCGCCGACTATCTCCGATTAGACGAAGGTGGACGGTTTGATGTCCGCAATCCCAATGACAGTATGTTGACCGTTGCGCCAGTAGAGGCATTTGGTTTTTTGACTGATTCGCCAGCCTCTATTACCACACAAGACAGCGATTTATCCGTTCCAGAAAATCAAACTTTGTCACTGATTGGGGGGGATTTAGATTTAACTGGCCATTCGCCCATCATGTTTGATGAGCAAGGATTCATGGCCATTTTTGCCCATTCTAAATTATCTGCACCGGCGGGACGGATCAATCTAGCGAGTGTGGCTGCTCAAGGTGAAGTTATTCCAAACGAATTTGGATTAGATTTGAACGCTAAAGGTGGAAAAATCACGGCTGAAAATACTCTAATCGAAACCAGTGGTAGGGGTGGAGGATCGGTATTCATTCGAGGGGGGCAACTGGTGATGGAAAATTCCACAATTCAAAGCAATACACTTGCCGATCAGAAGGGTAAAGACATTCATCTAAAATTGAATGAAGCTATCCATATTCACGGCAATATTCAGGCAATTTTAACTAAAACCTTTGATCAAGGGGATGCCGGTCAAATTGTCATTATCACACCTCGTTTAGAAATCACCGAGAGTTTAATCAATACCAGTTCTCTTAGCGAAGGTGATGCTGGATATATTCAAGTTGAAGTCAACCAGTTAGAACTTAAAGAAGGCAGTTCAATTTCAAGTAGAAATTATGACATTGGAAAAGGTGGAAATATAGAAATTCAAGCCAAAGAACAGGTATCATTATCTGGACAACGTATAGAAAACTATAAGCTTGATGGACTTTTATTTCGACAATATCCAACTATTATTAATAGTACCACTATTGGCAGTGGGTTGGGTGGAAAAGTCACTATTATTACTGGACTTTTAGAACTTAACGGCGGTCTGATTGCAACCGCCAGTTTAGGCAACGGTCATGCGGGTAACTTGACTATTGATGCTAATACAGCCCATTTTAGTCACGGAGGGTTTATCACCACCAACGGTATGGTTGAAGGATCGTCTGGCAATATTAAATTTATTGTCAAAGACACGCTCTTTATAACCGGCAAACGCTCTGGTTTTTATATTACCCCAACTGGAATGGTATTTGAAAACAATCAAAGTGGTATTGCTACCTTGACGCTTGGAACCCATCAGGCAAGTCAATCTGGAGATATTATTATTTCAGCTGGCACTATTCAACTCGAAAACGAGGGTATCGTTACAGCTTCCAACTTAGGTCAATCTACAACAAGTAGAGGTGGAAATATCTTGATAACCACTGACAATTTGTTGGTGACTCAAGGTGGACAAATAAATAACAGTAATGGCATTTTCATGGGAAAAGAATTTATTTCCGGTCGTGGACAAGCCGGAACTATAACCATTAAAGCTCAAAACATCTCAGTTATCGGTATGGACGGGGAAGATAATCAAACCGGCATTTTCAGTGATACTTATAGTGAGGGTCAAGGAGGTAATATTGAAATCCAAACCAATCATTTGAATTTGAGCCAAAAAGGAAATCTATCAGCCCATAGTCATACAACCGGTAATGCTGGAGAAATTACGGTGCAGGCGAACACCATCACTTTAACGAATGATAGCAGTATTTCTACGTCAGCCACCAATGCAGCCGGTGGTCATATCATCATAACGACCCGTCATTTAATTTATTTACAAGACGGCAAAATCACCACCAGCGTCAACGGTGGCAACGGCGATGGTGGCAACATCATCATTGAAAATCCCACTTTTATCGTGTTAGACAAAGGACAAATCAGAGCTAATGCTGATGAAGGGCGTGGAGGTAATATTCATATTGGCTCCAAGCAATTGGTCAAATCACCTTGCAGCCAAATCAGTGCCTCGTCAAGATTGGGTTTAGATGGCGACATCGATATTGAATCACCAACCGTGAATTTGGACGACTTTTTGGTCGTGTTGCCGGGCAGTGATGATGAAGTACCCACTCAGTTACCCAAAGGCTGCACGGCGGAAGATATCCTGAATCCAAAGAGTACATTTCATATTAGAACGGTGCCCGAAGGGCGGCTGAAAACGCCAGAAAGTTTTATGGAATAATAACGACAAGGATTGTTTAATAACGACAAGGATTGCTACAAGGATAGTTTATAATAATAAAAATATTTTTAATGATAACAAGGATTGTTTATACTCAATATTCAAGTTTTTTTAACAACAGCGAAAAGGAATGCAATTCTTGTAGCAGCCGCCTTTGGGAAAAAAACTTGCACATCTATAGCGTTTCCCGATTGAGTGAAGTACAAAGCAATAACATAATTCCCCAACCCCGATAGGGGTTGAATGTGAATAGCCCCAGGTGAAACCTGGGGGGGACCAGAAAAAACCTTCCCAACCCCGATAGGGGTTGAATGTGAATAGCCCCAGGTGAAACCTGGGGGGGACCAGAAAAAACCTTCCCAACCCCGATAGGGGTTGAATTTGAAGAGCAAGAGGTGAAACCTCACTGCCATTAAATTAAGTGATGTAGGCTGGGTAGAGCGGTAGCGAAACCCAGCATTTACTGCCATTAAGAGGGTTTGGTGGGTGTAACGAAGTTCTACCTGCCCCCGACAAATATCCTTAACTTAATGGCAGAATGGCTCCGTTTTAAAATCCTTTTTTTTGAGTTTTTTAAATATGCAAATAACTTCTAAAACCATTGTCAAAGTGAGACGAGACTACAATACCTGGGTTGCGAACGAAACGCTAGAAGATTATTCATTACGGTTTGCACCGCGTTCATTCCGAAAATGGCCAGAATTTATCATTGTCAGTACCGCACTTGGCGGTATTTCTTTTTTAGCTTTGGAAGCCATTGGCGGATCACTGGCGATCAGTTATGGTTTTTCCAATGCGTTTTGGGCCATTATTGCCGTTTCACTGATTATTTTCCTCACCAGTTTGCCCATTAGCTATTATGCGGCTAAATATAATATTGATATGGATTTACTCACACGGGGGGCCGGGTTTGGCTATATTGGCTCAACCATTACATCCGTGATTTATGCGTCGTTTACCTTTATTTTCTTTGCGTTAGAAGCAGCAATTATGGCACAAGCCCTTGAACTCTACTTTGGTTTACCGTTGCCACTGGGTTATTTGTTCTGCTCACTCATTATTATTCCAATCGTATTTTTTGGGGTAACGCTGATTAACCAATTACAACTGTGGACACAACCATTGTGGATAATTTTAATGGTGATACCCTATTTATTCATTTTATATAAGGAGCCGAATATATTATCACAATGGACTGAATTCGCTGGACATTCTGAAAGCGGCACCCATTTTGATCCGATCTTATTTGGCATGGCAGCAACCGTCGCCTTTTCTTTAGTCGCACAAATTGGCGAACAAGTAGACTATTTACGTTTTTTACCCGAAAAACAACCACATAATCGCATTAAGTGGTGGATTGCAGTGGTTTCTGCCGGCCCTGGATGGATTATTATTGGCGGTGCTAAAATGTTAGGCGGTGCATTCTTAGCATTTATGGCGATCAATCATGGTATCAGTGTTGATAAGGCTCATGAACCGATTCAAATGTATTTAGTTGGTTTTCAATATGTTTTTTCAAATCCAGCGGTTGTGTTAGCCATTGCTACCCTATTTGTCATCGTTTCTCAGATAAAAATTAATGTGACAAATGCTTATGCCGGATCACTGGCATGGTCAAACTTCTTTTCCAGAGTCACACACAGCCACCCTGGGCGAGTCGTTTGGTTAATTTTTAATGTGGCGATTGCCCTGCTTTTGATGCAACTCGGCGTTTTCCAGACATTAGAAAAAGTATTAGGACTCTATTCTAATGTAGCCATTGCATGGATTGGTGCTTTAGTTGCCGATTTGATTATTAATAAGCCGCTTGGCTGGAGTCCCTCTTATATTGAATTTAAACGAGCGCATTTATATAATATCAACCCCGTCGGTTTTGGAGCAACCCTTATCGCTTCAATGGTTTCAATTTTCGCCTTTTTGGGGTTTTTTGGTATAATAGCCGAAACTTATTCAGCCTTCATTGCGCTAATCGTTGCTTTTATACTCTCACCCACGATTGCCATCCTGACCAACGGCAAATATTATATTGCACGAAAAGACATACATTTTAGAGACTCCAAAACACACGATCCGGTATTTTGTGACATTTGTTCCCATCACTATGAGCCGGAAGATATGGCTTTTTGTCCGGTATATAAGAGTCCCATTTGTTCTCTCTGTTGCACTTTAGATGCTCGTTGTGGTGATGCTTGTAAGGAAACTCAGATGAAAAAATCTCAATATTTATCTCCATTTTATCGTTTGTTAACGCAAAAGCTCCCTCCCCATATAAGAGCCATTCTCGGTAAATTCATTATCACCTTTCTATTCCTTGCTGGCTTAGTGGGTATTCTGTTTGGATTAGTTTACTATCAACAATCTTGGACATTGGCAGAAACGACCACCATTTTAGAAGGACTATTGATGCCTTTTGTCGAATTATATGCCGTGTTATTATTATTGATTGGTATACTGACTTGGTGGCTAATATTGGCACTGATGAATCGTGATTTAGCTGAACAAGAATTGGAAGAGGCGAATCAAGAAATCACCAAGAATTACCATCAATTAGAAAACACGCTGACTGAATTAAAAGCAACGCAACAACAACTGATTAATTCAGAGAAAATGGCCGCATTAGGGCAACTGGTTGCCGGTATTGCCCATGAAGTGAATACGCCACTTGGCGCCATTCGTTCTTCAGCGGAAACGCTGTCAAACAACCTCAAACAGACATTGGATCAATTCCCCAAACTGTTTGAAATTTTAACGTTGGAACAGCAAGAAAAGTTGTTTGCGCTGCTAGAACAATCGATCCAAGGGGAAGTGACATTGACTTTTCGGGAAAAAAGAGCTGCTAAAAAAGTCATTTCCGCTGAATTAGAACAGCTTGGCATTAAAAATCGTGGATTGACAGATACCTTTGTGAGTCTTAACATTATTAAAAATGTTGGACAATATTTGTCACTGCTTGAAAGTAGCCACTGTGACTTTATTTTCAAAATAGCCTACAAACTGTCCACGCTGTTAAGAAGTGCGGAAAATATTACCAATGCCGTTGAACGGGCTTCCAAAGTCATTTTTGCGTTAAAAACCTTTGCCAGATATGATCATAGCGGTGAGAAACAAGTGTCCAATTTGCCAGACGGCCTAGAAACTGTTCTCACACTCTACTACAATCAAATCAAACAGGGTACTGAACTCATTAAAGCTTATGATGAAGTGCCACTGATTTCATGTTATCCTGATGAACTGAACCAAGTGTGGACTAACATTATACACAATGCCCTTCAAGCGATGGACTACAAAGGTACGCTCACGGTGGCTATATCACAACGGGATAATTATGCGGTTGTCTCAATCACAGACAATGGAACCGGGCTGTCTGCTGAGACCAAAGAAAAAATGTTTACACCGTTTTTTACCACCAAACCAGCCGGCGAAGGGAGTGGACTTGGACTGGATATTGTCAAGAAAATTGTTGATAAACACCAAGGGATAATTGAAGTTGAAAGTGAAGTAGGCAACGGAACAACCTTCTCCGTGTTATTACCAATCGAGCCTAATATCCAAAGCTAAGGAACGCGCAGGTCATAAAATCGACAGCTAAACCTGACCGGTTTCTAAAACCGGTCAGGTTTTATTCAATATTTTGAAAATTATTTCATGCCGGTTCCTAAGTACTTTCGCCAAATTATTTTTATAACATGTTAATATATAAAATTTCCCGATTGAATAAAGTACACATTTTTATTTTAATTATCAATTATTTAAATAATCTAAATGTCACTTACTCAATCGGGAAACGCTATACTTTTGTGTACCTAATAGTCTGTCAACATTGTTTTTACGGGTCCAAACTCTCATTTGGCAGGAGTTCAAACTTTGGTTTGGCAGTGCCAAGTTAAAATTATCCGTCAATAGAACATTGACAGAATGCTAGTATCAGAATAATTTGAGGACAAATCATGATGGCTGAACAACTGATTCTCTGTGTCGATGATGAAGAAATAGTACTCAATAGTCTTGAGATGCAACTCAAAGATCAATTTGGAGATGAATATCTCTATGAATTTGCTGAAAATGCTGAAGATGCGTTAGAAATCCTGGAAGAAATTCATGAAGAAGGAATTGAAGTGTTAGTCATTGTTTCTGATTGGCTAATGCCGGGAATAAAAGGAGATGAATTTCTGATTAAAGTTCATAAAAAATTCCCTCGTGCTGTTAAGGTATTGCTGACCGGGCAAGCAGATGAGCAAGCGGTAGAAATGGCTAAGGTTCAGGCTAACCTTCATTGTTGCATTCACAAACCTTGGCAATCCGCTGAATTGATTAATACCATCCAATCAGGTTTGGCAACACTGTGAACTAACTGATTGACCGAAAAATTTTCCCCAAGTTTCATTCTTATCGGTTGTTGGAGTCCTGACCAACATAAGTATTTACTCGATGTTCTATAGCTTTTCAGAAAAATATTTGGTTGTTGGAGTCCAAGATTTATCTTGGACGTCCAAACTAAAGTTTGGACTCCTGACCAAAATTGTTGATAAAAACGTTGTTCACCAAATTTTAGATAATCTGGTAAATTCAAATCCAACGTGATAACCGGCACCTGGGTCATTAAGTACCCGTTCATCTCTTTTTAAAAAAAATAAAGCGAATAAAAATTTTCCATTATCCGATTTTATAGACTTGACTCCCTTGAATTTTACTGCATCAAATGAGGACAAACTCAAATGAAAGCATCAACCATACTGACAATCACTTTATTAATCATAGCCTTACCAACACCGGCCCAAATATCAACCGACGGCACGTTAGGTCCTTCGATCAACTTAGAAGGCCCAAACTTTCAAATTGGAGCCGCGTTGGGACAACAACACGGCCCTAATTTGTTCCACAGTTTTCGTGACTTTAACTTGAGCCGCCACGAAAGTGCCAATTTTTCTGGCCCAAGCAGCGTCCAAAACATCCTCAGTCGCGTCACCGGTGGAAATCCATCACACATTGACGGACTTTTCCGCTCCACGATTTCGGGCGCGAATATGTATTTCCTTAACCCGTATGGGATCATGTTTGGACCCAATGCACGGCTAGATGTCCAAGGCAGCTTTCATGCCAGCACCGCCGACTATCTGCGCTTAGGAGAAAATGGACGCTTTGATGTCCGCAATCCGAGTGACAGTATTTTGACCATTGCCCCGATTGAAGCGTTTGGCTTTTTAACCGATTCACCAACCGCCATCACCTTACACAACAGTCAACTATCGGTACCCAACCATCAAACACTGTCATTGATTGGCGGAGACATACAAATCCAAGGAACATCCGCAGATCGAGATGATAAGACTCGTGAGCCAATGGATGATCAAGCCGTGTTGGCAGCCGAATCGGGACGCATTCATCTGGCCAGTGTGGCAATGCCGAATGAACTCCGACTGACAGCGTCCGACTTAAACTGGCAGAATACGGAACCAAGTGGCTCAGTCACCGCCTCAAATACCATGATCAATGTCACCGGTGACGGTGGAGGCAGCCTCTTTATTCGTGGTGGTGACGTTCGATTCACCAATACGCAAATTGACAGCAAAACCTCTGGCAACCAAGATGGCGGACTCATTGATATTCAAGCGGAAAACTTATTCCTGACTCAAGGAACCGAATTGTTCGCGCCAACAACCAGCACCGGTAAAGCAACCACGATTCACCTTCATGCCACAGATACCGTCGAATTTTCTGGTATGAACCAGACCAAACGGGCCAGTACGATTAACGCAAATTCCCTTATTCCGTCACCAGACGGTGGCGATGCCAGTGACATTTTGATAACCGCCCGACAGGTATCTTTTTTGGAAGGTGCCCATATTTATTCAGTCACTACCGGCGGCGGTGATGCCAGTCAAGTGACTATCCAAGCCGACGACTCGATCACTTTTTCTGGCGTTGACAGCAGTGGTTGGCGCATCGCTGGCCTAACGACAGATAGCATAAGCAAAGCCGACGGTGCTGGTGATGCCGGTAGTCTGCTACTCGAAGCCAAAAACATTACCTTTGAACAAGGCGGCGGTATGCAGAGTGGCACGGCCGGTCAAGGGAATTTAGGCAATGTCACAATACGAGCCACGGAACAATTCACGATGAAAGGATATCACAAAGACGAGACTGGTAGCCCACTCGTCAGTCGCGTCATGGACAGCAGCAACGGCGGACAAGGCGGAGAATTACTGATTGAAGCCGGAGAAATGATCATGCAGGATGGGGCCTATATATCAGCCTCTACCAATGGCCCTGGCAAGGGTGGCACTATCACTCTCCACGTCAACGGCACGCTCACCCTGATTGGTGGCGAACAAGTTGAACAGAAAGTCACTCGAATTATCAGTGATTCTAGGGGAGGGAGTCGAGCCAAAACGGTTGGGGAGGGCGGCAGTATTGTGTTAACGGCCGGCCAACTCATTATCAAAGACGGTTCTATCATCAGTACTTCTGCAAGAGCAAGCAAAACCAAGTTGGCCGGCAAAGCCGGTGAAATTCATATCACGGTGACCGGAGACGTGTTATTGTCTGGATTTAATCAACGCCACACCTCACGCAGCCCTTCTGGCAGCGGTATTTATGCATCGTCTCAAGGCTTTGGCGATAATTCTGACGATGCTGGCCAAATTACGATAGAAGCCGGCTCATTAACCCTTGAAGAAGGGGCCACCATTATCAGTAGTACCAATAACGACGCACAAGGAGGCAATATTGATATTCAAGTGACGGATACCGTTAAAATCATCGGTCATACGTCACCTCTTGAAACGAACCAATCTACCAGTGGTATTTATGCCCGTTCAGAAAGCAGTGGAACAACTGCTGGACCTAGCGGAGACATCACCCTTCGTGCTAACCTGCTCTCTATCACCGACCAGGGTCGAATTGAAACCGCCACCGCCGGTAGTGGAAAAGCCGGCCAAATCCTGATTGACGTGGGCCGTTTGCAAATGGACAACCGCTCGGCCATTCTATCCGGCAGTCAATTGCCTAACACCTTTCAATTTGCCACGATCTCAGAAAGAGATAGCCATATAATAATACTGGGAGACGTGATTGAGGTTGCCGATGATGGTGATGGCTATATTATCAGTTATGTTAATACGGGTAACGACCTGCTTCAGGGCACTTTTGTTTATACGGTGGCTAATCTGGCTGAACTGCACGAACTCTCTAAACACTATAACCTGAAAGAAGGTTATATTGTTGAAGTCGCTGATATCGGAGCGCGTTTTGTATACAGTTATAACAGCTCCTATGATATGGAAAATTGGATCCAACTGAGTGATCAGCCGATTGAAGCAACCTTTGAGACAGTGGACGAACTGTTAGAACAAACCCAACATTGGTTCAAGTCGCCAGCCTTGGTACCGTATTCATCAGGTACCCTAATTCAGGTGAATGATATGGGCAATGGTAAACCCGCCCAATTTGTTTATTCGGCTGACATTGTTCTGCCAAACGGACGGATAGAGGGAGCGCCCATCCGAATCAGTTCTTTTAACGTGGCCAATACCGCCGCCCTAAACCAGATCACAGAACAGAAGTTTCTTGCCAATGGAGACATGGCAACCGTCAGCAATCAAACCCGTTTTGTGTTTTATGACCAACAATGGATACCATTGACCGGCAATCACATTCAGGCAGCCGATTTATCAAAAATCCTAGAGGGACTGTCTCAGGCACAAACGGGCAATATTGCCAAAGTTGCTGATGCCGGCTCAGGTCAACCGGTTGATTTTATTTATACTGGCCGCAACTGGATACCGTTAAATGTCCGTTATGAAGTCGCTAATCTGGTTCAGCGGGACCAGATTCCAGCAGAAACTGGCGATATAGTCAAAGTCGCTAATGCCGGTAAAGGCGAGACGTTCTTCTATGCCGATGGCACTTGGATTAAACAGATTAAAGGGGGTCAAGCCGGCACCATTACCATTCATGCCAGTGAGGGTATCCATTTATCGGCTCACAGTCAGATGACTACCGAAGCAGTGAGTGCCGGTGGTGGCACGATCACAATTGAAGCCAGCCCTCTAGTTGAATTAACCGACAGTCGAATCACTACCAGTGTCCAAGAAGGTCTCGGTAACGGGGGAGATATTACCGTATCCAAGCCGATGTTTGTTATCATGGACAACGGCAAGATTATCGCCCAAGCTTATGAAGGGCGGGGTGGTAATATTCGGATAAGTTCAAAAGAATTGATCACATCGCCGGACAGTTTAGTGAGTGCTTCTTCTCGGCTCGGCATAGATGGGAAGGTGGACATTGAATCGCCGGCGGTGAATTTGGACGATTTTCTAGTGGTGTTGCCGGACGGTTATGATGAAATACAACTTCAGTTACCCAAAGGTTGCACAGTGGAAGATATCCTGAATCCAAAAACCACATTTCAGATCAGAACGGTGCCCGAAGGGCTGCCGGAAACGCCGGACAGTTTTATGGAATAATCAATGGGCATAACTGTCCAAGTACAACGGATACGCGAAACGAGTATCCGTTTAACTATTTCGTTTTGGATTCCAATATAAATTATGAAAAAATATCCTGAATCCAAAAACCACATTTCAGATCAGAACGGTGCCCGAAGGGCTGCCGGAAACGCCGGACAGTTTTATGGAATAATCAATGGGCATAACTGTCCAAGTACAACGGATACGCGAAACGAGTATCCGTTTAACTATTTCGTTTTGGATTCCAATATAAATTATGAAAAAATTCCTTATTATCCCGGCTATCGCCATTGGCGTAGTCATCTTCGTTGTTTTAGTCAAAAACAGTAAACCACCTCAAAAAATTCCGTTCACCGAACCGACACAGAGCGTGCGAGTGATCGAAGTCCCGGAGGTCAATGTTATCCCTCGTGTCCTTGGTTATGGCAATGTCCAGCCTGATACGGTATGGGATGCTGTTGCCGAAGTCAGTGGTAAAATTGTTGAAAAACATTCCTTACTAAAACCGGGAGCGATCTTAAAAAAGGGGGAATTGTTGCTACGCATTGACCCTACGGATTATGAACTGGCCATCGCGCAGTCAAAGGCTAACCGGCAATCCATTCAAGCCCAATTGAATGAATTGAAAATCAAGGAAGAGAATACCCGCATCTCGTTGAAAATTGAGCAACAAGTCTTAAAGGTAGCTCAACAAGAATTGAATCGGCTGCAAAAACTGTTGAGAAGGAAAGTGGTCAGTAC
>Ga0233403_10000797_pt1 | contig 15105 bp, 11 predicted proteins | sample Na_oxic_1_MG_FD_179866 | JGI IMG/M metagenome (GOLD analysis project Ga0233403, IMG submission 179866) | Seawater microbial communities from Saanich Inlet, British Columbia, Canada - Na_oxic_1_MG | ecosystem: Environmental > Aquatic > Marine > Inlet | place: Canada: British Columbia | collected...
AAACACTTCCAAATCTAAAGGTTTGGATTCCAAAGCTTAACTTATTGGAGTCCAAACCTTCAGATTTGGATTGCTTAAATCTCAAACACTTCCAAATCTAAAGGTTTGGATTCCAAAGCTTAACTTAGGAACGTGCATGAAACAACTTAGACAACTTTAGGCAACCACAAGGGATTGCCCCTACAAATCAATGTATTACGTAGGGGCAATCCTTTATGGTTGCCCTAATTATTTCATGCACATTCCTTATTGGAGTCCAAACCTTCAGATTTGGATTGCTTAAATCTCAAACACTTCCAAATCTAAAGGTTTGGATTCCAAAGCTTAACTTCTTGGAGTCCAAACCTTCAGATTTGGATTGCTTAAATCTCAAACACTTCCAAATCTAAAGGTTTGGATTCCAAAGCTTAACTTCTTGGATTCCAAACCTTCAGATTTGGATTGCTTAAATCTCAAACACTTCCAAATCTAAAGGTTTGGATTCCAAAGCTTAACTTCTTGGATTCCAAACCGTAAGACTTTGGATTATTTAACTTAAATCTCAAACACTTCCAAATCTAAAGGTTTGGATTCCAAAGCTTAACTTCTTGGAGTCCAAACCTTCAGATTTGGATTGCTTAAATCTCAAACACTTCCAAATCTAAAGGTTTGGATTCCAATAAATATGGGAACCAGAAATCAAGTTTCTTACGATATTACGGCAAAAAATCCACTGGCAACCAATAAACCGTTTGATCATACAGTCTGTGAGCATAACTATACTCATCATTTGGACCAAGTGCTTTAACCGGGCCAAACTTCAATTGAGGCAATTTTTTGCCTTTGTCACTTAACGGACATGACAAATTTGTTTGCGGATACTCAAGGGTAAATGTCACTTTTTGGGTGGAGTCATTAAATACCCTTTGCAACACTTTTCTGATTGAGGTTACCCATTCTACTAATTGCATAAGTTCACACCCTTCGATTTCGCGTATATCTTTGATGGAATACTGTAAAAAAGGGCTGTCTTCACGCATAGGCAATATCTTTTTACGCGCCATCGCTAGTTGTTCACTTAAAATAAGATCCTCTCGCGGATAACCGCCAATTATTTCTTGTATCTGTTGGCGCAGGAGGCGGATAAATTTTTCTCGTTGTTTTCGTACAGTGTGGGTTCCTATCAAATTTTCAAAGCGTTTGAGTAGGGTTAACCAATTATCTAAGTCATCAGATGTCATCCAAATTTCTTCTTGGATTTTTTCTTTATCTGCTGAGATATGGAAATCTACTACCCGATGATCGACTATGGTTTGGCATTGCTGCCCAAGTTCAGAACAAGCCATATCTTCAATCCACTTCCAATACAAAACGGGCATACCCTTTGCGTCCATACTTTGCTTGAGAATATTTTGTAAAGAGTCGCCACCAGCCAATGCTTGTTCAAGTTCGTTGACAACCGCACTGGGAGAATACTGTTTAACCTGTTCAACAACTTGACGTGCTAACTGCGTTTGATTGAGGGATAAAAAATAGTCGGTACGGGCAATTTTTATCCCTTTATATTGAGTTGGTAAGGTTTGATCAAGCAACTGAAAAGCTTGTTCTTTATAACTTTGATAAGCATTTTGGTAGGCAGAAGGTGTACGCGCCCTACGTGAATTATTAGGCGTTTGAATCAAAAAAATCACTTTCTTATTAAAAGAATTTAAGTCATCAATCAAATCTTGATGCAATTCATCTTGTTTATCACCATGATCACCAATCACAAAAAGTATTTTGGTACGTTTTGAACAGGTGTCCATGTCATCTATCGCTTGACGCAAACCATTAAATAATTTTTCGGGATAATCATCCTTACCTTTGTCATCAGTTGTTTCTTTCACTCTATTCAGTTGCTTATCGAAGTCGCGCCAATTAGCATCAGTAGCCTGACTATCTGCTTGACAAGTGTTGGTGGGTAAAGACATGCCTTCACAAACCCCATTCAAACATCTTAAACTGCTTATGGAATCCGCATAAGTATCGCGGTACATCCGAAAACCAAAACGGAATGATGTTTCTTTAAATTCTAATTCGTTACGCAGTTTTGAAGCAATATCTTTGACTGCTCGTTTAACGGCTTTAATATATGGCCCCATGCTAGCAGTTCCATCAATCAAGAAGAAAATATCAACCAATTTCATGGGAGCTAAGACGTTTTCCTTATATGCCTTAAATGCCTGCATACCAATACTTGGTGCTGCCACATGATAAAGCCCCTTATCTTTGTCCATATCCAAGATAGGAATATGCTTTGGTAAGGTATACCAGACATTTCCCCCGCCCAATTCTATGCCACTTGCGGAATCTTGAGGTTGTAATGAGATGCGTTTGACGTTTTCCTTAGGGCGCATACCCAATGTGGTATTCCAAGGAATACTGCGACCATACTCTACCCATCCTACTAAAGGGTGTGGTGTTGGCCCTTTTAGGGTATGTGAATCAATAATAAGATAACGCTGATTTTCCATGTCATCGGCATAAATGAAGTACAATCTAAAGCGAGATAGTTGTTGACAACGCCCATGACATGACTCGTCATAAGAAGGATAAGCCGGCACAGTAGCCGCGTTTGGATCCTCAGTCTCAGGTGTTTTGATAAAAACTTTACGATCTAAGCCTTTATCACTTTGAAGTGGATTGATACCACATAATAAATCGTAACCTTCTAACCATCCTAGTGGCTCAGCTGAGCCTACTTTTTTTACTTGGATGCGTTTACGAAGTGGATTGATTTGGAGTGGGAACAACGCATCACCAAATCTTAAATTGGTCATTGGTTGCTGGCTGTCAACCTTTCCATACACCGGTGCATCATGGCGTAACACCCGCACAAATTGGTTGGTATCAATAGCACCACGCTCATCCATGACATTAGAAAAATCGTGTTTCATACAACTACCTGCTATTGGTAGTGCATAAGAGCTTGCACTTATCCAACCTAGTGATAAGCAATTCAACAAAATTAATATTCTCAGCATTTTTTTTAAGTCCTCTTATTCTCACAATACCTTCGCCAATTTGATATTTGTTTCGGGAATGGAGCGAAGCGGATTTCCCGAAACCCCGATAAAAAATATTCGATTCCGGTAACAATACCTTCGCCATTGCCAAAATTTGTTGTTTCGGGAATGAGGTACGATTTCCCGAAACCCAAGTAATAGTTTCGGGAAATCCGCTACGCTCCATTCCCGAAACAAATAGTTTATAGTTTCGGGAAATCCGCTACGCTCCATTCCCGAAACAAATGTCTAATTGGCGAAGGTATTGGGTAAACAAATTTATTATAAATCCCTTATTATATACAATCCTTGTAGTTATGTTCGATAAAAACTTGATCACCCCGTGAGTTATTGAAGAAATTCTTTGATCGCCGGTTCTAACGATCTTTGGTTTCGCCAAATACTACATTGCGCCTTCATATATGTTTCCCATATTCCACATTCTTTGGTCGTCAATACCGTCAGACTAATGCCGTCTTCATGCCACGCTAACGGGACACCTCGCGGTTTGCTAGGCGGTTTATCATTACTATCAAGGCGTATATTATCAGTTAGATACAATACATTGCCTACGGCATCACTACCTTTTTCTTGGATGACAGAATCCACTAAGCCCAAGTCATCTAGTGCCCTTAAATCCGATGCCCCGAACTGCATACTCTGTTCAATCTTACCTCGAATAGAACGTTTACCGTTTCTTGGTAGACGTGGTAATTCGTCAGAACTTAATAACTCATAAAGTTGCCTCCCTTGGTGAATAGTAAACAAAGTGAACAATGTCTTCGACTTCCCAGACAAAACCGCAATCAAACTTTCGCGTAAAGCTTTTTGTTGTTCTCTTGAAAATTTTGATAGAGAAACCACAATTAATTTGTGTTGGCTTGCCGAAGATTTGCCACCAGAAATTTTACTTTGATTAATAATTGGTGTCTTCGCTTGACAATTTTTAAGCTCATTCTCAAGCCTTAAAATTTCAGGACTTGATTCAATTTCTCGTTTCGCCTCATTAAGTTGGTGTTGCAAACTAGCAATTTTTGAATTAGCAATTGTAAGCTGTTTTTTAAGTCTTTCATTATTCTCAAAATTTTGCTTTATACGCTCTTTCAAGTCTGTTGAAGAATCTTCCTTATCTTGAATAATATCCTGTATTTCTCGGTTGGCACTCTCAAGTTTTTCTTGACATTGTGTAATCTTGACATTGAGAGCGTGTGGAACACACATTGTAGGTGGTTCACTACTGTCTAGTTTAGATTGATGTAGCTTATTATCTATTGGCAATTCATTACAAGGTAACGGTAATTTTTTATCATTAATGACGTTGAACTTTACCGGCGGCTTCAGTTTATTTGCCTCGTCTATCAATTCCACGCACACATTAAAGGGCAAACCCTTTAAAAAGTTTACTTGTTTGAAACGGAAAATCTTTTGAAATAACTTACCCATTGTAGTAGCTTTGCCATGGACTTTAGCAAAATGTCTGCTTGTGTATGACAATTTTTTCAAGTGACTTTTGAGAATATCACGACGAGTTTGATTATCAACCTTTAACACAATCAAAGGATAAAAAGCCAAATGTTTAAGAGCAATTCTATTATCAGCGTTCTTACAAGCCGGATAGTATTTACTCACACTATAATTTGGAATGAGATAACGCTTATGTCCAGTTGTATTATTAATAATATAAGGGATAACTCGTATGCCAATTTTATTTTTTTTATCCTCCTTAATAAGAATTGCGGAAATTGGAAAAAAGGCTCCAATGCTGGCAATTTCCACTTTTTGTTTAAGATTAGTCATGGCTCGAAGATTGTCTACTATTCTAATACATTGTTTCCGTGAAATAATAGGCAATTGAAAGATATTGGAATTGGGGGCAATATTACCCCAATCTTTGGCAGTGTCACCTGAAGAAGCATTGGTTATACATCCACCACAAACAACAACAATCAGCAACACTAACTTTGATATTTTCACGGTGATTTTTCTCATCATGTTATTTAGTCAAAAAATTATTCCTTATGTTTCACATAAGGCGATTCATGTTTTACACCGGGTTAGAAATTTTCAAAGAGGCACCAACCCCAAAGGGGTTAAATATGAATAGCCACCGATGAAATCGGTGGAATACTATTGGTATCACATCTTTGCTCGAATACTATCAGCCCAAATTTTCTTAGGGATATGAAACTTTATCCCTTGGCAAGAAAACCCCTTTAATACAATTGGGATTCAATATAGCAATTTGTATGTGATTTTGTTTTCTAAAACCCGCTCCCTCATAAAGTTCATCTCCTTCCCAAAAAGCGGCCCTGACTGAATCAAAATGAATGCCGCAAGACTCCTGCATATAGCTATGTGCCATACGAATCACGGCACAATCCAATTCCCGTTTTTTGAAGTCAAAGTCATTTTGATTGAAGCCGGTATTTTTCGGCAACGGTTTTCCTTCTAATAACCGTTCTTTCAATAAATCATACGATTTTGCCAGAAAATCTAAGTACTCTTGATTTAAAAGGTCTAAACAATTACCAAGTTCTAAAATTGCGCCTAAAACATAAGGCGTTTTAATCAAGCTATTTTTTCTTTTTCTTGCGATTTCAGCATATTGCCAAGCTCTGGCGAGATTATTTTCCCAAAAATAAATACCATCACCTAACCAATCATATCTGTTATCACTACGTTTAAATTCTTGTTCATGATTAAGAATCCGTAAACCAATGTCTTTATCAATACCATGAAAGCCGTAAACCAGTTGATTGTGATACATAAATAATTATTGCTTTCGTACTGCGGTTTTCGCCTGTCTATCTGCTTTAACCGTTGAATCAGAAAAGAATTGAGGGTGATAATAACCCTCTTTATCAATGATTTTTGCGGATAGAAGCAGGTCAAATTTTTCTGGTTGCGTCATTTTTTCTATCGTTTGACTCATGTTCTGAGTAATTTCTTGAATATCCATCAGTTCAATCTAAGTTTCGTTATGAAAATCAATAGGCCCTAAATTAATCAATGTAGGGGCAAACCTTTATGGTTGCCCGGTGTAATTAATCAATGTCGGGGCAAACCTTGTGTGTTAAATCTACCAGAAAATGGTAGAGAATTTTTCACCTTAAAAATGAGTACAACGAATTTTTCACCTTAAAAATGAGTACAACGAATTTTAAAAAAAACACAACGAATCGTGGGAAAATTCGTTGTTTTTAAAAAATTCGTTGTACTCAATTTGGTGGTGAAAAATTCTTAAACTTTTGAGTACAAATTTAACACCCTAGGGCAAACCTTTATGGTTGCCCGGTAGTATATTAATTAATCAATGTCGGGGCAAACCTTTATGGTTGCCCGGTGGTATTATTAATTAATCAATGTCGGGGCAAACCTTTATGGTTGCCCGGTGGTATATTAATTAATCAATGTCGGGGCAAACCTTTATGGTTGCCCGGTGGTATTATTAATTAATCAATGTCGGGGCAAACCTTTATGGTTGCCCGGTGGTAATTAATCTTCCCGAACACCTATGGACGACATGAACATATATTACCTTTATTCCCGTTCTCGCACAACCAACCGAAACCCTACCGTGTCTAACGTACTACTTTCACAAATCGGCTCGCCAATAATATTGTCTTGATAAGTTTTGTAGTCTTCACCTAAAAGGTAATGACTATTTGTACCACATCTTTGACTATCTATTGACCACTCGCGTAAATTACCCAATAAATCTACCACACTAGATGGATTTTCATCGCGTCGTCGAGGTTTTTGCCCAAGCGTCTCTCGAATGACGGCATCTGCTGGATTGGCATCATAGCGTATTGTCGCTGTAACCCATTGATTATAAGTAGGTAATGTCAATAGACAACCGGTTTGTTCAGATAGCCAATCGGCGTATCCTTTAGCAGCCCACCAAAACACCGAAGCCACCGGATTATCTGTTGCGAAAAACTCGCCGTCTTCTTGTTGCCATGTATCGCCTAAATTTGCGCGTTGCTCATTATCTAAAGTATCCACATAATATTGAAATTCACCTACAGTCACTTCTCTACGCATAACAAAAAACGCCGATTCATCAATCGTCGAATCAGCTATCTTTCTCATCCAGATGCGTAAATCTTTAGGTATTGCTCGTCTTTGTACCGCCGGCACCAAAAACATTGGCAATTTTTTTTGTAATTCGGTTGACGCTGACAATAGACACATTGGCACATTTTTATCAGTAAACAGCATTTCCGTCATAAGTATTTTTCGTTTTTGCTGTTCATCAAGTTGTTCTTGAAGCACATTTACTTCATAACTTTCTGGAGTATTATTGATATGTTCCTGAATACTTTCTATCTTTCTTTGAACCGCATCAAGTTTGACAGTCAAAGCCTGAACACTATCATTGCCAAGTTGTTCTTGGACATCATCAAGCCGTTTTTCAATATACTCAACTTGTTCGACAAGTTCAGACACCGATGGCGGTTTAGGAACACATTCGCCGTCGAGGGCCTTTATTTCATTTGAGCCACACGAACCCGGTAATGAAGGTTCTCCATTAATTTGTGATAAATACCACCATCCTCCCGCGCTAACAATAAGCAATAAAACCACGACGATGCTACCAATTTTAGGTAAAGAACTGGGAGTAGATCTTTCACTTAGAGTTGAACCACACTCGGAACATTGCCAATCTAAACCGGTAACCGGTATTTTTTCCCTATTATCGGCAAGTGAACAATTTCCAAAGTTAGGACAAACTCCCATGCGTTGATATGCCATAAAAATTATCCTCTATTCTTAGATTTTTTCGTTAGGGAGTTGCGGCTAAATATAAATACTCACACTTACAAAAAACCAATTTTTTCAAAAAACTTGGTTTCTCAATGGGTATATTATTTTCACGCTCATTCCTTGGTTAATGCTAAAATACATTATATAAATTATGAAACAAATAACATGATTAGTATTTAATTAATATTATTTAATATTTACCGTAAATCAGGGAACTTCATTTTAATATGGTGAAAATTCTTTAGCAAGAAAAGTTCAGCATAGTGAATTCTTGTATAGTATAAAAAAACGGTAGTCCCTACAAACTATGATCGGCATATTAATGTAATGGTTGCCCGTCGTCGTCACGATTTGACTAGCGATTGATATATCAGTATAATTGTTACTACAAAGCAATTATGTAAGAATAGGAGTCCAAACTTTAGTTTGGCCAAAATTTTGGATTCCATCACAAGAAAGCTAATTATGACAAGTTATACCATCCAATTACCTGAACCTGTGGTTCATAAGTTAGACAAAAAAGGCATTTCACATCAATTTTTAAGTGATTTAGTGGTGAAATGGGTCCAAGATTGGCTAGAAAATAAGCCATCGAAGGTTGAACCAAATTTTGATTGGCAAACCTGGTTAGCACAAATTCAGCAATTATCTGCACAAATTCAGCAACGTCGTCAAAATCAGCCGATTAATGTAGATGAGTTGTTGACGGGCGCATTCCCATTTTCACGGTTAAGTAAGTACAACGAATTACGGGGATAAACGAATAAGGCGGGGCGAATTAAAACCCTGCAAGTAAGTACAACGAATTACGGGGATAAACGAATAAGGCGGGGCGAATTAAAACCCTGCCGTTCTGGCGTGTTCAATTGATAATTTCCAAAAACGAGCCTATCTCTTTTCGCTCAAAAATCATCAAAAGTATTGTTGAGTTTTATTCGTTTAGGAACAAAATTCGTAGGACGATACAGAACCGTGAAAATGGGACTGCGCCCGTTGTTGACCATGACACGGCAAGATTTGGAGAGCAAGTATGACGAACTTTTTAGTCATTGATGCCAGTTTGAGGCACTGGTTCAGTTCGATGTAAAATACTTATAAATCAATGAGTTAATTTTCTACGGTTAAAATGCAAAAAGTCGTTATTTTTCATATTGATAATGATGATATTTTTCAAAAATTTACGTTGAACTGAACCAGTGCCATCCACCCTACACAATAAAATAAATTCACAAATATAGGGGCAATCCTTCATGGTTGCGCGGAACGTAATAAAACGAGAAGTACGTGAGAAGTACGTCATAATGCCACATTTTTCTTACGCAGCCGGATAGCTTTGGATGTGAGCCGGTATTTTTGTTGAGGACTGCGGGGCGAGTCCGGTTGGGTCATCTCGATCAGTTCAGCGGCTAGAGCCGGCTTAAGATAATTGGTTCTGAAAGTCGGGCGATGATTCAAATTCAAGCGAGACATCAAATCGGTGGCTTTGAGTGCTTGACCTGCATTTAGTAGGCTCAACAAGCGTTTTACTTGGTCGGTTACTTGGTCGGTTACTTGGTCGGTTGGTGCCACTTCTTCCATCGCTGTCAGCAATGTTTGCAGCATAAACCCAATAAATGGCGTGGAATTAGCCGCATGATCTGAATCTACCAAAGCCTGATAATAGCCATCTTGCCGATCCCGAATCACGGTTTCCACCGGCAAATATGCCAAAGCCGGCTTCCACTGACTCAAAATCAATGTTTGCCACAATCGCCCCACACGCCCGTTGCCATCTATAAAAGGATGAATAAACTCCAACTCATAATGAAACACACAACTAGCAATCAAAGGGGGAACTGGCTCTGATTTCAACCAATGAAAAAGTTCAACCATTAACCTTGAAATTTGGCTAGCAGGGGGTGCCATATGTACCAAGTTTTCACCTCGATAAATACCCACACCACTTGTACGGAACCGACCGGGATGATCCAGTAAACCGGCCATCAGCATGGCATGAGCTTCTAGCAAATGGTCACGACTATCTGCTTGCCATTGATTCATTTGGTCATAAGCGGCAAACGCATTGCGTACTTCCTGAATTTCTCGTGGCGAACCGAGTACGCGCTTGCCATCTAATAAAGCGGTGATCTGCTCCAAACTCAGCGTATTATTTTCAATTTCTAATGAAGCCTGAATAGTGCGAATACGATTACTGCGCCTGAGCAGTGGAGAATCTGGCATCTTCAATGTTGACCAACGTCCCAGAGCTTCGCCGATCTCCTCGATCAAATGAAGGATGTCAGGGGTAATGTCAAAGGGTGGGTGATAAATGGTCAAGATGTGGTCTCCTCAGCTTTATTTTATAATGATATTAAATATTGATTTCAAACTTCAGATTGATTACGATTAAAAATAACAATATCGTTGATTTGCAAGATTATCTTGACACACATTTTTGAAAAGAAATCAATTTATGCCACTGACTGTTTATTTTGGAGAAGTATTAGATGCAACCGATAAATTGTCTTTAGATGAACAGCACACCTTAATTGAAATTTTGCAGCGGCGTATGAAAGAAAGACGGAGGGCTATCATTGCGAAAAATATTCGAGCCGCTCGAAAAGAATTTCAACAAAAAAAATGCCAACCAGCAACGCCTCGTGAAATCATGGAGGAGATTTTATCGTGAAACGATTGCTATCAATTGCCAACTATAAAAAAGTTTGCTATTTTTCGTTGTTTGGGTTTTAATGTTTGGTGGGGACGGTTTGGTGATGTGTGGCTCTCAAGTATTAACTAACCAAGTGTGTAGGGTGTATAAGTATAGCGGCATCACTAGATTATTATGAATTATTGTCTCCTTTCGGGATTGGACTAATAACCCTAACGGGGTGAAACGTCAATAGCCATAGGTGAAACCTATGGCATTTGGAAGTATAAGTTATTAATATGGAGAACTATCTTGGATATTGATAAGGTACTCGTTAAAAAGAATGAAGCTGAGTATGGAAAAGATTACCATACGCATTGCTTGGAAGTTTACAAGTTATATGTAGAAATGGCTGATAGAATTAGTACCCGGCGCCAAAGTGCTAATTCATTTTTCCTAACCATTAATAGTGCAATTATAGCCGTGCTTGGCTATGTACAATTTGGGGTTTATCTGGGCGCGAAATTAGGAGTAGAATCGTCTCAAACTAATGATTTTTATTGGATTATTAGTATTTTGGGAATGGTCCTTTGTGTCATTTGGTTCAGACTTATCCTATCATACAAACAACTGAATACTGCCAAATTTAAAGTTGTTCATCTTATGGAGCAACATTTACCTTTTGCGCCTTATGATGCTGAATGGGAAGCAGTAGATAGGGGTGAAGATCCAACACTTTATAAACCATTTACCCATGTGGAAACGGCAATACCTTGGGTATTTTTTGTGTTGAATTTGGCGGTATTTTTAAAAGTTACTTTCAGCATGTATCTGTCAGTATAACTTCGACCGGTTAAAGCTTCTTCGATTGGTGATTTTTTGGATGGTTGGACTATTTAATCGTTGCATATCGATCCGTAAACCTGAAAAAATGGTGCCGCGCTAGGCTCATTGATAATAACTTCAAGAACGTTTAATCTTTGTCGTCAAATTTATTAATTAAATGTGTTTTATGCCAAGAAAGTTGAGCCGCTGGACTTTCATTGTGAACAATTAACTCACCTTCGTGTATTTCAGCAACCATGTAATAACCATTTAGAGAGTTGTCAAATAGATAAGCCCGATTAACTAGCAGACAAGCCTCAAAGAGTTGCGCCATGCTCCTTATATAGCGTGGCGTTATCTTTTCTTCAGGCACGCCATGACCGCCAAGTTTTTCACGGTTTTTAACACGTTCCTTGTTGATTTTGGGGTCTTCAACTCCGATAAAATATAGGTAAGTCCGGTAACCAATGTTTTTGGCACGTTGTAGAAATGCTAAATGGGACTCATGTGACATAACACTTTCATAAGTCATGCTTTTGTCCTCAAGTAGCAATTGTTCTCTTTGCTGTACTGCTATTTGTTGGGCTTCCTTGGCACGGGTAAGTTCATCACCTATCAGTGTTTTGGCAATTTCGTCGGGATTTACATAAACGCCCAAATTAACATATTTTTTCAATATGTGACTGGTGAATGTTGATTTACCAGAGCCATTTGGACCGGCAACTAACCGTAGCCTTAATGTGTTCATTTTACTCCTTTACCCCTTTGTCTGGCTTCTTGAGTGGTTCAGTGTGACCATCAGGATAAACCCAAACAATTTGGCCGTCTCGAAATTCTGTCACACGAAATCCGTGCTGTTTGGCTTGTAAATAAGCCTCATTACCCGCTTCCCAAGCAATGGTACATAATTGCTCTGTCGTTAAATCCTCAATGTTTTTGCCAGTTATGTGATTTAAATCGCCTTGTATTTTCATCATATTATCTTTAAAATTTAGGGGAAAAATAATTCTGTTCAAAATTCTTTACTTGTCTGAATCAGAATTTCCAGAATTTAAGAATTTTCAAAATGAAAACCAAACAGTGAATGATTTTGATTTTATCTTGATGATTTTATTCTGTAAATTCTCTAATTCTGTAAATTCTGATTCAGACAAAAAAGGTTCATACCATGATTACATTTCCAAACGGAGAAAATGTACCATTCCTCCCGCGTCACCAGCCACAATAGTTTTGCCATCTGGCGCGACAGCACAACATTCTACGCTGGCATCCAGATTAAGAGAAGCAAGCAGCAAACCCGTTGTTAAATCCCAAATCTTGATGGTACGATCATAAGAACTTGACACTACCCGTGAACCGTTGGGAGTGATCGTTATCGCTGTAACAGGATCAGAATGCCCGCGCAAAGTGTGCAATTTTTTACCGCTAACTAAATCCCAAACTTTGAGGTCATGAGAACCTGACACCATCCGTGAGCCGTCGTTCGTTACCGTTACATTAGTGATAGAATAAGTATGCTCGCCCAAAGTGTGCAATAATTGACCACTTGCTAAATCCCAAACCTTAAGAGTACCATCATCAAGACCGAACAATACCCGTGAACCGTCGTTCGTTACCGTTAATACTGATGAGAACAGCAAAGAAGAATATCCGCTCAAAGTGTGCAATAGTTGACCATTGGCTAAGTCCCAAATCTTGAGAGTTTCATCATAAGAATAGGACACCACTCGTGAGCTGTCGTTCGTTACCGTTACATCAGCGATAGAATCAGTATGTCCGCTCAAAGTGTGCAAGAGTTGACCACTGGCTAAGTCCCAAACTTTGAGAGTTTTATCAGAAGAAGTTTCAGAAGAACTTGAAACTACCCGTGAGCCGTCGTTCGTTATCGTTACGTCAGTGATAGAATCAGTATGTCCACTTAAAGTGTGCAATAATTGACCACTGGTTAAGTCCCAAACTTTGAGAGTTTTATCAGAAGAACTTGAAACCACCCGTGAGTCATCGTTCGTTATCGTTACATCAGTGATAGAATCAGTATGCCCGCTCAAAGTGTGCAATAATTGACCGCTGGCTAAGTCCCGAACCTTGAGAGTTTTATCAAAAGAATCGGACACCACTCGTGAGCCATCGTTCGTTACCGCCCAATGAAAATATCCGATCAAAGTATGCAATAGTTGAGCGTTGGGTAAATCCCAAACCTTGAGGGTGTGATCAAAAGAACCTGATACTACTCGTGAACCATCGTTCGTTACCGTTATTGCGCGGACTTGATTGGAATGCCCGCTTAATGTGTGTAATTGTTTACTGCTGGCTAAGCTCCAAACCTTGAGGGTTTTATCAGACGAACCGGACACTACATGTGAACCGTCGTTCGTTACCGTTACTACAGTGACCTTTCCAGAATGTCCGCACAAGGTGTGCAATAGTTGACCACTAGCTAAATCCCAAACTTTGAGGGTTTTATCAGAAGAACCGGATATCACCTGTGAGCTATCGTTCGTTACCGTTACATCAGTGATAGAATCAGTATGCCCACTCAAAGTGTGCAATAGTTGACTGCTAGCTAAATCCCAAACCTTGAGGGTTTTATCAGACGAACCGGACACTACATGTGAACCGTCGTTCGTTACCGTTACCACAGTGACTTTTCTAGAATGTCCGCGCAAGGTGTGCAATAGTTGACCACTAGCTAAATCCCAAACTTTGAGGGTTTGATCAGAAGAACCAGACACAACTTTCTTCCCGTCTGAAGTCACTGTTGCCGCAGTGACCCTTTCAGAATGCCCGCTCAAAGTGTGTAATAGTTGACCGCTGGCTAAGTTCCATACCTTGAGGTTACAACGATATTTTGAATGGAATAACAGCAGTTTCCTGTCGGGAGTCACTGTTACTATCACATCCAAATTTTTTTTGAAATACCCGCTCAAAGTGTGCAATAGTTGACCGTTGGCTAAGTCCCAAACCTTGAGGGTTTCATCTTTTGAAATGGACACCACCCATGAACCATCGCTTGTTACCGTTATTGCAGTGATTTCGTCAGAATGTCCGCTCAAAGTTTGTAATAGTTGACCGTTGGCTAAGTCCCAAACCTTGAGAGTATGATCCCATGAATCGGATACCACCCGCTTCCCGTCGGGAGTTACCGCATTGACAAAGGGAAAACACCCGCTCAAAGTTTGCAATAGTTTACCGCAGGTTAAGTCCCAAACCTTGATTCCATCATCAGAACCAGACACCACCCGTGAACCATCAGGAGTAACAGCTATTGTCCCCACATACTCATTAAACCCACTAAACGTGCGTATCAAAGCACCACCCGGAGAAGCTAAATTAGCTTTTAAAGAACGCAACCAAGGCAATGACGGGATAGCTTGCTTTAAAAAACCTTGAATCTCTTGCAAACTTTGAGACAACAACCGCCCATGCAACTGCCCAGCTAATTGTGTTTTATCATCCCTTAATATATGTGCAGACAAGTCCAACGCTTGTTGTACCAAACGCACCGTCGGTTCATCCGCTAAATAATCATAATCACCAATAAGCGTATCAATATCAGTCACTTCCAACTTCGCAGCCATCCATTGATAATTCAATAACAATGCCTTAAGTCTCTTTAAATCAACAGCATGATAGAACTGATAAGGCAACTCCTCAACCGCTCTACTATACGGTTCCTGCCAACGCCCCTCAAAATAATCAGCAATAACTCTATGCGTTGGTTCCCAGCCCACTTCCAAATACCGTTTCTGCACCGCCTCTTGCAACGCCCCATGAAAAAAATCAATCACCCCAGAGCGTTCAAATAAGTAAAAACCAAAGGCCCTGTACAAACGAATCCACAACAAATCCGGAAATAGC
>Ga0233403_10000798_pt1 | contig 15100 bp, 8 predicted proteins | sample Na_oxic_1_MG_FD_179866 | JGI IMG/M metagenome (GOLD analysis project Ga0233403, IMG submission 179866) | Seawater microbial communities from Saanich Inlet, British Columbia, Canada - Na_oxic_1_MG | ecosystem: Environmental > Aquatic > Marine > Inlet | place: Canada: British Columbia | collected...
GGGGAATATCAACAAGTGGCTCGTAGTCAATTTTTTCCCGATTTAGATTTAGAAATCTTACAACGTTATATCGACTACCCCGATCAATATGATGCAGTGCTAGAATTTCAAAAGGCGGTTCGGGAGATACGTTAATAGATGGATTGAGCCATTGCTACAATTACCACCCGAAAAGATGTACCAACTGCTTGAAAATAAACTATGCTTAATGTTCAAGTTTTTTACCAAAGACAATAACTACAAGGATTGTATAGAATTTTCCATGATTCGTTGTGTTTTTTTTCAAATTCGTTGTACTCATTTTTAAGGTGAAAAATTCCTACAATTTTCTGGTAGATTTAACACCCCAGTTCCATAGGTTTCACCTATGGCTATTTACGTTTCACACCTTCGGTGTTAATCAACTTTGACGGGGGTTAAATTTCAAAAGCAAGCCATTGAGGTGATTGAGCCATTACTACAGTTACCACCCGAAAAGATGTCACCTTTACTGCTACAAAGTAATCGTGATGAATTGTTGGCAAAGTTTCGGTAAAGGCACCCTTCATTTATTCTGAAAAAAGGGCAACCAATTTTGCTCTGCCCTTTGTAAAGAAAATGGGCATGTAGGGGCAAATCCTTTATGGTTGCCCCTAACCATTTTTGAATGGTGCCAAACTGACAAAGGACAATATCCAAAACCGGTGTTCCCCTAAGAACTCTTGAAAATGTGCTATCATTGTTAGTGGCTTGATTAATAAATGAGGCTCAGCAACGAGAGGATTTTGAATTATGTCGAATATTGCCTGAAATCAGAGAAGAAACCCTTTTACACTTGGGCAAGTCGCACAATCTGTAGGGAATTATTTTACCAAAATTAAAGGACTACTCCGGGCAACCATAACGGATTGCCCCTACCATATCCAATAGAATGTAGGGGCAATCCCGGTTGCCCCTTAAAAAATTAAAAAAACAATTTTCTCCGAAATTAAACCTGACAGGTTTTAAAAACCTGTCAGGTTTGACCATTGTTGACATATTACAAATTAAATTAGAGAATGTTGCAACTACTCAGGCAGTGTCTTGTTTAGTACAACGGATCGGGGGATTTAACGGATTGGTGCAAGACTATAACTCACCTTATCGAAGGCAAACCCTTACAAGCTCATAACGATAGACACATCACACACCAATCCGTTAAATCCCCCGATCCGTTGTACTTAGATATAAAATATTACCTGAGTAGTTACAAAATATTTTACCTCGTATTTTGTAATTCGTTAATTTCTCAATGTACTGAAATGAAAAATACTATTTCTTAAAGAAATAATGATTAGCGAAAAATCGGCTTGCTCTCGTTTTGATCGCAAAGAATCCGATTTATAATAACCCAATTATCAACGCTGGCAATTTATCATGTCAAATAAAGAAGAACCCAAAGAAATTAAAGAATTTTGCCGTACTATTTTAGCGTTGTCAGAAAATGCTCAAACTGATATCATCTTATTTGATGCCGATATAGAAAAACCACAAGATGACGACTTAATAGCATGTTGTAGGCAGCCGGTTTATGAAAATGTTTTACTTTTTCTAACCACGATGGGAGGCGATCCCGATATTGCTTATAGAATTGCCCGTTACCTTCAAGAAAAATATCAGAAATTCACGGTTTATATAGATACTTATTGCAAAAGTGCTGGTACCCTGATTGCGCTTGGTGCGGATGAAGTCATTATGGCTGATACAGCCGAATTAGGCCCATTAGATGTTCAACTCCTAAAACCAGATGAACTCGGTGAACGTGATTCTGGTTTGGATTTGATTCATGCGTTAGGGCGTTTAAAGGAAGTGTCTTATGATGTTTTTGAGGAATTTTTTATGACGTTGTGGTTAAAAGGAGAAGGGCAAATTTCGACCAAAAGTGCGTTAGAAGTCGCCACTAATGTCACTTCTGGATTACTGAATCCGATTTATCATCAAATTGAACCGATGAAACTCGGTAATCTTTATCGGGCGATGGAAATAGCCGAAGAATACGGTGATCGCTTAAATAGCAGAGATAATTTAAAGCCAGATGCATTACACCGGTTAATTTACGGCTATCCATCACATAGTTTCGTGATTGATAGACGAGAAGCCGAACAGTTCATCTTTCAATCGGTGCGTAAACCAAAGGAACAAGAAGAGCAAGTCGCTTTACACCTGCATAAAATGCGACAACTCAATGATGATAAAGATATTTTCATTTCACATGTCACCAAAGAATGTTTGGAGAATCAAGATGAAAACGAGATCAATAAGAGACAGAATTAATAACCGCAGACGAGTGCGTTGGCAAAAGCCAAGCACGGGTTCCTTCATCAAAGATTGTATTATAGGCAATAAAGCCGCAATGGAATGGCTACGCCGTTTGGCTGAAGAACGCGAAAAACAATCAGCAGCTTGTGCTCCGCAAAAGTCCAGCTAGAGTTTTCATGCTACAAAATGGCACCCTTCAAATGTAGTTTACAGCCTCAGAATAAATTCTGAGGCTAAAAGCTAAAGTACCCTAAAGGGCACTAATTGATTTAGTAGGCTTTAGCCTACTTTCGCTTTTAGCCTTAGAATTTATTCTAAGGCAAACTAAGGCAAACTGTTCACTATTTTTGTAGGAATATGAAGGGTGCCCACAAAATGCTATCATAAAAAATGAACGGGTTTAATTAGGTATTTGTAATTTCTAGTTTATATTGCTAATTGTTGTCAATTTAGTTTATCATATTATTGAAAATGTGCTATCACTGTCGGCTGCTTGATAATAAACAATAGGAACATTACCAATGAATCCAGAACAAAATGGCTCGCTCACCAACGGGCATTTGGCTCTGCAATACTTTACTAATCGACATAAATTCACTCGACAATTTGTTGAGTATCTTAATAATGAGCCACCCCCAACCGAGATTTTGTTTTTTCATGGCGATGGTGGCAATGGCAAATCATTGTTGTTGAAATTTTTACGGAAAAACTGTTGCAAGCGAATTGTACCGGCAGTTTGGCAACAACTAAAAACTAAGTCTGATGATGAGTTTACTGCCACTATTGAAAAAGATGAATTACAAAATTACAGCGCAGTTCCAGCCGCAATCTTGGATTTTGGACAAGCACCAATAGAAAAAGATAAACCGCAAGATCGTTTTTATGGATTATTGATGTTGCGGCGTAATTTAGCAATAGTGGCTTCGGCATTGGGATGCAAACTGAAATTTCCTCGTTATGACTTTGCTTGCGTTTGGTATTTGCACCAAAAGGGTAAATCATTAGCAGAAATTAATCGACTTTTTCCACCCGAAGAAATGGAATTAATTGGCGTATTGGTGGATGCTCTGGAACATAGTGTGTTGGCAAATGTAGTTAGGGCTATCCTTAATACTCTAACAAAATACTTTGGGGAAGCAGTGATATTGGTGTGGAAAAAATGGGGAATTGATGAACAATGGCTCACGCAATTGAAAGCCATGGAGCTTGAAACTGAATTAATGAATACGTTGCCACATTGGTTCGCTCAAGACTTAAATGCCACCATGAAAGATGACGACGTTCTAAAACGAATTGTCCTATTTTTCGATACTCATGAAGCTTTTTGGGGGCATGAACACAACTTGCCCGCAGAAAGATTTTTCTACCGAGATGAATGGTTACGCCGGTTACTTGGTGATTTGGATTTAACAACCGGGATTGTGGTAGTAGTGGCTGGGCGGGAAAAACCACGCTGGGCTGAGCCACCCAAATTCCCGATTTTACTGGAAAAAGTAGATACGCAACTCGTTTGGCATCTTTCCAACGCTGATGCTATTGTCTATTTGCAAAAGGCAAATATTGCCGATGCTGACTTACGACAAGCACTGCTTAAGTATGCTAGTGTCAAGCCAAATGAAGTGCATCCGTTTTTTCTGAGTTTGTGTGCTGATGTGGTACTGGCAGCTAAACGACGTGGTATAACCCTAAATGCCGTTGATTTTGCAACTATCCCCGAAATTAACGTTAAATCATTGGAATTAACCCATAGACTATTGCGGTATGTCGATGAAGAAATTCAGGATGCCATTCATGCCCTGAGTGCTTGTCGCACTTTTGATCGTGAACTATACTTTACGTTAGGAGATGCCCTACGTTTTAACGCAACCAAAGCCACTTTTCGCATTCTTACGCGGTTTTCTTTTGTGTGGCAGAGCGAGCATAAAAATAGATATCGCATTCATAACTTACTTCGCCGTTTATATAATGATAGCGATAACTCGACTGTAAACGAAGCCCATACTGTCTTAGAAAAATATTGTCATGAAAATGGAGATGTGGCAGAGGCTATTTACCACGCGATTTGTCATGATTGGCAACGGGGCACCGACGAATGGATCAAAAAACATAATGAGGCTCAGCAACGAGAGGATTTTGAATTATGTCGAATCTTGCAAGAAATCAGAGAAGAAACCCTTTTACACTTGGGCAAGTAGCACAATCTGTAGGGGATTATTTTACCAGTATCAAGCGCTATGACGAGGCTAGAGAAGAATATCAAGAAGCAATTATGGCTTATAATCTAGTTCTACAATCGTCTTCACAGTTTGCTTTGGCTCAAACCCAAAAAGGGATAATCCAAAAATTTTTGGACGATTTTTCTCCGCTTGCTTTTGTGAACGATTTGAGCCAATGGTTACAAAAGAATTTTACTAAGGCAACAGAAGCTGGTTGGCAAATGCTCGAAGAAATTTTTGCGAAGCCGATTCCAGCATTTATGGCGACTGTGGCAATTAAACGGGCTAAACGAATTGACTTGGGTACAGATTATACGGTGGTTTTAGTGGTTGAATTAAATGAGATTGAAAATCAAGATATTAAGGTGATTATGCGCCTATATCCCTTTGGCGAACAAACCAATTTGCCAGATAATCTCAAATTCACTGTGATACCTAAATCCGGGGAGCCACACGAGTATTTAGCCAAAAGTCATCACCCCGCTTTTGAAACCGAGTGGTTTTATAAGCGTGGGGAACAGTTTAGGGTTAAAATGCAACTCAACGATGTGACAGTGACGGAAGATTTTGTTATTTGAATTTCAGTTATCTGATTTTCAAAAGTAATTACTCTCAATCAGTAGAGGTAAAAAAATGAGTATTAAATCATCAACTTTCGGGGGTGTGTATCTTTCTGGAGAAGATGCCGAGCAATTTATAAAGCAATTGCGTGATGAAAAACCCAAGCAAGCCGCGATTGATTCCTTTCATCGTGGGCAAAAATTGCTGAAAGAGTATCATGAAAAAGGCTATGTGACTTTTTGCCCCAAAAATATTCACCAGAAAAGGGGAATTTAGGTGTTGAATTTACAATCACTACAGTTTCGTCAAATTCAACCAAGTGATAATACGACCAAACTTTCGCTGGGCAAAAAGGAATATCAACCTTTGAAATCCTTTTTGCGTAATTGTGCATTGGATTTTCACCAAAATCACATTGCCAGCACTTATGTATTAGTTGACGAGGTAGCACGGGTTTGGGGCTATATTACGCTTATGTGTAGTGAAGTGACACTAGGAAGCGGTTATAGCTTTGGAGAATGTCCACGCGCCAATGATTATAAAATTTTTCCGGCAGTTAAAGTGGCACGTCTTGCTATTGACAAACGTTTGCAAGGTCAAGGCTATGGCACACTTATGATAGATTGGTGTGTATCTATGATAAAAAATGACATTATGCCAGTCATTGGATGTCGATTTTTGACTGTAGATGCTAAACGTGTGTCAGTATCTTTTTATGAAAAAATGGGTTTTAACATGTTAGAGACACCTGCCAATATTAACAACGAATATCCCGTTATGTTTATAGATTTACATAAAGTCAAGTAAAGGGCGTACAAAAAAATGGCAAAATTAGTTATCCTAAAACTTGATGGCGGCGATTTCCAAAACGGATTTAATGGCACCCTACAGATTGGAAATGAGGGCGAACATTTAGCCAACATAATATCTGGCAAGTTGCTGCTGCCCCCAAACCCAACTATGCCCGAAAAGTATCGACGCTGGCAATCAGACTTTTCAGATTTGGATAAGTGTCTGCGTGGTAGGCGTGGTAGTACCGGAGTTTTTGATCCTAATCAAATTCTGGAGCAATGCCGGCAATCCGCTAGAGATTTAATCAACAATTTTAAAGACTGGCTCAATTCACAAGATAGCGCGTTGCAAAATTTGCGGGAAAAATTATGCCAACAATTAGGTAATCCCAAAGAGCCGATTCGCGTTATCATTCAAACTGACGATGCCGTGCTGAAAAGGTTACCTTGGCATGAATGGGATTTATTTGCTAATACTTATACTCAAGCGGAGGTTGCCCTGTGCCCCAGCGAGTACAAAGAATCGGGCGTGGTACAAACAACCGAGAAATCGGCTCTCAGAATTTTGGCGATTTTGGGCAATAGTGAGGGTATTAATATTAAGAGTGATCGCCAATCCTTAGAAAAATTAGGGTTAAATGGCGCGGCTCCGACATTTCTTGTCGAGCCAAAACGTACCGAAGTTAGTGATAGCCTTTGGGAGCAAACTTGGGACATCCTATTTTTTGCCGGGCATAGTTCCAGCCAAAATGACAAAGGGTGGATATTTATTAACACCACAGAAAGTCTGACAATTGAAGAATTGAAATTTGGATTAAGAAAAGCGATTAGTTACGGATTGCAATTAGCAATTTTTAATTCTTGTGATGGCTTAAAATTAGCCGAAGATTTAGCCGACTTGAATATTCCACAAGTGATATTGATGCGCGAGCCGGTGCCGGATAAAGTGGCTCAAGATTTTTTGCAATTTTTTCTCAAAGCATTTACTGTGGGGGTGAATCTTTATATGTAGCGGTGCGCCATGCACGAGAACGGTTGCATGAAAAAGGTTTAGATAATGAATTTCCGGGGGCAAGTTGGTTGCCGGTTATTTATCAAAATCCAACTTTGATACCACCGAGTATTTTCAAAAGGGATTCAATGTCACCCTACAGATTGTGGATGAGGGCGAGCAGCTATCTACCGACATCTCTGGCCCCCAAACTTTTTGATGCCCGAAACTTATCGACGCTGGCAGTCATACTTTTAAGAACGGGTTTAATTAGGTATTTGTAATTTCTAATATTATATTGCTAATTTTGGTCTATTTAGTTTATCACATTATTGAAAATGTGCTATCATCATCAGTAGCTTGATTAATAAACAATAGGAACATTACCAATGAATCCAGAACAAAATGGCTCGTTCACCAACAGGCATTTGGTTCTGCAAGACTTTACTAACCAACATAAGTTCACCAGACAATTTGTTGAGTATCTATTAATAACGAGCCACCCCAACAAAGATTTCTTTAATGGCGATGGGGCAATGACAAATCATTGTTGCTGAAATTCTTAACGAAAATGTTGCAAGCGAATTATACCGGAAGTTTGGCAACAACTAACAACAACTCAACCGCTTTGCAAACAAAACGCGACGTAGCAATGATTGGATTATTGTGGAAGCTTTGAAAAAATATTTAGAAAAACCTAATCGATATTGCTCTTTGGCAGAAGAAGCTTGGCGGTGCATCTTTGTAGTCGATGATGCTAAACAATTTATCAAACAATAACATCATAAAAAACCCAAACAAGCCGCAATTTGTCCCTATTCTAATTGACTTAAAATTTTTTATAAAACCGGAATAGATAGTATTTTTATGGCATCATACAAAGTAAACCTTATTGGCGAAATTCGTACTTTATTGCGTGATCGTTATAAGGATGGCTTTCCCATTATAAAAGAAATAGTGCAAAATGCTGATGATAGTGGTGCCGCAAGATTGGATTTTGGGTGGACAAATGGTTTACCAACAGCCAAACATTCTCTATTACAACGACCGGCACTTTTTTTCCTGAATAATGGTGAGTTTACAAGATCAAATAAACAGTCCTTCCTTTCTTTTGGCATGGATGATAGGGCCGGACAAAAAGCCACTATTGGTAAATTTGGTTTAGGTCAAAAAAGTGTTTTTCATCTTTGCGATGCTTTCTTTTTTTTGGGTGCTTCAAAATCAGAAAATTTTGAGATAGCTGATTTTTTAAATCCATGGGAAGATACACAAGGCAATGATTCAAGACATTCTGATTGGGGGAAATTTGTAGAGCCAGATGGCTCCCTTATAAAAGATTATCTGAAACCCCTTATTTTAGAACCATCCTATTTCATTTTATGGATACCACTACGCAAAAAAACAGATAAACCCATTATCGTAAAAGAATTTCTTGGGGATAAGTCACCACAAGAATTGTTTATAAATGATTTAGCCAATGAAATTGGTGTGTTATTACCATTATTACGTTCTTTAAGGGAAATCAATTATTGGTTACCAAGTCAAGATAATCTCACTTCTCAATTTCATCTTTTATTAGAAGGCTCTCGCCGTATTTATCCTTCGGAAGCTGAAAATGATCCAATAGATGATTGTCAGTTTAGTGGCAATATATTAGAGGAAGTCACTGGCGACAATCTTCAATTTGCCGGACGAGAATCTATCCTTAATATAGTAGAGGATGAAGGAAAGCTTAAACCTTTCTTTCCCCAACACGAAACAGAGGATGGCGAAACTGTATCCGATAAATCTATTCCCCATTGTGCTGTGACATTCACTCAAAAACCAGCTTCACTCGGAACGTTATCTATACAGTGGGCCGTATTTTTGCCAGTTGGCAAACCAAACCAACCACCTAATGAACAGATTTCACATAATGCAAGTAGTGATTTTACGCTACTTTTACATGGATATTTTTTCCTTGATTCCGGGCGTTCACGAATTGAGGCATGGGATGAAGCCGATTTAAATAAAACACCTGAAAAAGAAGGGGATGCCTGTCAACAATGGAATAAATTACTTGCGACAAAGGGTACATTAAAAAATGTCTTACCGGCCTTAAATCTCTTTGTCAAAAAGCATAATCCTACCCCAGAAAATATTTGGCAATTATCTTATGCTTTGAAATGCTCTGATTTTTTTCAAAAATATACAAATGATATTTGTCAGAACTCTCAGTGGGTATATTGTTATGCCGTAGATGAACAAGAATGGCAATGGCAATATATTGACTCTGAAAAGCCATTATTGGCTATTCCCCAACCTGATACTAATCCAACTTCTTTATTGGCTTGGGAAGTTTTACCCAATTTGGAATCTGAATCTTTTCAGGATTGCCTTATTACACTCATTGAGGCACCCAATTTAACCACCTCATTATCTGCTTGGTCAGAAAATCAGTTAGAAGCCGTATTGCAAGACATACCGATTTTTTTGGTATTTAAAAATCAACAACGACTTGAGTACTTGCTGAACTTTTTAAGGCAATGTGCTAACTCTTTATGCGGTGAAAAAATTCTTCAAGATAGGCTTTGCGATATTGCTAGACAAGCCTTTGCTCGGTTTAATGCGAATAAATTATATAAATTCAAAGAATTGGTGATAGAGTTTTTAAATTTCATACCGGAAAGATGTTTTTTCATTGACTGCAAAACTTACCATGCTAAAATTTTCTTGGCACTCCACAAACTTGACACTCATGTCATCCTTATTCCTCGACTGTCAAGAATACGGGAAAAAAGCGAGAATTATTTTGATTTTTCGGCTATACAAACAACGCATCAACCGGAATTGAACGAGGATGAAGCATTTATTGTATTAAAAAAGTTAAATAGCCTTATTCAGAACGAAGAATACCAAGACGTTGTAGATGATTGTGCTGATATTGCTCGGCAAATATTACTTTTAGTGGCTGATAAAAAAGCATTCATTGAAAAACATCCGGATTTAAGGGTTTTAAGAGCACATAATTGCCGATATTCTCAAAATAAAACAACTATTGTTTCCTTAAAAGATATCATCAGTGCTTATGAAGAGGACTCCTTATTTCGCCATGAGCACGGCTTATCTAATGTACAAGAGAGGAGAAAATTTGCTAACCCTTTGCAAAATGTGTTAGCCGATGCAACAGTAATCATTATTGAAGCACCCGTTGCAGACTTATTAAGTGATATTGTTGAAAAAAATAAGATTGTTCCTTGTGACGCAGCCGGTTGTTTAATGGCATTGTCTCAGACTCCATCTCTTAACCCTCATATAGAAGATCGCGCTGAGTTGCTGAAAAAATTATTAGGAGCCAATTTAGAAGATAAACGTATTTTTACCAAAGGAATCCGCTATTTACTAACACTCAAGATCGAATATGATTTGGAGGATAAACCGGCTTTATGGTACTTATCTGATGCTGAAAAACACAAAAGCTTTGTTGAGCCAATACTGACAGCGCGTGCTGAAACTGGATATTTAATTAATGATGCTTTTGTTGATAGTGTGACATATAAATTACCAGAGGAAAAACGGGATTTAATTAGTCTTGAAGAATTAACACCTGTTAAGGTTATAGGATTAGCATTGTCTTGTGATATACCACATAAACTCTGTCAAAATATTTTAGATGCCCTTCAATATGTTGACATTAAATCCCTTTCTGATTCTGAAAAACAACAATTACGCCAAAAAGGTTGGCTTATTGATAAAGATGGTACACCTATAAAACCAGAAGAGGTCGTTTATTTACCTGAAATTGAAGATACCGTGAAAGGTATTATTGATAAACTGACTCATCCAGATTACCGGGATTATTTAAGACTCGATCAAGAAATACTACACCACGCCAGTTTTCAAAAATTATGTGATCTACCTACGTTTGCAGTGGGCAGTGAAGGCTTAGAAATTCTTGGCCTCATTATGACTGAAAATAAAAATTATCGGTTAGGTAATTTTACAAAAGAAACATTTCTATTTAGAAAATGCTTAACCGTGTTTAGAGACGTTACATCGGAACATTTGCCAGCATGGCCGGTTATACGAATAGCAGAAAGACAATACCCTAATGTAGTGCAATCTCTGCTACGCGAATTATTTGGTCAAATGTCAACTAAGCGATTAGTCAATTTGTTGCTTTGGCTTAAAGAACAACACGCCGATCTCCCAACGAATAGAACAAGCATATTGGAGGTGTTCAATAGTTATTTAAAAATGGCAGTCGCCAATTATGAGGATTTTAATGACATTTTCCGAGAAATTCCATTGTTAAGCAGAGCCGGTATTTGGAAATCACCTTCCAAACTCAGTTTGGAAGCGCAGAACATTGATGATAATGATTTATTGGATCATACACAGGGTAAAATTTTACGGCATCATATAATAAAAAACACTGTTCAGAAAAACACTGCTAATTCCCCAATGGCGGATGTGGCAAATGAGCAAGATATTATTTACTTTGAACAGTATTTTGCCAAATGGATCGATAAAATTAACCATGAACTGATAGGCATTTTTTTAGCTTTGTTGGGTGATGCTGTTTTATCCGGAGATCGTAAATCTGGAAATAGCATAAACACATCTTTTATATCTCAACTTGCTCAAGACTACTTGGGAGAACATCGTACTGTTGAAAGTGTTCGGAAAGATTTAAACATTGATAACGCTGATCATTTTTTAGTGAGAATTAATGTGGCTCAACATAAAAGTGGTCAAGTCGAATTAACGGCTATCAATGGTTCGCGCTTTGAAGCAGATTTATGTGAAACCGCAGATTCTGTTTTCATTGCTCATGATCTCCAAGAATTTAACGATACTTCTACAGAACTTTTAGTAATCATTGAGAAAACACGCTACAATATTAATATCAGCAATAGGAAAAAATTGATTACCTTATGTTTGTTAGATATTGATACAGAAATGCAATATGATTCAAAAACTCTATCCAATTTACTCAAAGCGGCAACGGCAAAAGTGCTTGGATGTGTCTACAATCAACAAAACACCGATGCTTTAGAGCAATTGTGGGAAAAATTTTCTCAACCAGAACAATTAGATATAGGAACGGCACGTCAATGGATTTTGAAAAGTGCATTTTTTTATCTATCGCAATTAAATTACTGCCGAAGTACCGGATATGATTTCCGTCAATTACTTAAAGAATGGGAAAAACTTGATTCTCCTCAAGACAGCTTGGGTGCTAAAGAATATTATCAGAAAGAACAATCGCTGATAACAAAACTAGGCGAATTAATTGAAAGCAAACCGGAAGAACAAAGCTCAATACTTGAAGCGATAAGGACGAATATTGCTTCAAATTATCAATATAATCATCAATCGGTACCATTTGAATTATTTCAAAATGCCGACGATTCTGTTGTGGAACTTGAAGATATGTCTTGTCAACTAGAACAGCGTTTTAGGTTGAGTTGGAATGAGACGACGCTAACAGTGACACATTGGGGACGACCAATTAATTGGTTTCGTTACGGTGATTTTTCTGCCGATGAGGGTAGGGAACGTGGTTTTGACCATGATTTAAAGAAAATGTTGGTGCTTAATTCAGGTTCTAATAAAGACGAAAAAGTCACTGGAAAATTTGGATTAGGTTTCAAAAGCGTATTTCTGATATGCCAACAGCCTCGTATTCTGAGTGGACATCCTACTATTCTTAGTAAACAATTAGGTTTTCAGATTATTGCTGGACTGTTGCCAATACCTTTGCCTGATTCCTACAGGACAAAATTACTCGCTTCTTTGCGAAATCAAACCCCTGATAATTATCCTGTTGGTACGCTGATTGAGTTAGCCATTGATGATGGTTATACCCCAAATGACATTGTTGACTCATTTAAAAAGGTTGTAGGTGTTTTATTAGTGTTTGCCAAACGTATCAAAAACTGTGAGTTATACTCAAAAAATGACAATCATTCTGTGACTTGGCAACCCAAAGAAATTATTAAGGAAGTCTATGTTGGTAACTTAAAATTAGATATTGAGCAAGACGAGCCTAGCACAGTTTTAGTTATTCAGAACCAAAACAAAGAAGGTATTCTGATGCGCTTAGGGAGCAAAGGCATTGAAAAACTTCCCGAACATATCCCTGATATTTGGGTAACAGCTCCCCTTAAAGAATCAATGGGCTTTCATTTTGCACTCAATGGACGTTTTGATATTGACATTGGACGCGCTCAATTAGCACTCAATTATGAAAATAACCACGAAGTCACTCAACGTTTATGTGAGTTTATTGGACAAAAGTTGTGTGAGTTATTCAAAAAATCTCAAGAAAGTGATTTCAATTTTAATGAGAAATTGGGTTTATCAACCGAACTGTCAAATTATGATTTCTGGTATTCAACGTGGAAATTATTGGGAGATAGCTTCATCTCGAACCACAAATCCTCAAAGTTAGGGGATTTTGTCTTTGTCAGGCAACTGCTAGATAAACATCCGGCTTTTCCGACAGAACTTTGGGGTGGCTACAGAATGCTGACTTACTTTAATAAAATTAAGTCGGTTGCAAATGGCGTTATACAGGGAAAATCCTATTTTGAACAAGTAGCTACTTGGGATAAGTTTAAAAGTAGCATTGCACCCGGCACCATTATATCAATTAAACAATGGACAATTCTAAAGACATTAGTACCTGAAATCTCAGTACGTCGTTTTTATTTGGCAGATGCGATTAATTTAGAATTTGGTGACAGCAAATTTAAAGTGTCACCAAAGCTCGCTAAACAACTAGGGCAACTGATTAGTTGCGATTTTCTTGATAAACTACTAAATGAACAACACAAAGAAGACCACACAAAATTGTCAGACGTTCTTGGAAAGGCACGTTTTCAGGCTAAAGATGGTGGGTATCATCCGGTAAGTGATTTATGTAAGCCTAAACAAACATCAGATTATATAGAAGAGTCTGATCAAGCTGCTTTTGCGTTCTCTAAAGTGTTAGCTTCCAATTATACAGATGAAGCAGTGACATTTTTTAAGGCATGTCGCAAACAATATGAAAGAGTTGAATTGTCTAAAATGACTGAACAATTTTCAATTTCAGCATTGCAATCCTTAGTAACAAAAGACAAAGAAACTCGTGAACAACAGAATCTTAAGCGTAGTCAAAAGGCAACGAATAAAAAGATCGGGGGAAATGTTGAGTTAATCATAAAAAAGATACTCCGTGACAAAGGGCTAAATGTCAAAACGATCTACTTCGGTGGTGATTTAGAAATTTGGCCGGAAGAAAATGTTGGGTGTGATTGTTGTCAAATTAAAATCTCTTCTAAAATTACGATGGAAGTAAAATTTACATCCGGTTCAGAAGTTCATTTGACTCAATTTCAATCAAAAACGGCACGCGACTGGAAATCGAAATATATCGTTTTAGTTGTGGAAGGAGATAGATATGGGGAATTGAGAGGACGGCTAAACGTAGATATTGATGAAAATTCAGTTCCGGAAGATTTGGAAAATGTCATAAAAGCAAACTCACACGTAGTAAAAGAGTTATATGAAAAGTTGGGTCAACTTCCAAACTCAAAGGAAATTGAACCAGATATTCGTGGTTATAGACTGAAAAAACCGTTATGGGAGAATAATGAAAATATTATGACATGGCTAAAAAACGAATTTTAGCATAATGGGTAGAACTTTGTTGCAACTACGCGGGGCGGGTTTGTAACCCGGCCCGCAATGTTTCATAATATTATCAATGGTATAGCAACTTACGAGAGCCTTAACCACTTTTAATAAACGTTAGCAAGTGTAGGGTGGGTAGAGCGAAACCCAACCTATGTATGTATGTATGTATGTTTGCTTGCCAATCCTTTGAGCAAGCTGAATCATCATGCCCATCAAACTGAAATTGAAGCTAACATTTTAGCGGAAGAATCCACCTACAACCGCTTAATGCAAGAACATTATCCAATTAAGGAAGCCGCATAATGCAAATTCGCCTTTGCATAGATGAAGATACCATGTCACGTTCTCTTTTGAAAGGACTTCGAACGCGTGGAATAGATGTGATTAGTGTATTCGATGAAGATACCGTGGGATTAGATTTGTGGTGAGTTGAGCTAAATCCACCCTGCTCGTGCTAAATGACATAGGCAAACAAAAAGTGAACAATCATTATGATAATTGACTTTTTCGATAAAGGTACAGAAGACATTTACAATGGCATTGATTCTAAAGAGGCAAGAAAGACTTTGCCGGTTAAATTAAGACGAATAGCCTTGCGC
>Ga0233403_10000799_pt1 | contig 15091 bp, 7 predicted proteins | sample Na_oxic_1_MG_FD_179866 | JGI IMG/M metagenome (GOLD analysis project Ga0233403, IMG submission 179866) | Seawater microbial communities from Saanich Inlet, British Columbia, Canada - Na_oxic_1_MG | ecosystem: Environmental > Aquatic > Marine > Inlet | place: Canada: British Columbia | collected...
CAGGTGTCTCCCCCACAATCAGGGCCTGTAAATGAGGGAGGTCATCAAACGGAAGAGCGGCTAAAATAGCGGAAGAAAATTCAACGTGTGTTATGCTTTGCTCACGCAACAGGGCTATTAAACTAGATATCTGCGAAGCAGAATCGTTGGGTGCTAAGCAAAGAGTTGCCCCTGCACATAACGTCATCGCAACATCTGCAGTTGCAACATCAAAGCTAAAGGAAACGAACTGGAGAACACGACTGTCTGGCTGAACATTAAAACGCTGAATTTGAGCTTGAGCAAGATTACATAATCCTTGGTGTTCAACAAGGACACCTTTAGGTTTCCCCGTCGAGCCTGATGTGTAAATCACATAGGCTAAGTTGTCGGGTTGAACACCACTAACCAGATTTGAGGTATTGGGCTTTGAAAAGATGCTCTGTTCGGTATCCAAACAGATTACTTGGGCTTGATGCGCGGGCAATTTGGCTATTAATTTCTGTTGGGTCAATAGCACGGCTACTTGTGAATCTTCCAACATAAAGGCCAGCCGCTCTTGTGGATAATTGGGATCCAATGGCACATACGCGCCGCCGGCTTTTAGAATACCCAATAATCCAATAAGCATCTCTAAAGAACGCTCAACGCAAATGCCAACAAGCACTTCAGGTTTGACACCCAAGGTGTGCATATGGTGGGCGAGTTGATTGGCGCGGGTATTGAGTTCTTGATAGGTGAGTTGTTGATCTTCAAATACCACGGCCACGCTAAGCGGTGTGGTTTCGACTTGTTGTTCAAACAAATCGACAATCGTTTTATCAGCAGGATAAGAGGCCGCAGTGTTATTAAATTCAACCAGCACTTTCTGGCGTTCTGCTTCTGGCATCAGGTTCAATGCCTGAATCGGCAGTTCTGGCCGTGCGATAACCTCGCCTAATAGCGATTCAAAACGGGCGATGATACGTTTAATGTCAGCGTCATCAAACATAGCCAGATTATAGTCAAACGTCACTCTAACATCTTGATTCTCTTGGTATTCTTCGATAGCGATGGCCAGCGCACTTTGCTCGAATCCGTTAGGTAAGGTAAAAACCTTAGCGGTGTTGCCCGCGAAAGTGTTGAGATAATCGTGCTTTTGATAAGACAGGCTGATATCGAAGAGTTGTTCTCTACCCTGCTTCAGAAGTCCCGTTTGTTTGTTGATTTCCCCTAATGGAAAACGCTGATGTCGATAATCTTTGCGAAGTGTCTGACTGATGGCTTGCATCAGTTCGAGAAAATTGAGTGTCGTTCCAAAACTAAACCGCGCTGGGGTGACACCGGTAAATAATCCCACTGTGCGCTTGAAAGCGGCACTATTCCGATTTAGAACAGGCAGTCCAATGACAAACTCTTCTGTCTCACCGGTTCTCATAAAGTAACAATACAGCACACCAATCATTAAATGGAAGGTGGTGGCCTTATTATCCTTGGCGAAGGCGATTAACTGACTGTAAAAATCCCAGTTTAAAGTCAAGGTTTGTCTACGACTTGGAATGGGGGTACCGTTGACTTTCATTCGAGGGGCAATGAGTGGATCAGGTAATTCACGGTATTTCGTTTGCCAATACTGTTCATGCTGTTGATAGCTATTCGATTCCAAATATTTTTGATCAGCTTGAACAAAATCGACATAAGAATAACGTGCCTGTCCGTCACTCGCGTCACCAGCACCGGCAGCCAGCGCATCGTATTGTTGAGCAATGCGTTGGAAAACGAGAGAAATGCCCCAGCCATCTATAATCAGATGGTGATATTTACAAAATCCGTAATAGCAATCCTTTGAGGCCTTGATTAAAGCAAATTTGAACAAATGCTGGCCATAAAGTTGAAAAGGTGTTACCAATTCGTTTTCCATCCACTGGATGGCCTGTTGATGAGGATCGTCTTGTTCTGAAAAATCCGGCATTTCCACAGAAACGTGGGCCTTTTCCGGAAAGGTTTGCACAGGCAAAGGCGTATCTTCATAGACAACGGTGCGTAAAGCATCGTTTTCTTGAATGACACGATTAACCGCTTTTTCAAGCAAACAAGGATTAACCGAACCTTCAATCCGCACGAAGCCGCCGACATTATACAATGGCGTGCCGAGATGACGAATCTGATCAAACCAGATTCCTTTTTGCGGAGATGAAAGTGAATGATGACTGAGCGTTTCGATATTCATCTTCAATTTCCCCTTATGTTGTTTTGGACAACACGCTATGATCAACCTGCCTGATTAAAACAGGTTGTCACTTTTTAAATTATTTTGTTATCAGTGTGTTATTTGGAAAAAAATCTTTTTGCTAATGGAAACCCAGTGAAGTAATGTAACAGATTGATAATACAGATACATTTCCCCTACTTCACCCCATTTCCAACATGAGCCTAATTATTATTTGATAATTCTTTTATAATTCTTTATATATTGAGTTTCCCCAAGTGTCTTTGGACAGCCAACAAGGTTCAACCGGTTAACCTGAAGTGGTTGTTTTTATTATAGATTTTATATTTCCCCTTGTGTTTTATTTGGACAGCCAGCGAGGTTCAACCGGTTAACCTGAAGTGGTTGTTTTTATTATAGATTTTATATTTCCCCTTGTGTTTTTTATTTGGACAGCCAGCGAAGTTCAACCGGTTTGCTTGAAGTGGTTGTTTTTATTTGATATTTGAATTTCCCCTTGTGTTTTTTATTTGGACAGCCAGCGAGATTCAACCGGTTGACAGAAAATAAATTAATCTAAATTAATCTCACGCTGAAGAAGCTTCGGCGCTTCGAGAAGGCAATATTTCGCGAAAAGACAGTATTATTTATTCAAAGTGAAACAAAATGGTTAAACACTAAAACATTATTATTTATTTTTTAGAGCGTGTTTTAAAACTTGACTTAACTACATTGTCTTATAAGCCAGACTTTTATCAGTGATTGATTTTTGGACTTTAAAAACACGCTCTTAGATAATTCACTGAGTAAACCGTTAAATTCTCAATACGCATAGCAAACTGAATTTGTTATTATATTATTAATTACTAATATTCAATCCCAAATTAATTCAATCCCCATTCTCATCGTATAAAAACACGGCAATCTCGTCTCTTGTTACTATTTGTCATTGAACTATTAATAACTTCATTTGGCTTATTAATTAATTAATAATTAAAATTAAATTTAATTGATACCCTTATCATTTTAATTAATGACGACATTATGTCCACAACTTGAACCTTTTGTCAAGACAAAATGTTATTTTGTCAAACTGATCATTAAGTATTCCGATTTTAGAATAACGCTTTATTGATTAATAAACTGGTTCTGCAATAATATAGCTCAATAAAAACAATCATTTAAAGTTATAAAAGCCTTCATCGGATAAGGCTAATATTGATTAAATACTCAATTTCGTTTTGCTTATTAAGATTTATTAATTAACAATTAAATTAATTAATACTTTTATTATTTTAGTTAATAGCGATATTGTGTACACAAATTGAATATTTTGTCAAGGCAAAATGTTGTTTTGTCGAATAGCCCATTAATCGCCCCTTATAAACCCACGAGTATTTATGATGTTTGATTTATTCATTATTTTAGTGAGTGCTAATATTGTGTTCACTTATTTAATCTTTTGTCAAAACAAAATGTGGTTTGGTCAAATAGAAAATTAATGATTGCGATTTGATAATTAATCTTTATGATTTATATTTTATTGAATACTAATAGCGTATTAACATTTTATTAATTAATTAAAATTGATAGAACGCTGATTGTACTGATTTTCGCTGATTTGTTTTTGATTTGAATCAGTGTCAATCAGGATAATCAGGCCATAATCTGCGTTCTATCTCAATCCGTTTAAATTGATAGAACGCTGATTGTACTGATTAAACTGATTTTCGCGGATTTGTTTTTGATTGAATCAGTGTCAATCAGGATAATCAGGCCATAATCTGCGTTCTATCTAGTGCGGGAAAGCGGAAGTTTTAATACCATTGGAAAACTTAAACCCGCCTTAGTTGTTGGCCTTAACGGGTTCTGTCATCGTGACGTTACCGGCAATATCTTCTGCACGCATTGTGTAGTAATATTCCAGTGGCTCTCCGTTTTCATCGACAAAGTCGTCTAATAGTTCCACTTGAAATGCTGGAACTTGAGTCAACGTCATAAAAGGGGTTTCGATAGCCCATATATCGGCTGATTGATTGCTATGCGCCCAACGGCTGTCTTCACCTGGAGCGAGATCAATTTCCCGTGTCAGAAAACGAATCTGGTCGCCTGGTTGGAGTGTTTTACTGACTTTATCGAATAACACCTCACTCTCCAAATCGTCTGGGCCGGTGTAAACCTGTTGGTAAGTGACGATCTTATGAGCAACGACTTGGTTTTGATCATTGACAGTCAATTTCATGACCGCGAAATCATAGGCCTTGCCGTCGGCATCAAGGGGATGCGTGCCCTTGGCATAATCTTTATCGGCGGCTATGTAATCAATCTCGGCGCTGTAAAGGGTATAGCTTTTGCCATCATCCCGTGTCTGCTTTTCGACAAAGCTGAGCGGCATCCATTGCGCTGGCTCTGCTGGATCGTATTTGATTGTGTACCATTTTTGATTCCATACAGGCGCAAAGTATTGGCCAGAAACCGTTGTTGGCGCTGTTTTCAGTTGGGCAACGGTAGAAAAGGTGCGAATGGGTACACCGTTTTCGTCTTCTTCTGCCAGAGTCAGAATATGCCCAAATAATGTGGTCACTTCAACCAAGTTGTCATCTTGGAAAGTGGCTAAGGTGCCGACAGTGACGGGGCTGTCGTTGCTGGCACGATGGTTGGCCAGTGTGGTAAAGGCCCGTTTTTCGCCTTGCAAGAAGGAAGGCAGAGCGGGAGAAGGCTTGATGGAACGTGTGACGACTGTGCCATATTCTGCTTTGGCCCAAGCGATGTCTTCTGCAAGATAGAATTGGATGTATTCCAACAGGGCAGTCTGAAAATCGCCCCCTTCTTGCAAAATGCTTTCGATCAATTGCAGGGCCAGATCAACCACGATATTTTGTATATTTTGGGGTAATGCGCTGAAGGGTGGCTCATTGCCCAAGCTTTCTCGAATTTGCTTTGCCATATCGGCCACGTTGATGCTGCTGACGTTATCCGTTTGCTCGATCACCGCTGGCGGTTGGGTATCGGCTTTGATATGCGCGCTCACGGCTTCATGGAGTGCTAACAGTTTGCTGTTGAGTAGATGTTTGTTGTCAGTCGGCACTTTTTGGAAAGGGTGAATGGCAATCCCGTAGGAATTGGGTTTCGTGCCATCGTCTTTTGTATAGACTATAGCTGTTTCCACTTGCTTGATTAAGCTATCAAATTCAGGGGTATTCAGCTTTTTCTTTAGCAACATAGCAAAATGCTGCAAGTCCACACTGATGATGTCGCCGGTACGGTTTTCATCACCGTAGTTTTGCACTTTGCTAACCGCATGGTTCAAGGCATTAATATAAGCTTTGTCCTTATTGCGTAGCTTGACAGCATAATTGTCAGCAAAAGCGTTGACCTGATTGACCAGCGCATCAAATTGCGCTAAGTCCACCAAAGAGAGTGTTCTTTCCGTATCGCCTTCCTTTCTGGTGACAAAGCTCTCAATCATGGCTTTGGCAACGTCTGTGATGCGATTGTTTTGGACGTAGGCCTTGATCACATCATCCCAGAACCAACCGTGTCCGGGTTCCAATTCTTCTGAACCCAACAAATAATCGGCGTAGGGTTTAATGCTTTGCGCGACTTCGACAGAACCCATGAGGCAGGCATCAAAACCGATGAGATTAAATTTGCCGACAGCACTTTCCTGTAAAGCGCCACTGATTTCTTCTAGGCTTAGGGGATCGTTGTTATGGTTTTCATCATTACCAAAGCCTTCGTATGAACTGCCGTGATCCCAAAACACCATAAAGCGTTGTTGATAGCCTGTATAGTGGGTTTTCAGGTAATCAAGAAAGTGTTTCAGGCTGCTTTTGTCTCCCATGTGGGCCCGATCTTCCCGGTAGAGATAATCCTGCTCATTACCGAAGCGTTTATCCTGAGCGTCTTTGAGAATCTGCGCCATATTGGCGTATTTCATCCCTTTCCAACCGTCTTTGTTAGCCCCACCGAATGCGACAATGATGTCCACTTTAGACTTGTCGGTCAAGGTGTTATAGCCCAGAATGAGTTCATTGAAATCATCCGTTCCAGCATTACCGCCGCTTTCCAGATCACTGCCTACCATATAGATGGCGAGCAGCTTGTTTCCTGCCACGGGTTTACCTTCTGCCGGTGTCAGCGTGCCGTGGTTATCTGAAAAACCCTCTTTGTTGTTTTGGGTATCTGAGGCGTAATGTGTTTTATACTTCCAAAAAAAGCCCTTGGGTTCATCCTTGTTGACATAATATTCCAGAATGACGGTGGTTTTCGGGGGTTTCGTCGAAATAGTGGGCAGAGTCATGCTAAAATGCTCATCCACCGTAGCACACACAGACGTATCCCATTGACAAGTCGCCAGATGGATATCAGGTGTGTCCATTTTCCAGATAAATTGCCCCGCTTTGGGCTGCTGAAACTTAAGCCGCACATTAAATTGGTGCGCCTGAACACCGAGGCAGGGAATTGTGAAATGTAGATTGTTATCTAAACTAGGCGCTTGACAGACTTCGGCTATGGCCGATTGTGACGCGAAAGTCAATAAAGCACTTGTCGTCAGCGCCGATATCAAGATAGGTTTCATATTATTTAATTTGTCCTCAAAAAAGTTTGTAGGGTGGGTAACGTGTGTTTGTTGCCCACCATTATTTATAATTAAACGTAGGGGGCCGGTAACGTGTTTTAGTTGCCCACCATTATTTATAATTAAACGTAGGGGGCCGGTAAGATGTTTTAGGGTTGCCCACCATTAAATGTAGGGTGGGTAAAGATTGTTGCCCACCATTATTTATAATTAAACGTAGGGGGCCGGTAACGTGTTTTTAAAGCCTACCATTATTTATAATTAAACGTAGGGGGCCGGTAACGTGTTTTTGTTGCCCACCATTAAATGTAGGGTGGGTAAAGATTGTTGCCCACCATTATAGTTAAAGCATAGCAAATTATTTTGGGAAATGAATACCAAATTTAATATTAATTTGAATAAGACAAATAAGTGATTGAATCATATAGAAATAAATAATTAATAAATAGAATATCGTTTTTTTTAAAAGGTTAATTTGAGTCAAACATGTGAATTTTGTGAGGACTTTGTGAGGAATGGGTAGGTATTGGGAATTGAGAAGGTGGGGTGGTGGAATGTGGGGTGGTGAAAAGGAGGTTCTTTATGCGATTTGATAATTGCTCCCGTTTTTATTCCCTCAATAAAATAACATTATTTGAAAGGGCGAACACGTAGGTTCGCCCTCCTCCCCAAAATCCGTTATAACGAGAAAATATCTTTGCCTGGGGCAAAAAATGGCGTTGCGTGCGTTATTTTTTTGTTTTTGAGAGTACGACGGCAACTTAAAGTGGAACTCAAATCGCGCCGAAATATCCGTTATAATCAGGATATTTTTAATATCCCAATGTTCTCGCTGCCGCTTGTGCGCGATTGCGGGCTTTCCTAGCACATTTACCATCCTGCATGCCTTCACAGGCGAGTGTAATGACTACCCAATTTCTCATTCGCAGTTCTTTAAACATTTTTTCATAACGCCCTACGAGATAGCTATTAGATTTCAGAGCGAGATTGGCTGCACGTTTCCAGTCTTCTTGTACTAAACGTATCCCCGCTAAGTTATGCCAAAGGATGGGATGTTCTGAATCAAATCGCAAGGCACGTTCAAGTGAAGCCGCTGCTAGTTCATATTGCTTGGTTTCATAATACGTTTTGGCATCGTTGAACAAGGATTCTATTGCCGATGAGGAATCCGTTTTAAACAAATAAGGAGAGGCTAAAACGTTTTCCGCCAGCATGAAAAAACAGGTAACCAATATAAATAGCGGCCACCGTTTGTAGGAATTAACTTTGTTCATCTTATTTACCTCCGTAAGGTGCTTAATCAATGGCATTGAGTTAAGGCAAAGAATGGTGGGCTTTAAAAACACGTTACCGGCCCCCTACATTTATAGCGTTTCCCGATCTCATGACGTACACTTTGGAACGAAAAACATTCAGACGCAAAATAAATTTTGCACTCCAAATGCAAAATAACATGCATTCAAATGCAAAATAACATGCATTCAAATGCAAAATAAATTTGTACTTCATTCAATCGGGAAACGCTATATTTAATTCTGTGGGCAACAAAAACCGGTTACCCACCTGACATCAAATTAATGGGTGGGCAACGCCCACCCGACAGCAAATCATTGATAATTGATCATTGATTGGGCCGTATTGCCTGGGCCAACAATAAATGGCATACGTTCTGCACCTACTGAACGCCATCGTATGTTCTTGGGGATTATTGGGGCTTTTGCTTTTGGACGGATGGCTTTGATAAAATCGCTCCAAACAACCAATGCACCTTTACCGCCACTCAAACCCATAGGTTTATTATCATCACGACCCACCCAAGTGACGGCTAACAATTCACGGCTAAAACCCGCAAACCAGCTATCGCGCAAATCATTACTGGTACCCGTCTTCCCAGCTAAAAACATCTTTGATGGCAAGGTTTTAGCAACCTTGCGCCCTGTTCCTTTTCGTAGCGCCCGTTTCAGGGCGTAATTGAGTAAATAGACTGGGGCCGCATCAAAACGTTCCTCTACCGATAGCGCATAACGATTTAACGGTTTGCCTTCATGATCGAGAACATTGCGGATCCCTCGCACGGGAATACGAAAACCACCACTGGCAATGGTTTGATACATTTGCGCAACTTCTAATGGGCTTAAGTTTATACTGCCCAGCAAAACTGAGGGATACATCTTAAACTCGCGCTCAATACCCAAGCGTTTCAGAGTGTCTTTGATCTTAGTGAGCCCCAATTCCATCCCTAAATGCACGGTAGCCAAGTTATAGGAATAGGATAAGGCACGATACAAGGGAACGCTGCCATGTGGAACACGATCATAATTTTGTGGTTTCCACACTTCCCCCGTTTTTTTGTCTTCCCATTTATACGGACGATCATTAAGTAAGGTGGTCAAATCATAAATGTGGTTTTGTTCTAAAGCGGCTAAATACACGGCCACTTTAGCCAAGGAACCAATCTGACGCACCGCATTGAGGGGCCGGTTAAAACCGGCATATTGCGGTTTTTTACCATTAATCAAGGCTAATAATTCACCATTTTCACTACTGGTGACGATCATGGCTCCTTCTAAGTTGCGTGCTTTACGATGTTTATTTTCCAGAGCTCTCAGGCCTTTTTTCATGACCCGTTCTCCCAATTTTTGGACATAAGGATCCAAGGTGGTAAAAATTTGTAAGCCTTTGGAACGCAAAGCTTTTTCATCGTATTCCTGATGTAATTGATAGCGCACGAGATCCATAAAAGCGGGATAGGGAAATCGACTTTCTGTCACTTTTTTAGCGACACCTAAAGGGGCCTCTTTAGCCAGCTTCGCATCACCCTGACTGATTTTGTCTTGCTGGGCCATCATATCCAACACGAGATTGCGGCGATCACGGGCACGCTTTGGATGTTGGCGCGGATTATAAATTGAGGCACCGCGTACTAAGGTAATGAGTAAAGCTAATTGTGGCAACTTCAGTTCATCTAAAGGGCGGTTAAAATAAAATCGCGCACCCATGCCCATGCCATGAATCGCACGATTGCCATCTTGACCCAAGAACACTTCGTTCATGTAAGCCTCAAGAATCTGTTCTTTGCTATAATGCCATTCCAACAATAAGGCCATAATAGCCTCATTGATTTTACGCTTTAACGTGCGTTTATTTGTTAAGTAAAAGTTTTTAACCAATTGTTGAGTCAGGGTACTACCGCCCTGTACCCACCCGCCCGCCTTGAGATTGGCCATAAAAGCACGTACTAAACCCCGGATACTCAGTCCACTATGTTCATAAAAATTACGGTCTTCCATCGCGATTAAGGCATCAGTCAGTGAGGGAGGGACTTTATCTAAGCGCACCAAAATGCGATCTTCATTGTGAGCGGGATAGATTTTGCCTATCAATTTAGGCGGTAAGCGTAACAAGGCTAAGCGACGGTTAGGCTGTAACTCATTGATAGATTGAACGATATTACCCGATAAGCGCACTCGCACTGTCCGTGATGGATCTGTGGCATCCCAAAACTTAAAGGCACGAGTTGTGATGGTAAAGTTTTTGCCGCGCTGATACCATTGCCCTGGCTCATTTAGTTGACGAGATTTTTGATAGCCAAGAGCGTTCAGTTCTTCACTTAAAGTCTGTGCACTCAGACGCATCCCAGTGTAAAGTTCTAAGGGACGAGCATAAACACGCGCTGGTAATGCCCAACGTTTGCCTTCAAATTGCTCGCGCACTTTTTCGTCTAACGAAATAACGTAATGACCTAGGAAACCGAATATAAGAATTAAAATTAACCAACGCCATCTAAAACGAAAACCCGTTCGGCGGCGGGGGGGAGGAATAGGACGTTTAGAAGACCCTTGGCGACGTAGTTTGTAAGGAGATTTTCTTTTACGTGGGCGTGTCATTGTAGAGTCACTCAAATAAAAATGTTTTGTGATTATAACAGGTTAAGAGAGCAACTTATAGCATTGCTTAAAAAAGCTCGCCTTGCCTATTGATAATATTGAATATTAAAACAAAGAACAGCTAAAAAGGGAAGGGGAGAGTGTAATGATTAATGGTTAATGGTTAATGGTTAATGGCTAATGGCTTATAGCTTCCGCCATAAGCGTAAAGAACAAAATCTTTACGAGTTTAAACTCTCTAAACGATTGACGGGTTTATACTTAGCATCGTCATAATTTGCGCTTTTTTTCACTTAACAGCCAACAGCTAAAGCAGTTGTCTAAAAGCTCAAGTCACCTAAAGGTGACTAACAACAAAAGCGCAAATTATAACGGTGGGCAGTATAACTCATAGCATTAATCATTAACCATTAATCATTTAACATTAACCATTGTTTTAGGAACAAATTCTGTTATCATAATAATTGTGTTGGTGGGCTTTGTGTGTGTGCCCACTACCCACATTTTCTTTTAATTTCTTTACTAATATTTCTTTACTAATCAGAACGAGGACAATTTGTTTTTATTTTCAATGTGAAATGATTAAGCCTACATTCATCACACCTTAAGATCGTTTTTGGTCATTAAAAATAAAAAAACATCGATGCCTCGAACATTATTTTAATCTTATTAAATAATTCAATAACTTATATGAAAGATGTACTTCGAGGGTTCATAATGGCATGAATTTTAAAGGGGCTATTGTGGCATGATGCTTATGAGCAATTGATAAAACTTTTTACAAAAACTCTTTTTTGCGACTTATTAGTATGAGGTCTTGTGCCAACCCTAAAATGCGTTAAATGATATAAGTCTTTGATTTATTTTAATATTTTAGATATTTCTTTGTGAACTTGATAATTTAATTATTTTTAAATACCAAACTGCTGTGAAGGGTGTGATGAATGTAAGATTAAGTGTTGAATTTTATTGAGTTTCAATCAATAATTTCCTACTATTGATATTTTATGATCTTAACTCAACGAACATTGACGATCTCTAAAATTGTCATAACCATTAATTAATGGAATCAAAATAATGCCTTCAGAAAATCAACCCAACCCAAAAAAGGTTGGAAAAGACGACATGTCGGTACCTCAAGAGAGTGCCAGTAACCCCAATCCCTTGGAACATGATACTGATACCGCTAAGTGGTCTGGTAGTGACGGATATCAAGAACGTTATTCAGCCAGCTACCGGGAACGTTATCTCGGGTTGGAAGAATTACTGGAATTTGCGGCTGAAAGGGGCAAACTTGAACCTCCAGAGCTTGCAACAGAGGTGAAACAACTCAAAAAAGTGCTTTTTTACACTAACCCTGATACTTTAGATCTTGATGTTCTGTGCAAAGCTGAGGCAGATTTGGAAAGACTGTATGCCACACTGAGCGACTTGGTAGCACCAGTGACGCTATTAACCCTACGCACAACGTCGCAAAACTATCAGGTAGAGCGGCCTTGGTGGAAAGCTTTCTTTTTGGGTTCTGGATCGGTTGGCCGAAACTTTTTTCGGAAACTGGCCTGGATCGCGGTTCTACTGGTTAGCTTGATCTTTTTTAGAGAGTATGTCAAACTAGCTACTGAATTGGATCTTGGGAACAAATTCTTGCAATTCGTCGATCCGTTTTTATATGGTGCATTAGGTGCCTTGGTGTACTTGTATAAAGGTTTGACAGAACACTATATCAACCGCACACTCAATCCGAAAAAGTTATCAACCAACTGGTTGCGTATCTTTATGGGCAGCTTATCTGGCGGCATCATTGTCCATCTGTTTGCTGAATTTATTGATATAAGCGATATCAGCAGTGCAGGTGCATCAGGTGATGCGGCTTTAATGGCCTTAGGATTTTTGGCGGGCTACAGTGTTGAGTTTTTCTACCAAGTCTTGGATAAACTGATTCGTACCATCACGCCAAAAGCAGGCGGGGGCGCTTCGGAACAAGGGGCAGTTTCCGGAACGCCTAAACAGGCACAGATTGAAATGCTGACTAATCGTCTTAAAGAAATGGACAATGAAGATGACAAGGCTGCTATTCGGAAATTGCTAGACAAAATCTAGTACAGGAAAGCGCATTTCTAAAAAAAGGGTCATTTGAGTTGTACTTACAAAACCCAGAATTTGTTACGAATTTGAGAAGACTGGAGTGCAAAATTTATTTTGCTTTCGGCCCGATTGAGATTAATAATGACCCTTTTTTTGGGAATGTGCCCGGAAAGGAAAATAACTTGTAGGGGCAATCCCTTGTGGTTGCCCCTCTTCCATTGCAATCTAATTCAATCGAATGGATAAAATATCGCCGTCGCGCTGGATTTCGATAGAGCGAACCGTGTTCAGCTTGAAACGTCGATTCAATTGTTTGATGGTTTTAACTTCTCGACGATTGAAGCCAATAATAATATCGCCAGGTACCAACCCCACTTGGTCAGCATTGCTACCTTGCGTGATTTCATTGACTCGTATACCATCCGAACTGTCTTTTAAAACTGCCCCATCTAAATACCAACTGACTTCACTCCCTTCAATCCCTTGTGTATCAGCAATAACCGCATATAAATTGCGAGTACGTTCGCTACGCACGAAAGTGATTTTCACCCGCTCACCAATGCGTAATAAACCGATGCGATTACGAAGATCAGTGGCAGAATTAACGGGCTTATTATTGATCGCCGTTATAATGTCACTATACTGCAAACCCGCTTTTTCAGCAGCAGAACCGCGTATCACTTCAGTAATCACGGCCCCTTTATTGCCTGTTATGCCAAATGCCGTTGCTAAATCATGCGTTAAATCCTGTATACTGATGCCCAATTGACCCCGTTTGACTTCACCAAAGTCTTTCAAATGTTGTACGATTTGATCCGCCATATTAATCGGAATGGCAAAACCTATCCCCACATTTCCACCACCTGGCGCAATAATAGCCGTGTTGATACCAATCAATTCACCCCGTAAATTGACCAAAGCTCCCCCCGAATTACCCGGATTAATTGACGCATCAGTCTGAATAAAATCTTCATAACCTTCAATACCTAAACCGCTACGCCCCAAGGCGCTCACAATGCCAGATGTCACAGTTTGCCCTAAACCAAAGGGATTACCTATGGCTACCACAAAATCACCCACCTGCAAGCGATCAGAATTGGCCAATGACAAAGCGGTTAAATTTTCAGCTGGTATTTTCAGAAGCGCGATATCGGTTTCAGGATCAGTTCCAATCAACTTAGCATTGAACTGACGGCCATCATGCAGTATCACAGAAATTTCATCAGCTTTCTCAATGACATGATTATTGGTGAGTACATAACCAACACGCGCATTGATGATCACACCAGAGCCCCGGCTTTGTTTCTTCTGTTTTTGTTCGGGAAGATTAAAAAAACGACGAAAAAACGGATCATTAAACAAAGGATTGTTGACAACCTGAGTCTGGGCACTTGAGATATTGACCACAGCCGGCAAAACATTCTTCAACATTGGCGCAAGACTGGGTAAAGCTTGCCCTCCCACAGAAGTCGGTAAAGCACAATTGGCTTGTCCCATGAATAACAGGACTAACATTAGCCAAATAAAATAAGAATTGAGTTTGTACATAATGCTTCCTCTTTTCAGTTATCAGTTATCAGTTATCAGTTATCAGTTATCAGTTATCAGTTATCAGTTATCATCACGCAAAGGCTTGATGAAAAATTTAACTATCTCCAATATCTTCTATAAACATAAATAGTGGTGTATAAGGAAAGAGGGAAGTTATTTTTGAGTCGAACCATTTTTGCGTGCAAAAACTTGTTAAGTGAAAATGAACGGTGACGCAGCAATTCTAATAGTTTCCAAGTAACTGATTCTCAAGGATATATTTTTTTAAAATGGGCTAAAAAATGCTGTTTTAGAAGCAAAAACGCCATTGAAAATTCTAAAACCCATTGATAATAAAGGCAGTTAGACAATTAGACTTGCTGACGGTAACGACATCAATTTATTAATCTATACTTAAATAGTTTATAGTATAGTCAATTTTTTTGAATAGATTAAATCAATCTAGTGCAGTAAAGCGGAAGTTTCAATACCATTGAGAAACCGGGGCCCTTTTAAGCTAGCGCGTTGCCTAACAATGCAAAATTCCCCTAACCCCTTTACCAAAGCGAACAAATTGATGATAAGTGCCCATTGATAACTGATAACTGATAACTGATAACTGATAACTGAAAGGAGTTTCTTAATAGTGACAAGTGTACCTAAAAGCAGTAATACCGTGTGGCATCATGCCACAGTAACACGTCAGCGTAGAGCCGATCTCAATCAGCATCATAGCGTTTTACTTTGGTTTACGGGTTTATCAGGCGCGGGCAAATCAACCCTAGCCCATGCCCTAGAAGAAAGACTTTACCAAATGGGTTATCACACCTTTGTGCTTGA